>JACCDN010384071.1_pt1 | contig 44297 bp, 51 predicted proteins | sample 7441691 | NCBI WGS metagenome assembly JACCDN01 (sample SAMN15323439, study PRJNA562643) | freshwater metagenome | isolation source: river surface water | place: USA:Blue River Watershed | collected 2017-08-16 | reverse complement strand
GATGTGCCACCCCCACTTGTTGCAAAATTTCCATGGAACGGCGCGTAAACACAATGGCACGCGAGCCTTGCGAAAACTGCAATTCGGCGCTGAGCAACACACTGGAGATACCGTGCCTTGCCAACTCTAGTGCGGTGACCATGCCTGCAGGACCTGCGCCCACGATGACCACTTTGTGCTTGGGTTGGGGCGGGTTCTGCGAAGACAACCAAGGTTTGAAGACTTGGTAGTTGTAATAGATGGAAGGGCGGGGCTGGGTACTGGGGGTGTGCATAAGATGGAAGTTATTGTCGTTCGGCGCGCAAAATAAGCAAGCCAGAAATTACCAAAAGACCAATGCCCAGCCATGCCAGCGCATTGCTTGTAACGGGCACCCAAGTTTGCGTGAGGGTGATGCTACCCGCGGCAATGGCTACAGATACAGCGGTGATGCCAAATTGATGGCTGTGGCATTGCTCAATGGCAGATGAAACACGGCGGTTAAGTAGGTGAGGGAAGCCATTGCCAGGCTCTTTGGCAAAATGCCGCGGCGATTGTCTGCGTTCATGGGTCCTGCCTGTTTAAAGTCCATGAAAAAAGCCCCCTGTGCGTGCACGGGGGGCTTTAAGTTTGGTGGCTCTTCACGGATTCGAACCGCGGACCTGTGGATTATGATTCCATCGCTCTAACCGACTGAGCTAAAGAGCCTTAGCCAAAAATTATAGCAAACGATTGGGTTCAATTGTTAGAACTTTTGAATAAAGTTTGTGACCTTGCCGATTTGATTGAAGCTCGCTTTTCTCGCGGCTACGCAAAAACCGTTGTTCTAAGTTGCTTTCAGCGTGGGGATCGTGCTTGTGGGTTTAGTGTGGTGCTTCAAGTGTCGTTTTAAACGACAGTTGGTGGTTGGTGGTTGGCTGGTTAGATTAAAGATCAGGCGTATAGCGTTTCAGCATTTCTTCACGGGATTCCACTGGACCCGAACTCTTCGTTTGATCACTGATGATTTGACCAATCGTTGGCATCGCATCAATATTTTGATGGTGTTCAATAGACCAGAATTTGGAGCGCATCATTGCTTTGGGGCAATGCATATAGGCAGCTTCCACGATCACTTTGATAACCAGCTTGGGGTTGTTCTTCAAAGTATCAAAGTGCTTAAGTAGATCTGTGTCAGTTTGAAGCGTAGCTTTTCCATTAACACGAACAACTTCGTCAATGCCAGGAATGAAAAACAGCAAGCCCACTTGTGATGTTGCGATGATGTTTGTCAGGGTGTCCAACCTGTTGTTGCCAATAGAGTCAGGAATTAGGAGTGTTTGCTCATCTAAAACTTTGACAAAACCGGCTTCTCCGCCACGTGGTGAACAATCCATTTGATGATGTTGATCGCCACTGCTGATCGCTAAAAATGGCGATAAAGAGATGAACCTCTTTAGGTGCGGATCAATGTGCGTCAGTTCTTTTAGAACGGCGCGCTCACTTGGTGCTTTGTAAAGGGCACGCAATTGGTCTGTGGTTTGAATCTGCATAGATAAATTGAAGTTTCCTGAATTTTGGCATAGTCAACGAAAACTTAGATTGTTAGAACTTTTGAATAAAGTTTGTGACCTTGGTTTGGTCAAGGCGTTTTTTGAAGTAAAAAACCAGTTGGTAGCAAAAGGAGATATGTAATTTATGTCAAATCGCCCCCTTCAAACATTTCAGGGTGCATGTCATTGTGGCGCAGTACGATTTCAAATTGAAACTGACTTCCCAGAGCTGACGATGTGCGATTGTTCAATTTGCAAAAAGAAGAATGCACTGATGGTTAAAGTGCATGAAAGCAAGTTCAAACTCTTAGCTGGAGAAGATGCGCTGACTGAGTATCAGTTTCATACAAAAACTGCGAGCCATTATTTCTGCAAGATTTGCGGTATCTATCCATTTCATCGCAAGAGAGTGACACCTGACAATTTAGGAATCAATGTGCATTGCCTTGATGGATTTAAGGCTGACGGAATTCATGTTCGCCAAGCCATTGGCGCTTCAATGAAATGACGAATGAATGAACTTTTGAATCAAGTTTGGGGTCTAGAAGGATGCAGCCCATTCTTATCCCCTGCGTATGAATTTCTGAGTCAGGTTCGGCTTCGGCGGGTCTACCGTGCTTTTGAATTGATGTGGTTTGCAAGTGTCGTTTTACACGACAGTTGGTGTTGTGAAAAATTTAAAATTAATAAACCTTAAGCATTGAGAATTTAAAATGCCACTAATAATTACTGTATATCAATAAATATTTACTTGGTAGATATTTATCTAACAAAAGCTAAAGTTTGATAAAATATATTTCTTTCCTATGTATTTAAGTGTTTCATTATAAAATTCTAACTCTTTTTTTGCTTCCAAAATTGATTTCTCACGCCCTTGTCTAATTATATTGTCAATATTTGTATTGCTTGAAGGCAATAATTGAAGTTCTTTGTTTAGATCTATTGAAAACTCTTTTACTTTAATTTTTGATTTAATAGCTATTATTTGGCTGTCTATAAAATCATATTTATAGGTTTCGCACAAGTGCAATGCTGATGTATTTTCTTGTAATCCAACTGGAGTCATAAAAATTTCTGTTTCCATTTTCTTTATATCTGAATTGTATTGTCGTGGAAGTGTTTGTGGAAAAAACAAATATAAAACTATCAGAAATACTATGGGCGAAAATAGAACATACTTTAATTTCATTTTAAACTCCATACTTAGCCTTGTTTTTGGCAGCACTATAAAGTGAAATAAATGGCAAATTTAATCCAGTTAGTAAATAAAGAAAAATATTGAAAATTAATGCAATCACATTTTTTATTTTTTCTAACATAATTACATTTTCATTTTTCAAATAATAGTATGAACTAATTACTAAAAAAGGTGTAATGCATACAAATAAATTGCATCTAATGCAATAGGAAAAAGTAATATAGAAAATTGAACTACTACATAAAGCAACATGCCTATGATAAACCAAAAAATCCAAATCAAATTGAATATATTAAATAATATAACAGGTCCTAAAGTCAGGCTGTCTTTGTCATCAATGCTTGAGTTGTAATATTTGCATACTTTGAAAAAGGATGCCCATAGTGCAAATATGAAAATATAATATATTCCTTCTATAGATAATTTTTTATTATAAAATAAAATTGAACAAGCAGTTAAAATAAGAGCGATAATAAAATAAGCAAATATAAATGTATTTTTATTTTTAAACTTGGATACTGGATTAATCTCTTCTTTGAATACGGTCTTACTAAAATCTAAGAAATTTTTAATCATTGTAATCACCTAATAATAGTTTTACTTTAATAATTATTTAAGTATGATTTATTATTGGTTTGATCCAATTAATCGTCTAGTAAAGAGTAATAAATTGAATGCTGTAAATTCAATAGGTCGTGAAATTGACAATTTATTTGGAAAGTTCAAAATATTCTGTACTGATTTAGTGGGAAGATTTCCCACTCCGAAACTCGCGCCAATCAATCCACCCACAATGCAAGCATTTGTATCTGTATCGCCAGACATTAAAAGCGTTCGAATTATGGATTCCTTATAACTGTATTCATAAGCCAAAAAGTGAAATGCCAATGTGAAACCATGCTTGACGAAACCAATTTGCTTTGTTGCTGAGTCAATATTACCTTCCATCGCCTGATCTAACCACCTCATAACTGCACGATTGTTACTTGAAAGATAAGTGTTAGCAACTTCTATTGCACCCTCTCCGTCACCGTCATGCAAAATCAGGTGACGCAATGCAAGTACATATGCAACGGTTGAATCAATACAGTCTTTATTTGGATGCGTGAGTACAACATCCGAAGTCACCATCTCAATGGTCTCCTCAATATTGCAGCCTGTGGCTGCTATTCCAAGCGGTGAAGCTCTCATCATGCATCCATTTGCTTTTGATGCTGAATTGTGCGTAACCGCTTGAGAGCTAACTAGCTTCGCAAGAGACTTTGGATTTTTCATTGCAGCTTTTGGCACACGTAATGCAGCCCTTGTAGCCAGTCCAATGTCGAAGGGGTTCGATTGTTCCCACTCACAATATGCATGTGCTGCAAGTTCCTGTCTGTAGGCTCCTTTGCCTTTATCTATTGCTCCTAACAAAGCCATTGTCATTTCACCATCATCGGTAAATTGTCCCGGCGCTAGGTCAAATACACCACCACCTGGCAAATCTAAAGCTGCTCGAGCTTCATTAATTGTGGGTGGTCTGCCCATGAATTCAAATATGCCGCCAGCAGCATCGCCAATGAGTGCTCCCACAACACTACCTATGGCTCGGTCGGCTTCAGGGGATAAATTGCTAAGTTCGATTTGAGTCAACATGTTCCTTTGGTTGTTTTTCCTTTTTTAGCAAACCATGAAATAACTCGGTCTGTCAAATTCAACTCACGATTAACTAACCATACCTACGGTATGTAATTCTTGAGTGAATTGGAAGGCTATTGAAAGATTTAGAGGTGATTGCAATAGTTTCAATCGGCTTTGAATTCCTTGATTCGATCATGCAATCTACTGATAAGTTGATCTATCTGTGATCGATTACCGCCAACATCTTTTGCACCAATTTTTTTAGAAATGCGTAGGTACAAGCCAATGACATCCTGCAAGTACTGATAATTTACTTTGCCAATCCGATCTTTAACCTTCAGGTGATGCTCAGATTCAATAGCTTCATGAATCTCTTTTAGTGAGATGTTTTGAAAAGCCTTCTTGTTGAAGATTTCGGCTGCATGTCTTCTTGAAGACTCCAGCAATATTTCTGTATCGCTGGTAGCAAGGTGGTATCTGTGTATGGATGATGTGTGAAGCCGAACCCTTGTACCTGTTAAAAATTTGCCCCATGTATTTGCTTTTGTAAGTTCGATGGTCACATTGAGGCAATCTGGGTAGACCGTGGTGCATATACCTTCCATCAATGAACAGTGGTTGCGAGTGGTAAAAACTATCTTTGTTCCTTCGGTAGCCCAAACAGGACCTTGTCCACCACCGAAATAACCATCAACATTGATACACATGGACTTCTTGCCATCTATCAATGAAACTTCACCAACTTTCAGTGTCTGAGCCTTTGATAGTAGTAATTCAACAATTTGCATATCGATATCTCCTCGTGTGTGTGCATATATATATTGTTGCCACACTGGAAATGTAGATGTCAAACTTTTTAAGTAAATTCAATCGTCCAGTAACGGGACGACGGCAGAACAAAGGCGCTGTCAAGCGCCTTTTGTTCAATTCGGAACATTTACTGAGCAAACCCATCCCGCAGTTTGTTGGCAGCAGCGTCAATCTGTGTGTCCAACTCTCCGTTTAATACGGCAGTTTTGATCAGCTCCAGTGTGGGCACCAAGTCCTTTTCAGTGCCAACTTCAACTGCCACTTTGCCCCGGGCAAGTTCCAGCACCTTGGTGCCATAACGCACTGATAAAGCGAGTTTGCCTGATTCAGTAGTAAACCACCAAGGCTTAACTCGCTTGGGCATTTCTACCTGACGGCGTATACCAGTGTCGTTTTCCACGACACTTCGGAACTTTACTGGGGCAAAGGTGGTGCCAGCGGCTTGAGCGCGGGCAAGTTCGCATTGTTCCCACAAGCGAAGAACCAATTTGTTGCGTCGAAGTTGCACAGCAGGAACGCTGGTGGGTTTAACAGCTGCAGTGAGTTTGAGAGTTGATAAAGTAGCCATGTGCTTTTCCTTTCAAATGTTGATAAAGCACAGGTAATTTTGTTGTCGACTGGGCTGATAGAGCAACCTGAGTCCGTCCACTTTGGCGGGTCATTGGTCAAGGTGTCGTGTAACACGACACTTCAGTTCGGTGGGTTATCGGTCAAGGTGTCGTGTTACACGACACTTAGTCACGTAATTTGAACTTACCGATCCAAGCTTCTATCCCATCAATGCTCATGTTTCTTGGGTCAATGACATTTGCATGGTGATTTGCCCAGCTGATCCAATGTTCAAGTCCTTTTATGGGTTTTTTAGACTTCTTGGCTTTGGCATTGATGGTTTGAATCAAATCTCTAATACTGTCTGCTGACTGCATATTTAGAATTGCAGAATCCATCAAGTCCACTCGTTTGGCAAGCATGGCGGCTAGTGCTTGCTTTTTCTTCTCACCTGCTATTCGTTCCTGTTCCGCTTTGTGGTTGATGAACCACTTACGACTTTCAACATTATGTTCGTAATGATCGAAGACACGCTCTCGAAATTCTTTCTCGCGATCAACTTCTGCATCAAGGATCACTGACTGAATAATGTGAGAAGTGAAATTCTCAAACTCATAATACTTGCGACCTGGAGTGACGTCCCTGTATTGGTCAGCCCACGAGAATCCAAAAGTTGTTCGCTTCTTTTCATTGAACCGTTTACGGGTAAAAGGTGAAGGATCGTGATCAATTAAGAAAACTCGAAATTCTCGATCATGACTTGGCACTGGTGCAAAGAATCGAAAGTTCTTTTTACCTGACAGTCGGACTGTGTATCCCATCATCTCAAACCAATGCAGGATGCAATTTAGTAAGTGAAGTTCTAACTTACCTTTTTCTGATTGAAACTTAGGATTGGTTGCATAGGCATTGCGCTTTCTAAATCTTGCCACTTCGTCATCTGCATCAAGAACTGTTTGAGCGATGGGATGCAGGATTTTGATTTCAGCGGGTTCTGGCAATACTGGAAGTTCTGACTGAAGTCGTTGCCGGTAATCTTTAAGACTTTCTTTAAACTCTTCAGGAGGAGCAGGTACGGGTTCATTTAAATCATTTGGGTCGAACTCATCTGGTCGAGTTGCATTCCTTCGCTCTTTCTCTAGCTGCATCAATCTGCAGAAGTTTTCATCTGGCTCGGGTAAATTGGGTAATGCCGCTTTGGGGAACTTGTGTCGCTTTGTAATGGATTGTTGAGCTGCCCAATATCCTCTGGGCGGTCGTGGCACATTCCTTTGCTTGCATATCTTCCCAAGCATGACATCTGAGATGCCTAATTCCTTGGATGCGTGTGTCATTGGTTTTGACCAAACTAGCTCATAGAGCTCTTCTCGAGACAATTTAACCTTCATATCTCCTCCAAGTAACCTTGAAAAAGATCTCAGTTTAAGAAGTCGTTTGCAATTTAGAAAGTGATTTCCGTATTCCAGCCAGTCTCTTTTGCTGCTTTGCAACCTTTAAGTGACCTGCAGCTTGATCAGCTCTCTGTTTGAGCGCATCTGCTTGCAAGTCCTCTGGTGACTTTGGTTTGATAGTTTGAATTTCATATAGTCGCATAGCTTGCCTTCAACAAATCACAATTGGTGGTGCAGAGAAGTCGTGCTCGCTGTTCATGTAGGCTCTAGCTATGGATTTCATCACTAGTTTTCGAACTGCAATATTCTGTGTTTCCAATGTCTGCATTCGACGTGCCACTTCTTGAGCAATCATTGATTGAAGTTCAGTGATGCGTTTGTTTGGATTATTTGAACTTTTTTGATCAAGTAATTCAGATAGGAAAAGTAAGCTGTTAGTTGATATGTCCAAGTTCTGTGCAGTGATGCTTCCGTAATAGCCTTCGCTTTTACCCAGATATCTGCTGAATGTTCTGGCTGTGACATCAGGTAATGCCATTGATGTCATTTCGAATAGTTGTTTTGTAAAGCTCATAGTTTGTCTCCTGTATAAAGTATTTATATCGCTAGCTAAAGCTAGCAGCGAAACAGATTTGTCTTCGAGCAAATCCGTATCGCATTTATTTCTTTCAAACTGAAATAGTCGATTTGAAGTTAAAAATATTGATAGTGAAATAACATTTAAATGTTATTCACAAGGAAGCCATATGCCGCGCTAAAAAAGCGCGACGACATTCACTGAGGTATTCCAAACTGCATACATACAACTTGATTGAACAAGAAAGGCAGGTTTTGCGATCTCCTTTTATGTGTGTGTCATTACGCAAGCAACAGACTGTCTATGCAGAAACTTTGTCTGTGCTTTGTGGGGTACTCTTTCGAGCGCGGCTCCCACTCACTTTTTTTGTCCTTCCTTTAGAGAAGCGACATTTAACTTTTAAGACATAGCAAACGTCTCCAACAGCATTTCACTTTCAAAGATGTTTATTTCTTCGAAGCTTATAGCTGAGTCACCTGAATCTCAGGCAAGTTTAAAGCTCTGGTAATTCATACCTAGAGTGCTATGAATCAACGCAACAAGCAACGCCATGTCTTTACCGTCTCACATCAGAACGGATTTAGCAGCTCAATTCAATCGGCGAGCAACCTTCATCTTGTTTGTATAACTTATTTATACCCATATTCAGTTTTAAAGCGTCTTAGCTGCAATTTTTCAGGATTTCGAAGGGCTGAGTAGCGAGATAGGCGGAAAAACGCTTGTAGGGCATCTACAGCTGTCGTGTTAAACGACACACCAAAGAATACATACATATTCTTTACCAGTGTTGATTTCATTGAAGAAATTACGCCGCCAAATTCGGTTGTCCTTTTCCGCAAAAGAAAACAAACTTGTGCATCACTTTTTATTTGTTAAGGGGAATTTCACAAATGGCACAAGCAAAAACTTTTACCGCAGAAGAATTTGATGCGTTGCTGGACTTTGTATCTAAGCGCAGCTACTCGATGCGTAATCGAATGATGATTTTGATCAGCTTTTGGTCTGGAATGCGAGTTGGCGAAATTGCCAGCCTGCGAATTGAAGATATTGTAGATACAGCGGGAAAAGTAAAACGTGAAATTCGTTTAGATGCAGCACAAACAAAGGGGCGACATGCGAGAACTGTATTTTTCCCTGCGAAGTTGGCTTCAGAACTTCAAATCTATGTTGATGCTCGCGCAGTGAAAGATCGCAAGCAGCCTTTCTTCATGACGGCAGGTGGAAAAGCATTCACTGCTAATGTCATGACTCAGCACTTCTTTTGGCTTTATCGAAAAGCAGGCTACGAGACCGGAAGTCACGCCGGAAGACGCAGCTTCATTTCTAATTTGGCTGCAAAAGGAACAGGAATTCGTGTCTTAGCAAGTCTTGCAGGGCACCGTAACATTCAAGTAACCATGAGGTATATCGATGCCAGCGATGATATGAAGCGAAATGCGGTTGAACTTATTTAACTTCGTCACTTAGCGGCTTGATGCTTGGAAAGGTTCCCTCAGTCGCATTCCAAATTAAGTTTCGTGCTTGCTTCAAATATCTGCTGACCGCAATTCCCATGCGAACTTTTTCTTGCTGCAATGTCATCATCTCCCCAGCAGTGGAACGTGCTTGCAAGTCCAATTCAATGCCTGCTCGTTCACCAAGTTGCCAAAGAGTGAGTTCAGGTTTTCTGATACGCAACTCATATAGGTCGAGCATTTTAGTAATTGTTTCTTTTCGTAACTTTGATTTTGCAAGTTTTCTTCTTGCAGTACTTTGCTCACGCGGGATGACTTCTCTATCTGCGTATGCCTCTTTCAATAGCTTATTGATTTGCCTAACTACAGTACTTTTTCGGACGTTCAGCGGAACTTCAATAACTATCTTGTCTCTGAAATTTGTAATGTCATCCAAGTCACGTCGATGGCGATGAACTTGAACCTTGGGTATCAATTTGCGTTCAGCAAACAAGTACCTACCAATAATGCGCCACCACTGCTCGAATCGCATATCAACTACATCGCCGAAATCACCATATACGTGTTTCAGTCTGCCTTTGCCGCTGTTACTGCAGCAATGCTGGTACTCCTCGCTTAACTTCAAGCAGCGATACCAAAGTGCATACCAACTGTTCCTAGCCTGCCTCAGTTCATCCGAAATTTCATCAAGACGATTTTGCGAAATGGGAGGTCTCGGTCGAAGTGTTCTAGGAATTTCTTTAAGTTGAACTGGTTGATCGTTATTTTCGTCATTCATAAGCATATGTTACCAATAAAAAATACGTATATTTAAATTTACATTATTTAGGTTAATAAATAATTCACAGTAAGCCCTGTATTTGTTTGATCATTATCACGTATAAATTACAAAACTTAAGATAGATGTGTTTCGTGATAGCTAAGGTTACATTCACTCATCGCTTCAACAAACACACAAAAAGTTGACGCGATACCAGCACCAGATTCCCTGATGTTGGGTTTTTGAAAATCTTTCTAAAAGGAAACAAAATGGCTAATTCAGTAACTTCCGTAGGTTCTACAACCGCTTCTTCAACTGTCGTGGGAAACGACACCTTCAGCCTGTCTGGAGCAACTGTCACATCCCAAGCCACTGGCACAGTGGTTAAGTCCTCGAAATCAGCTGCTGCTGTTATCAACGACTTAATCGCTGAAAAGGACGCTTGGTTCACTAATGCTTACAAGACAAGCAACGACCAGTTGTACGCCTTGTTGGCTAAGTGCTATGGGTTCTATGAGCAGTTAAAAACAGGCGATGACGCAGCCAAACTGCGTAAAGAGCTTGATGCCTACATCTCTGAAAAGAACTACATGTTCAGTGCAGGCTCACACACACTGACAAAAATCGTCAAGTGCGTGTTTGGAACTGACCGTCGCCGAGTTAGTGCTTACTCAATCGTGTTGCGAACTGCCTTGGCAAATCAGCTCAACGTAGCCGACATCGCAGACTTCATTCGCGAAAGTGGTGGCGTCGAGGAAGTTCGCTTGGCAAAGTCACCCAACGCAATGTCTGCCAAGCAAAAAGCTGAAGCTGGTGCCGACTCGTTGACCAGCAAAACTATTGTCAATGTCACTGCGCCAGCATTTAGCGAAAAACTGGATGCAGGAAACATCGGCAAACCTGTAGTGTTGCTTGGCACTTGGAATGCCGATGGCAGTATCTCCGTGCATTCGTTCACGAATAGTGCTGGCGCAGTGAATGCTGCACTCGTTGCTCACTTTGCTCAAGTCAAGGCAGTGGCAGATGCCAAGAAAGCAGAAGTAACAGCCGCCAACGACAGTCAGATTGCAAAAGACGCTGTCACACAAGCAGTCGCAGAAGCCACAACTTTGGCTCTCGCAGCTTGAAAGTAAATGGGGTGGGCTATTTACGCCCGCCCTAATTAAACCAATATTGAAAGGAAATCAAATGTTAGTAGATTTTGAAAAGAAGTACACGCCCAAAACTGTTGATGACATTGTCTTTGCAGATGATGACAGCAAGCAACTTATTGAGGACTTAATCACAGGCGCTCGTCCCTTCCCAATCAAAGAAGGTAAGTGTGGCATCTTGTTATATGGAGTGCCTGGAACTGGCAAAAGTGCTTTGGCGAAAATTCTGCCAGATGCAATGGAAATGGCAAAGTTTGGCGGACCTGCTTATCCAAGGTATGTGCGAGTGCATCCTGGCAACAATGACGCTGCTTTAATGAAAAGTTTGCATGGACAAGCCATGGTGATGCCATTTGCAACTTATCACTACTTTGTCTTAGACGAAGTCGATGAGCTTACGAAAACTGCAATGTCTTCTTTGAAGTCGCTGATGAATATGCCTAGTTGCGTATTCGTTATGACAACAAACAATTTTCAAGATGTTGAAGTTGGTGTTCGCAATCGCTGTCACTGCATTCCATTCAATGCAGCACCACCAGACAGATGGTTGCCGATTTGCCGACGAATCTTGAATGACGAAGGCATTTTGAATGTCACTGACCAAACGCTGTTGAAAGTAATTGACAGCGGTAATGGCAGCGCACGAGATATTTTGGATGCTGTTATGTCAATTGTGTTAAAGGCAAAGCGATTGCAACAAGTTGACGCGTTGAATTTATTTAAGGAGGTTGTATGAGTGAAGTTAAAAAAATTGTAAGCAATCTAAAACTTGTAAAAATTTCAACTGCAAAAGAGAAAATTAAATGGTTGGAGCGATTTAGAAAAAGCTATTCAGGTGGCATGCAGAAAACTTCGGCTGAAATATACAAAGACGAAGTTTGTTTATTTTTTGTGGCTTTATCAAGCGATATCGAGGTTGGATACATAAGAATAAGCAATTATTCCAAGTACTACAGCCACATTACAAAAGAGCCAGCTTGGAGTGCTTCAGATGCGTACGTAAAACCCAAGTACAGAAAGTCTGGAATCCTAAGATATATGCTCGAAGAGGTCGTTGTCAATTACTCAGTAGTTTCGGCATTGATTGAAATCGAAAGGTATATCGAAAATCAAAGGTATTACAAATCGCTTGGATTTGATTCCGTAATGGACAGTCCATGTGAAGGTTTGCTTTTTGCGTTGCAATCCAATTTTGCTGACATGATTGATAGGCAATCAGAAATGACTGCTGTCAACGATGAACAATACAAGCTAGCAGCATGAAAATTTAAAAAAGCCAGCCAAGAGCTGGTTTTTTTGCATAATAGAAATAAATAATTTATACAAAGCTATGACCAAGTTAAAAATCTTTTATACCGAAACCCATAGAGTCAAGAAAACCTATGTTGCAGAGATTGATCTCAGTAGTGCGGCTAAATGGACAGCATTGATTGAAAAGGTACGCAGCCGTATTGGTGATGACGACTTTGTACTCGATGACTTTCCCGTTGAACCTTCTGAGAATTTAGACGACTGGTTATTTCTGTATCAATTCCTGAATGCAGATGAGTACAGCAAAGAAATTGAAGGCTCTGACAGCAGCAAGAATGAAGTTGATTGTGAACGTGCGTGGTCAATTCAAAATCAAAAAGGCGAAGTGTTGGTTGCTGATCCAAATCTTGAACTATGATTTTTTGCAATAAAAAAATTATTGCAATTGAACGTCATTAAATATTTTTTGATTCAAGAAAATTCTGAATTCTCTTAGCTTTTAATGAAATCAGTACGCACAAGACTAGATAAGCAATAGTTGGAATGTGTTTTCCAGCGTCCTCAAATTCAGCAGCTAGAAAACCTGTGAGATAGACAATCACCCAAAAGACTACGATGACAACCCAAAACTGAGCCGTCTTTATGTTTTCCTTGGAAGGAAAACCTTTTCCGACAAAGTAGTTGTAAAGAAAGCCTGGCGAAAGATAAACTACTGAAGCTAAGACGAGCACGACTGCAGTCATAAAAAGCAGTACGGCGGGATTCTCGATGCTGTGACGAGTCGGATTTCTCTCGCCACATATAGGGCAAACGTTTGCACTTACTTTGATGTCACTTTTGCAATTAGTACAGGCTGCCATTTGTTCCCCAATAGAAATCAAAAAAATACTTGAGTGTTGAAGTGTCGTGTTACACGACACCTGCAGACTTGAATTCACCCACAACATCACGCACCATGCGCCGCTGCGAATCCGGCAAAGCCAAATATCGCCGGAAGAACTGTTGAGTCAAGCCAATTGCTCTGCAGCCATAGTGGCTGTCAATTTTGAGTATTGTTTTTCCAGCATCACCACTGAAGTCTCCATTTTTTACTCAGTTTAGGATTTCGAAAAATCCTTTAGACAACATCGTCCGGATGGATTGCTTGTCTCGCACGAACACAATCCTGCCTTTGTCTGAGCAATTACAAAGTCTTTAATTGACGGATTGCGCTGCAAATCTTCTTTGCTAATACCGAAGCAGTAACATAAAGGGCTGTCGCTTGAGTTTTCCTTGACGCCAACACGTGAACGCAGTTGAGACATGAAGATTTTTGAGTCATCAGCACCGAAGTAGACAACCTCGCACTCAGGATCATCACAGAAAAAATATCGTGTAGCGGTGGGATTCCAATCCCAAACATTAACGATGTGATGAGCTATCGTTTGTGCTGATACTGCCGAGTACTCTTTTCCATTACTCGGACACTTATGCTTTTGAGGATTGATTGTCTCTGGTATTGATGAAGAACAGCAAGCGCTCATTTTTAAAGTTTTTAATGTAATAGAAATAATATTATCATTTTTCTAATGATGTCTTATGTATCCTTTACACGCTGACAGACGTGTAGAGGCGTATTCTGAATATTTTCAACGTGTAGGTCAATGTTGCCGAACAGCCTTGCGTTCGTTTCTACGAATATCCTTCACTATTGTCGGACGCGATAGATTAAGCCAACTGCTCCGCAGCCATAGTGGCTGTCAATTTGGAATAGTGCCGCTCCAACATAACAACTGAAGTGCCCATCTGCCTTGCCAATGTGTGAATGTCGGTGCCAGCCAATAGTTCCTGAGTGGCGTAGGTATGGCGCAGGCTATACAACGTTCTGTCTGTGCCAGCCTGTCCTTTCACCAAGTCCATGTCCTCCAACAAGCGCCTAAATATCTTGTTCATCTCAAAGGGTTTGCGTCCATCTTTGAACCTGAATAATTTAACGGGCTTTCTCAGCGCCAGCAAATCGTCAAAACTCAACTCAGCTGTGTCTTGATGTGTGGCTTGTAGGCGTTCCAGCACAGGCAAGCATTCGTGTTTGGCAATCAGCCACCTTGCGCCTGTCTTGCCTGACACCCATATGCGTAGATAGCGCACATCCTTTTCCACATACCACTCAATGTGCTTCCACTCCAAGTTCATTGACTCTGTGCCTTGCCGCATTCCTGTCAAAGTCAAAATATCCACCAAGTCTCTCAGCATCAATCGCATCTCGCCTGTGTAGCCTTCTACGCCAACATACCAAGTTTTTAAGTGCTGTTGAATCCGTACGACTTCGTCATTTGTGAAAGCAGGACGAGCCTGTCCTTTCTCACCACGCACACTGAGTTTGGGCACTGGCACTTTGTCACTGATCCAACCTTGCTCCACTGCGGTTTGTGTGATGCGTGTGAATGCGGTGGCGAAAGTGAGTAGGGTAGAGACCTTGGGCGTTCGTCTAAGTTGTGAATTTCTCCACACTTCAAACTCAGCGATGTGTCGACTTGTGATGCTGGTCAAATACATTTGCCCAAAGAACGGTATCAAGTAAGTCTCAATTACAGCGATGTATGCGGTGTAGATTTTCTTGCCTGTGCCTGCTGCTATGTCTCTCCGCATTTCAGCAACGCAGCACTTTGCCATTTCATCAAATCGTTTTACCAATGCGGTAAAGCCCAATCGCTCTCTGTATCGTGCTTCGTCGTATCTGTCGCAGGCAATCTGCTTGGCGTCATCTATGTTTCTGCGTCGAGTGCTAAAGCGTATCCACTTGCCTGTGTAAATACGAAATCTTGCTTGCCAGTAGTTGCTGCGAGCTACTTTGAAAAGCACTACTTCGCTGTCTCGCAGATGTATCAGCCTACCTTCAGCAGCAGCCAAGTCTGTGATGGAATTACGCTCAAGCAGCGTTTCTATGCGCTTGTGCTGCTTGACTATGTCCGCAGTTTTAACAGCGTACTTAACGCTGTTTGATGCGTTTAAAAGCACCGTCGTAGATTGGGCGCCGTAGTAATTTTTGAATGTAAAAATCGGGAGTGCTTCACGCTGTTTCATTCAGCAACTTTATTGTCGAACTGCTGAAAGGACAACCGAGCGATAAAGTTTTCGCAGCGTAAAAACCGTGAAAAAGTAAACACGAGTGCGCTTTAGAAAACAAAAAAGCCCAAGCTGGAGAAGCATTGGGCTTGGTATGTGAACTTAACGGTATTGGCACCGTCGTCACTGTTTTTTATGATTCCATCGCTCTAACCGACTGAGCTAAAGAGCCTGAGCCAAAAATTATAGCAAATGAAATGGGCTGATTGTTAGAACTTTTGAATAAAGTTTGTGACCTTGCCAATTGGTTTTGCTTCGCGGGGGATCGGGTGGTGCGTAGCAATTGCTGTTTAAGGTTTGGTTTCGGCGGGTCTACCGTGCTCGTGGTTTAGTGTGGTCTTCAAGTGTCGTTTAACACGACAGAGGGTGTAATCAAACTATCAATGACCAGTTGATTTGGTTAGAGGCACCGCAGGTGTTCCGTCTTCATTGATCCTATGTTTTGCATAAACAACATGATCTTCAGGATAAGTTACCCAAGAAAATGCTTCATCAGCAAACATCTGGGTATCCACCTTTACCAATGAGGGGTCGTCAAGTGTGCCAATCATCATGACTCTGCCGCTTGGAAATCTTTCCGTTGTAAGTGAGACAGTAGTCCCGCAAGTTGGGCAAAAATGTTTGTAGAGCTTTCTGCCATGTTCATCACTTTGGTAAGTGTATGTTTTGGGTGAGTCCCCAGAAAAGATGACGCTTTCATCTAAATAGGACAATCCTGAACGATGAGCTGTCCCTGTATCTCTTTGGCAGAATCTGCAGTGGCAGGCAAATGTCGCCCTTGGTTCGGTAAGTAATTCGTAGCGAATTTTTCCGCAGAGACAACCGCCTTTAATTGTGGACATGTAGAACTCTTTTCACTTCAGTTGGAGCATGGTCTCAAGATGAACCAAGCCCATTGACGTCTTATTCGTCGAAATATATACGGAATCGCCAGTCTTAGGAATCAATAGTTATCAATATGTTGGATGCTGAGATTCCGAGAACTTTTGAATAAAGTTTGGGGTCTAGAAGGCTGTAGGGGGCAACGGTAGTGAGTATCATCATCTTTCGAAATACCAAATAATGAATTTAACTGATTGGCTTTTATATCTGTCTGTTGTTGTAATTAGCACAGCATCACCTGGTCCAGCAGTTCTGTTGTCAATGACAAATGCTGTGAGATATGGATGGCGTTCGTCGGTTTATTCTTCTCTTGGCAATATCACTGGACTCATCGTTCTTTGTGGTTTGAGCATATTGGGGATTAGCACTTTATTTTCATTTTCTGCTGAACTGTTTGATGTTCTGAAAATAGTCGGTGCTTGTTATTTGATGTATCTCGGATATAAGCAATGGACATCAGCAACTACTGAAGTCCAAATTCCATCACAACTAACAACTTCACTGACATATGAAAAGCGGCAGTTATTTCTTCAAGGGTTTGGCGTTGCTGTGACCAATCCAAAAGCACTTTTATTTTTTGGTGCTTTGTTTCCACAATTCATCAGCAATGAACTGCCGTTTACCCAACAAATTCTTGTAATGCTTGTGACGGTGTTGTTTGCTTCGTTCACAGCTTTGATGAGCTATGGTTTTATAGCGTCATATTTACCATCAAGGGTTAAATTGGGAACAAGTGGAATACAAGTGTTTCGGAAACTCAGTGGCGCTATTTTTGTGAGTTTGGGCGTGGCACTACTTGGTGTCAATTTCAAATAGTTGAATTGAGTGACCCAGGTTATTAAGCAGCCCAGAATTTAGATTCTCAAAACTTTTGAATAGAGTTTGTGGGTCTTCAAAGCTGTCCTTTAAAAGGACAACCTGTGCGCATACTAAGCAGGGGCAGGTTTGGTTTCGGCTGGGCTACCGTGCTTTTGGGGTAAGTTCAAAACCTCTACGTTTTCAAAAAGTTGTAATTTGAACGTCTTGTGAAAATGGATTGAAATACGAATGTCAACTGCAGAATTTAGTAATGGGTGTTTTGAACGGCTAGGAAGAAATTACGGATTGGGGTCATTGAGTGATTGTTTTGCTCGTTGTCCTGCTACAAGTGTTGAGGCGAATGAACAAGTAATCGTTTACAAAACTAAAACTCGCCCAGACTATTGGTTTGGAAATTACATCGTATCTAGTAGCCCTGTTACTAGTGAGTCATTGCCAGAGATCAGGAGTCAATGGCAAAAAGAATTTGCGCAAGAAGCGGGAATTCTTTGGCAGATAGTTGAATGGGAAATTCCATTTGATGGAGAGATGTCAGATGTTTCAAACGTTGCAAGAGCCTTTAACGCTGAAATCGATATCAGAATTGTGAGGGTGGCAAGGCGAGGCGAATTTCAATTGCATCTAAGTCGCAGCGAATTCGTAACTGATATTGAATTGATAAAAGTTAATAATCAAGTTCAATACGGAAATGCATTGCAGATTGCATTGGCTGATCACGAGGCAGCGCCTGTATCTGGAGCCACATCTGATTTTATTCAGTGGAGATTAGAGCAGCGCCGTCAATCTGCAACTTTAGGCAATGGCGATTGGTGGCTCCTGATGAATCAAGGAATGCCTGTGGCTTCTTGTGGCTTATTCTTTGATCCAGATGGCTTAAAGGGACGATTTAGAGAAGTCACAACACATCCAGAATGGCGAGGTCGTGGATTTGCGACAACATTGGTTGGAATGCTTGCGCAAAATTTTTTAACGCAGGGTCAAGTTCAGGAACTAATTATTGTCAGCGAACCCGACTCCATTGCAGACAGTATTTACAGCAAATTAGGCTTTAAGGCTTTTAGTTACCAAATTGCATTGATAACTGATCCAAGATCTTCTCAGATTGATTGAGCAAAGCGAATTTTGACAACTAAGATCAATGCTTAGATTCTATGAACTCTTTAAGACTCACTCGTCATTCAGGCGATGAGAAAAAGCCTAAATTACCTGCGAATAGACAATGAATCCTAAGTGCTTTGCGACTTTGTCATAAAGCACTCTACCGGCTTCATTGGTCGTATGAGTAGTCCAGTAAACACGATTGCTACCTACTTTTTTTGCTTCGTCATACACAGAAAGTATGAGTTGTCTTGCTACCCCACGACCTCTATGCGCCTGATCTGTAAATAGATCATTCAAATAACAGACGTCGTTAATGCGTGTTGTATTTCGGTGGAATAGGTAGTGAACAAGTCCAATAAGATCGCCTTTAGCATCCTCAGCTACCAATGCGAATACCGGTTCTGCTGGATTGAAAAAGCGCTCCCAAGTTGTCTTCGTTATTTCTTCAGGGAGCGCAGTAGCGCCACTTCGTCCGTAGAAAGCGTTATAGCCATCCCAAAGTGGAAGCCACTGAGCATAGTCATTTTGTTGAATTTCTCGTATCTTGAATTCGTTTGTCATTGCAGATTTAGTGCTTGAAGAATGGGGCGAGGTCGCATTAATATACTTGTGTTGTGCAAAATGTGCTTTGCAATCTACAAGCTATGAACAAAACTAAAACACTTGCAATTATTTATGTGTATTTGCAGATATTCTGCGTGGCATTTGTTCTGGGTACGGCGTCTCATTTACCCAGCCTTGTAGCCTCGCACTTCGATGTTTATGGCCAGCCCGATGCCACGATGCCGAAGGAACAATACATCGGCATTTTCCTTGCCATCATGGTTTTAATTCCAAGTGGCTTGGCTTTTTTACCCCGAGTGATTGCTAAGTTGCCGCACCATCTCATCAACTTACCGAATCGTGCTTATTGGTTGGCATCAGAGCGAGTTGGCGTAACTCAGAAAATTCTTCAAGTCTATTTTTTGGTTTTGTCTTGCTTGCTCATCTGTTTTATGGCGTTCATCTACGGCTTGATGGTGATTGCCAATCAACAAAATCCGCCCTCTATTTCTGGAGCATACCTTGCAATTTCCAGTGGCGTTTTTGTGGTACTAACGCTATATTGGGCGTATAGATTGAATTTAAGATTTAGCGACATTCCAAGCTAACAGGTTCCTTTGGTATTCCCCCAATTCAGTAGACAAATATTATTGTCAAAATCTGAATGGGAGAAATGCAAATGCAAAGAGCCAAATACACAGCTGAGTTCAAAGAAGAGGCGGTTCGCCAAGTTATCGACAGGGGCCACTCTGTCATCGATGTAGCCAAGAGGCTTGGAATTGGGGATGGCCTGCTGTACACCTGGGTCAAGAAGTTCAAGGCAGCCAATGAGCCAGTTGGAATTGATGACATGAAGTCAATGCAGGCAGAGCTCAACCGTTTGAAGGCTGAACTCAGGCGCACCACAGAGGAGCGCGATATCCTAAAAAAGGCCGCCGCGTACTTTGCCAAGCAGTCCGAGTGAAGTACGTGTTTATCCAGAAGCACCGAGCAGAGTTCACTTTGAGCGGGATGTGCCGGGTGCTGGACGTTCACCGCAGTGGCTTCTATGCTTGGTTGCTGGAGCCCTTGTCGCCAAGGGCCGTGGAGAACCAAGCCCTGACAGCGCAGATCAAAGAGTTCTATGACCAGAGCATGGGCATCTACGGCAGCCCTCGAATCTTTTGTGATTTGAGGGAGGCAGGAGTTCAGTGCAGCGAGAACCGGGTGGCCAGGCTCATGCGAATGGCTCAAATCAAGTCTGTGCGGGGCTACAAGCGGTCTCGCTACAAGGGGGGCCGGCCCTCACAGGTCTCGCCCAACCAGTTGCAGCGCCAGTTCCAGCAAGACGAGGCAGATCAAGTTTGGGTGACCGATATCACGTACATCCGTACGTATGAAGGGTGGCTCTACTTGGCGGTAGTGCTGGACTTGCACTCAAGGGCGGTGGTGGGTTGGAGCATGCGAGGCAGCATGGAGACCACTTTAGTTCTTGATGCTTTGACGATGGCTGTGTGGCGTCGCCGTCCAAAGGGTTCCGTGATCATCCACTTGGATCAGGGTTCGCAGTTTGGAAGTGACGAGTTCAGCCGTTGGTGCAAGGAAAACCGTTTAAGCCCCAATATGAGCCGAAGGGGTAACTGCTGGGACAACGCGGTGGCCGAATCGTTCTTCAGTAACTTGAAGAGTGAAAAAATCAAAAAGAAGATTTACAAAAAAAGGCAGGAGGCCAGGTCTGAAATCTTTGAGTACATTGAAGGCTTCTACAATCCAGTCCGGCGTCATAAACATCTTGACCAACTCAGCCCCCTTGAGTTCGAGAGACGTCAAATTGCGCTATGAAAAGTGTCTACTGAATTGGGGGAATGCCAAACGCTGCTTTTGCTATGCCCAAGCTGCAGAGAGAAACATAATCCCGCAGCAATAGACAACTGCGCAAAGTTTCTTCTGGTGATGAAATTAGACTTCATTTACAGATCATTGACAGCGAACAGGCAGTAGCATTATTTCACTTAATGATGACAACCAAAACACTGCAAGGTGAGTGCTCAATCAAAGCTTTTGGAATTGAGCCAGCCCACCATCTCTCCAACCAATTGTCACGATGCTGATGACCCAGCATGATCAAGTCCGCGCCAATGGCATGAGCGTATTCAACCATCTTATCAACAGCATCTCCCTTGAGTAATTTTCCTATAGCCTCAATTCCTGAAGTCTTCAGCTGTTCAACTCCTTCGTTGAGTATTTTCATACGTCTCTCTTCTTCGATTTTATTTTCAGGTTCATTGTAGTAAGAAGTTTCATGACCCATTGAAATTGTGTCGTAGGGAACCACTGAGAGCAAATGAACCTTGGCGTGCTCCCATTGTGAGAGGTCTTTGCAATTGAGCAAAGCCTGCTGACTTTCAAGAGATCCATCGTAGGCCAAAATGATTTTTTGATACATCTGATTTCTCCTTGATTAATTTCAATGATGCTTGTTCAGATCAAAAGATCACTATCGGTGACCAAATTTTTGACATTCTCGAAGAGTTCTGGCTGCAGTTTGATTCTTTCATTGTTTTTATGCTGTTGCCTGACATGTCTAATGAAGGCCATTGGCGTTACTTGTTTGTAAAGTTGAAAGAGTTCGATTAACTGCTCTTTAGAAAATCCACTCTTATTTGTCAACTGCGTCCAGCCCAGTGTTTGCTCAAAGTTCTCAGTAATCCAAGTACACAGCTCTTCCAGCCTATTTGCATTGGAAGCACTTAGCGGGGAACGCTTCTTGGTTGTGGAGTGCATGATTTCCTCTGATAAAACAAGATTTTGAGCGTATTGGCAAAAACTAGACTCAGGAAATTCCCTTGCTAAATTTTTAACTTGAAATACAAGTTTGTAATTTTTTCGTCATACGTTTCTGATGAGAAATTTTTTTACAACCACCGAACTACTCAGTGTTTTAGAAACTGTGAAACGATGCGTAAAGGCAGGTGGATTGGATAGTCAAATTGACGCTGCGAGCAATCCTGTGAGAGCAAGATTTGTGAAGTGATGGTTGCTGGCACTGAGAGCGGACATCAATTCAAATTGATGTCCGCTTGTAGTCTTCAAATAACTGCTAAAACTCGCCCTGTAATCAGGGTACCAATCTGCGCTGCTTTTGCCACGACATTTTGGAATGCAGGAGACATGGCGCTACCATCTAGCTCTTTACCTAATTCAGCCATTGAATCCATGTAGTATGTGATGATGATTCTGTCCATCTCTGGCGAAAACACTGGCACAACTGCAGTCATACCAGTTCTTTCACTGAATGCCGCTTTAACTTCAGGCATTAATGCTACAGCAGCTTGCAGATTTGCTCGTGATATTTGATATTGTCGTTGCACCAAAATTGGTTGCGTCGTTGGTTCGCCAAAAACTGTTCTGTATACATACGGTCCAGATATGGAATGCACATTTGAACCTTCTAATTGAGCACGAGCAGCACCAACGCCAGCGGAAGCTGCCAGTGATTGAAATCCTGTAATACCGTCTTGAAAGTTTTCAAATCTGACAAACATTTCAATGTTGCCAGCATCCGCTCCCATGATGACTTTTAAAAGTCTCGTTTTTGTACCTGCTTGCGTTGTTTGCTCTGCAAGCGCCTTAGCTTGTGCAATTGCTGCCTCAGCTTTGCCTTGAACTGGGACGATGATTCTGCGTGAGATGACTGCCATTTCTTGCTCCTTAAGGTTTTGAAAGTAGTAATGGAGAGCGTCAACTGAATTCGCTCGATTAATTTTTACTCTTTTTTTATTCTCAAATGAAGCTGAGGTTTTCACCTATGAATTTAGCTTTTCATTGAATTCTTTAATGAAAGTCTCATCTTTAGGACTTTGAGTCTGATGGCGCTGAGAGCAGCATGAGATTTTTCACTGCGCCAGCAGTCACCCAAACTCAAATATCTGAAAAAAACCCCTGCGTTTGTGCTGGGGTTTTTGCTTTTGGGGTCTTGCGAAGTTGTCCTTTAAAAGAACAAGCTATGCGTAAAACTCATTGAGTTATGTTTGGTTTCGCCGGGGCTACCGTGCTTTTGATTTGATGTGGCTGCCATGTGTCGTTTTACACGACAGTTGGTGGTGAGAGTGTCGGTCAGGGTCAGTGTTGCAACATCTAGGTTACTCATTTCTCCAATCGAGAAGGATCCAATGTTGTTTTTGCGTTCACAAAACTTCTTACCAAAAACTGCAATGCATTTTTGATTTCTTCGCGTGACAAATCATTTGCATGAGGTCCTAAAGATGCCCGAATCACGCCTGTAAATGCATGGGTGATGACGAAAGCCTCTTCTTTGCTAAATTGCAGCAATTGACCGTCTAAGCGTGAAACTCCAGCGGATGCTAAGAAGTTTGCAATCAGCTTTGGCGAGGCATCTACTCTGTTTGCGCGCCCCATTTGCAATGCATGCTCGAGCAGCACTTGATGTACGTTGGAGCGCCCACCAAAGGCGCCAAAAACACAATTAATCAGAACGCTGATTGGTTCCTGCGATTTACCGCTAATTGGGTTCGCCAAAGTTGCGATGACCCTATCAGTTACCGATTTCATTTCGCGTTGACCGAGTACCTCAATAATGGCTGCTTTATCCCGAAAATATTGGTAAAGCGTGCCTATGCTAACGCCAGCAACCTCGGCAATGCGGTTGGTGGTAAGCCCTTCTATTCCGTCCTTATCAATGATGCGCGTCGCCGCCTCTAATATGAGTTCAATCTTCTCCAAAGCCCGTTCTTGTTTGGGCTTTTTTCTCGTAACCATTTGTTTTTTAAAGGGTTTTTCTGGCATGAGTGGGTGTAAAGAACATGAGTAGTGAAAGTTGAGCATAGCTCATAAAGTATCAAGTCGGTTCCCAACTTTTGTCAAATTTATGTCTCAAATTGTTTTGATTCAAATCTTCGTTACGGTTGCAATTCTATGCATTGCCTTTGCAGAAGCATTGTTCCTACAACATCGCAAACCAGGTTCGTTTGATTGGTCAGAGGCTTGGCTATCGGTTGCTGATATGGCGGGGCGTCGATTGCTGGCTCTTTTGCCGATTGGTATTGCGACACCAGTTTTCTCCTGGGTCTGGACGCAAAGACTATTTACCATCGAGCTTAGCGGCTTTGCAACTTTCGTTTTGTTGTTTTTGGGACTTGAGTTTTTCTACTATTGGTATCATCGCGCTTCCCACCGTATTCGTTTCTTTTGGGCAACTCATGCGGTGCACCATTCGCCAAATCAATTGACGCTGTCAACGTCTTTTCGTCTGGGGTGGACCAACAAGCTCACAGGAACAACATTGTTCTATACACCGCTGGTGTATTTAGGCTTTGAACCAAAAGTAGTCCTTGCAGCCCTTTCCTTAAATCTGCTCTACCAGTTCTGGTTACACACAACGTTGATCCCTAAGTTGGGCTGGTTGGAGTGGGTACTGAACACACCATCAGCGCATAGGGTGCACCATGCATCCAATCTTGATTATCTTGATGCCAACTACGGAGGTGTGCTCATCATTTTTGACCGCTTATTTGGAACTTATCGTCCCGAGCGGCTCGAAGAACCCTGCACCTATGGCTTGGTAAAACCCATGCGAACTCGCAACGTTTTAACCATGGAGTTCTCACAGTGGGCGGACCTCTATCGTGACATGCGCCAAGCTCCGAACCTTCGGTCAGCTTTGATGCTTTTGATCATGCCCCCGGGTTGGTCAAGCGACGGCAATAGTCTTACTACAGAGGCTTTACGCGCCAAACAGTCACAGGCGCATTCAACGTGACTCTATTCGTGTTTGTAAGCAAAGCTTCGTACTGTTTTCTGGTAACGGCATTGCTTATGCCAACCCTTACCAAAACCACCCATGCTGTTGCTGCTGGGCAAGCCGATGCCATAACGCAATCACCACCCTTTGACAACGCAAAGCGATTACAGGTTCAGACCAATTTCAAGACGGCTGATGCAGACAGGAATGACCAACTGAATCTGGCTGAGTTCAAGATCTTTATCAATCTCAATGCCGACCAAAACCTTGGGCAAGCCATTAGCGTCCGTCGTTTTGGCATTTACACCAAAGCATTTAAGAAGTTAGATGCCAACGGGGATGGCATTTTGACAAAACATGAAATCGCAACACAAGTACAACAGTAACAGTTGGTGTTCTTGTCCTTTTGAAGGATCATGCACAATTAACCTAATCAATTCCAAGGTGAGTCAAATGTCAGTTATTCAATTCCTCCGCGATAACTTCATCGAATATTTGCATAGTCGAGGAATTTACTTCGGTTGTGACATGTCAACCACTACAGCATCCGTGCAGGAACGCCCCTCTGATTGCCCAAATACTGAAAGCGCGAATATTCTCAAACAAACAGGTCGACGTATGGGTTTAACTGCTGTGCTGATTGCACCTTGGTTGACCTTGAACTTGAGTCACGCCAGCGAACCGGTCTTTGTGCCCAAAGCGCAGTTAGTCGTTGACAATGTTTACGCCATCGTCGGGCCGCTTGGGCAACGCAGCGTGGCTAACGCAGGACTGAATGCGAACTATGGCTTCGTGGTCACTGAGCAGGGCGTGATCCTAATTGACAGTGGGGCCAGCGCACATAGCGCAGCCATGTTGGAAAAAACCATTGCGCAAGTTACGCCAAAACCCGTACGCTGGGTGCTCAACACGGGATCACAAGACCATCGTTGGCTTGGTAACGATTACTTCGCCCGTAAAGGCGTACAAGTGCAAGCCTTAGCTGCCACAGTCCAAACCCAAAAGTCAGTCGCGGAACAACAGATAGCGGGGATGGCCCACTTTGTGGGTGATCAGATGAAGGGCACATCGCCACGCCAAGCCGACCTGGTTCACCCAGGCACCGCTGTTGCGCTACAGCTTGGTGGCGTTCAAATCCAGTGGATTGATACCAGCGCACACTACCCCGGAGATACCATGATTTATCTGCCTAAGGCATCAGTGGCCTTCACAGGAGACCTCGTGTATGTTGATCGACTGCTTGGTGTGTTGCCCCAATCCAATGTTCGCAAAGCGAATCAAGCATTTGCACGCTTGGGTGCTCTTTCGCCGCAACATGTAGTTCCCGGCCACGGTCGAGTCACCAATATGGCTCAGGCGCAAAAAGAAACCGGAGACTATTATCAATTCTTGATTGCCAACATCGGCTCGGCAGCCCGCAATTTAGATCCAATGTCTGAAACACTGGATAAGTTTGTATCACCGATACAGTTCAAGCACCTTCAAAATTTTGACGAACTGCATCGCGCAAACATGAATCGAGTGTTTGTGGATTTTGAAGCAAACCCTTGACGCAGCAGATATCGACAATCTGAAAATTGCAAATGCACTTTGATTTGATGTTGAACTTGCATCAATTTGGCGCAGGGTGGGCAAATAACTAATTTTTCCTAGGTTTGGTTTTAGCGGGGCTACTGTGCTTGTGGGTTGGCGTGGTCATTCAGTGTCGTTTAACACGACAGGCGGTGTTGAAAGTCAGTGTTTAAAAGGCAGTCGCACTTACACATTTTGAGCAAATGCAAGCCTTGTTTTTTGCCTCTTCCGGTACGCGATCAAGAACCTCTGACGAGAAGGTTGCAGTAACGCACCAGCACCTCTCAGGCGGCGTTCCAGTGGCTTTGGCAATCTCTTGAGCACACTGGTTAGGGTCGCCGCAAATGGGGCACTTTGAAGGGTCTATTACTTTGTCCATTAAATCATTAGACCATTAGTGAAGATCGTTCAGTCAGGTTTGGTTTTGGCGTGGCTACCGTGCTGTTGGGTTGAACTGGTTTTGAAGTGTCGTTTTACACGACAGTTGGTGTGTGGTGGTTTGAAGTGATCGTCTAGTAACGAGACGATGATCTTTATATGCATGCCCATAGTGATCTGTGACATAATTTCTGCCCATGCAAACCCTAAGAAACGCCAAATTCATCACCCGCCTTGTGCTGGTGTGGTTTGCGTTGTTCCTCGGTTCTGCAATTGCTTCCACCATCGTCAACCCCGGTAGCTTGCAAATGGTTTGCTCTACAGGCGGCAGTATGAAGCTAGTGGATTCAAATGGCGACAGTGATGCCAAATTGACTGCCAATATGGATTGCCCATTGTGCGCTGCAGTCACTGGTCCGCCCCCCTCAAAGTCTGTTCAGTTCGAAAAACCTTCATCTTTGGCGCATGCACTTCAGCCCCTGGTTGTTGCACACATTGCGTCTGTCACTGCGCCGCCGCTGCCATCACGAGGCCCGCCCTCTACTTTCTGATCCCTTAGTTCTAGGCCGTCATGAGCACGGTCTGGTCTTTGTCGAAATGAATCAATAGTTTCATTTCGACTGACTTTGTCAGGAGAAGAAAGTGAATTTAACAATTCAAGAAAAAGCGGTCAACACGATCAACATTAAGCGTGGGCAAACGCTCACTTTTGCAGGGGGTATTGGCCCCGTTTGGCGCGTGACGCACGGTGTTTTTAAATTAGTCCGATCAGAAGAGGCTGGTGTTGCCCTTGTTCAACTGGCCAAAGCAGGTGACTTAATTGGCGTTGAATCAATGTGTCACAAAGCCTATCAATACACAGTTCAAGCCATCATCGATTCAACGGTAGAAGTTCATACGGTGAATCATGCGCTGTCAGACCCCACCACATTGGTGCAAGCATTTTTGCAGCAGCAACGTCAAACGTATGACATGTACCGACTTCGCACGGGGCCCATTGGGCAACGCTTGGCATACCTGATTACGTTGTTGGAATTTAGGTTGGACGGACAAGTTGTGCCTATCCAACGCACTGAATTACCCACACTGAAGGACATTGCCAGCACGATCGATTCGACAGTTGAGACAGTTTGCAGAGACCTCAACGATTTGATTCCTGCAAGACCACAAGCCAAAGCCAAAAAGAAATTGTCCTCGAATTGGGCTCAGGCTGGGAGCTTAGGTTCCTTTCAAACGGCTGCCGCTTGAGTGAGCGTCATGAAAAATTGGTTTAACTCAACGTTGCAATTGATCCGTAAGTCGGGATTTGGCTGGGGTTTCATCCTAGGCGGTCTATTGATTGGGGGCATGGCGATGTCGCTCAACAACAAGGCTTACGCACACGACTTTAAGCAAGGCGATTTGGTCATCGACCACCCTTACGCAACGCCTAGCTTGGCGGGGACGCGCAATGGAAGCGTCTATTTCAAAAGTCTACGCAACCGTGGTGGACAAGCCGACAAATTGATTGCCGCTAAGAGCACAGTGGCCGAGCGTGTTGAGCTTCATCAAATGCAAATGGATGGTCAAGTCATGCGAATGCGTGAAGTGCCAACCATTGATCTGCCAGCCAGAAGTGAAGTCAATCTCCGCCATGGCGGCGCTGGCACCCATCATTTGATGCTACTGAATCTCAAGCAACCCCTGAAAGACGGCGATCGATTTGATCTAGAACTGGTTTTTGAAAAAGCAGGCACTCGCAAAGTCAATGTATGGGTGCAAACACCACGCGCTGGCTCGTCATCTTCATCACATCAACACTGAACAAATTAAGGCGATATATTTTGAAAGCAATCATCATTTCAGCTTTGGCCCTCACGTTATCCGCTTGCGGAACGCTACCCGAAGCCACTCAACCAAAGCAGGTTTCTCTGAACTTTTCCGCGCAAATCAATGGCCAAGCTTTTGAGTGTGGAAAAAGCTACGCCAACGTTGGCGCGACACGCTCGACCATTACGCCCAGTGACTTCCGCATGTATGTGAGTGAGGTCAATCTTTTGCGACAAGATGGCAGTTCTGTGCCTGTGCAACTTACGCAAGACGGTGTGTGGCAATACCAAAACGTCGCTTTGATTGATTTTGAAAACGGTACTGGCCCTTGCCGTAATGGAACATCAGCCACCAACACCAGTGTGCGCGGCACAGTGCCAACAGGCGACTACGTGGGTGTGGTGTTGACTGTCGGTGTACCCTTTGCTCAAAACCACCAAGACCCTACAGTAGCGCCTGCACCATTGAACTCGACGGCCATGTTTTGGAACTGGCAAGGCGGCTACAAGTTCATCAAGTTTGACACCACCAGCAGTGGCATCAGCGAGCAAAAGCCTGTAACTGCTAACGCGATGGGACCTGTGACGAGATATTCTGTTCACCTTGGGAGCACTGCTTGCGCTGGTGAGAGTAAAACCAAGGCCCCCAGCGCCTGCCAAAATCCCAACCGAATTGTCGTGAGTCTGCCTCATTTCGATTTGGCCAAGAATACCGTGGTGTTGGACATGGGTGCCGTGTTGGCACAAGCCAATGTGGACGTAAATGCCAAGGGTACATCACCGGGCTGCATGAGCTTCTTAAAGGACGCTGATTGCCCACCTGTCATGAACGCTCTGGGCTTGGCCTATGACGGAGTGGCCGCTTCAGGTCCCCAGCGTTTATTGTCAAAGCGCTGAACGGCATTCCATGCGCCTGGTGATGACCCCTTTGCGCAAAGCCCTCGGGACCTGCCTGCTTGCCTTGGCGAGTTGGGCCTTTCTTACGGGCAGTTCAGCAGATGTTTTTCATTGGGATCTGCCTGCTTGGGTGCCGCGCCCCGCGGTACCAGCAGACAACCCCATGTCGGCAGAGAAGGTTGAGCTGGGCAGGCACTTGTTTTACGACCAACGCCTGTCGGCCAACAACAAGATGTCATGCGCAAGTTGCCATCACCAAGATAAGGCTTTTACCGATGGGTTGGCTGTGGCTGAGGGCATCACTGGAGAGAAAGGTTCACGCAGCGCCATGTCCTTGGCCAATGTTGCGTATTTACCTGTTCTAACTTGGTCTAACCCCAATCTAACAGCTCTAGAGGTTCAAGCACTGATTCCTATCTTTGGCGAGCATCCTGTTGAGATGGGTCTGGCCGGCAAAGAGAAAGAGCTTTTTGCGCGACTACAAGCTGACGAACGCTATCAAAAACTGTTTCCCAAAGCCTTTCCAGTCGAAGCACGCCAGGGCGTGCATGCTTTGTACTCACTGAGTACTGTGACCAAGGCACTGGCCAGCTTTCAGCGAAGCCTTTTGTCGTTTGATAGCCCATATGACCGCTACCAATACGGCGGCAAAAAAGACGCCATCAGTGCGGCTGCTAAACGTGGTGAGGCCTTGTTTTTTGGAGAAAAAATGGAGTGCTATCACTGCCATGGCGGCTTCACTTTTACCGACAACATCCGCCATAGCAAATTGCCTCTGGAGGAGCGCGGTTTTCACAACACGGGCTTGTATAACGTGGACGGCCGTGGTGCTTATCCATCTAACAATCCGGGCATCAGCGAGTTCACGGGCGACGCCGATGACATGGGCAAATTCCGCACGCCCAGCCTGCGCAACATTGCTTTGACTGCGCCTTACATGCACGACGGCTCTATTGCCACGCTTGATCAAGTGATCCGTGCTCACTATGCCCAGGCTGGTCGAGCAGGTGGAACGGCTACAGGGCCAAGTCCTATGCGCAGCTCATTGATTTCGGGATTTGAAGTTGGCGAGCAAGAAGTCAACGACCTGATCGCCTTCTTGAACGCGCTGACAGACCTAACGTTTGTAAACAACCCTCGCCATGCTAATCCTTGGACGGTAGATTCAAAAACATCTACTCAAACATTCACTCGACCAAATTCCAAAGTACATCAGAGACTCTGAATTCATTTGGAAATTAACAATTTTGTTGTAGATAGTAAATACTTTTTAAATGGAAGATGATCATGAGACAGACTTACAAAAAATCATGCATCGCACTTGCAATTGCAAGCAGCATAGCGAGCGGAGCTTTTGCTCAATCAACTCTGCCAACAGTTGTCGTGACAAGTCCGGCAGAAAAAAACTACGTTGCACATACCGCGACTTCTGCAACAAGAACTTCTGCTTCTCTAAAAGAGACGCCAGTTACCGTTGAAGTTGTTGATTCCGCTTTGATCAAAGATAAAAGCATCACTAATCCACGCGAACTTGTGGAGTCAGTTGCCGGTGTTCAGCAAGTTGTGGGTTACGGCAACACCGCATCCCAGTGGTTTGTGATTCGAGGCTTTGACAACAACAGCGTTAATTATCGCGATGGTTACCGATCATCCGATAAATACACCCCTAGAGACTTTGCCAACGTAGAACGTGTTGAGTTTGTGAAAGGCCCTGTGTCAGTGCTTTATGGACAAGCGCAACCAGGTGGTGCCGTCAACACCATCACCAAAACTCCCTTAGCGTATGACTACGGGTATGCAGACCTCAAGTTGGGCAGTTTCTCAGCAGCACGCTCAACAGTGGATGTCAACAAAGCCCTCGGTCCAGTTTCTATTCGTCTCAATGCCGCTGCCGATTCGGCCAATAGCTTTGTAGATTTTGAAAAATCTCGTAACACTTTTTTTGCCCCATCTGTCAAGTTCAAGGCAACTAATGACCTTGAGATTTTGTATTCTGGTGAATTTCATAAAACCACAATTAATGGCTTTTCCAATGGCCTACCAATGGCCCAGGGTGTGTTTGATTTGCCAGCTTCAGCGACCGTGAGCCAGCCTTGGGCTAACTTGAACAACAAAAATACGACTCACCGCGTGGAAGCCAAGCTTGCTCTAAAAGATGGATGGGCATTTCGTCAAGGTGCCTATGATTCGACCACCAGAAGAAGTTACCAAGGTATTTCACCCGCCTTTAACGGTGCAGACGGTACTTCGGTGACGAACTATCCCATCATGTATAACGCAGGTCCAATCGATGATCAACGCAATCAGGTCTGGCAGTCTGAGTTGACAGGTACGATCAAGCATGGCGATTTGACTCACAAAGTGCTCTTTGGTTTTGAAGACATGAAAGCAACTTTCAAATCATCCTTTTATGACCAATTTGGATGTGACGACTTGTCAAATTGTTGGGGTGGGTATTCGAAAAACATTGGTACGGTACTCCCGTCACCTGTTGGTGGATTTACCGGGGGCACTTCGCCAGATGCTTCTGGCGCAAAATCCAAAGCGTTTTATCTAAATGACCAAATCAGTTGGAACGCTTGGCGGCTGATGGCTGGGATCCGCCATGATCAAGTCACGACAACTTCAGGAACTACCGAAGAGTCGAGCAAAGCCAATACCGGTCGCTTGGGGTTGATGTACTTTATCACCCCCCATACTTCAGCTTATTTCAGCGTCAGCGAGTCGTTCGTGCCCAACACTGGGGCGCGTCTGGGCGGAGGAGTTTTAGCGCCTGAAAAAGGGCGACAGCAAGAAGTGGGCGTTAAACACAGTTGGTACGAAGGCCTTGAGTCAACTTTGGCGCTGTTTGAAATTACCAAGTCAAATATCAAATACAAGGCAGCGAGCAACCCTAGCAGCTACCTTAATTATGGTGAGCAACAAAGCCGAGGTGTTGAAGCAAGTGTTGTTGGGCAGATTAAACCTGGTCTGAAAATCATTGCCAACTATGCCTACCTTGATTACGCCAAAATCACCAAGGACAACAAAGCTAGCAATGTTGGTAATTCGTTGTACGGTGTTGCAAAAAGCAACCTCAATTTGTGGGGCATGCAACAAATTGACAGCAACATCTCTCTAGGCGCGGGCTATGTGAAGGTCGGTGACCGTGCAGGCGACAGTGCAGGGTCAGGATTTACATTGCCAGGCTACGAACGGATTGATCTTGGCGTGTTTTACAAGCTAAATAAAGTTGATTTGGCGCTTAACATCAAGAACGTGAACAATGCACGAATTTTTGATACTGCCGAAGGTTATTTTGTTCAACGTCAATCACCGCGTAACTTGACATTCACAGCAGGCATGAAGTTCTAATTGTCTGTACAGGTGTGATCGTGAAACTTTTGAAGTTGGTTTTTAACCGATGAATCATGCACGCCGCCTATGGCTTCAGGTCCACCGCTGGGTGGGCCTGACTGCTGGACTTGTATTGGTCGTTGTAGGCCTATCTGGAAGCTTCTTGGCTTTCTATCAAGAGATAGACCGTCAATTGAATCCAGATTGGCTCATCGCCAAGCCTGCGGGTCAAGCATTGCCAATTCAAAAAGTGATTGATTCCGCTCGTGAAGAAATGCCGAATCGATTCTTGCACTCAGTATTTCCAGCAGCGCATGAAAGCGATGTTCATCATGTCTGGTTTACTCCGAGTGCTGAAGATCAATCTGCAATGTGGGAAGTTTTGGTGGATCCCTACTCAGGCGTTGCGCTTGGTACGCGGGCTGCTGTGCCAACAATGGAGTTCACACGTAGAAATCTTGCAAACACCATTTACACCTTGCACTTTCAGCTTTTTATGGGCGAATTTGGTGCAAACGTGGTTGGGTTTTCGGGGGTGTTTTTGCTGACGTCAAGTTTGAGTGGATTGGTTTTATGGTGGCCACGTAATCGTAGATTCAAAAAAGGGTTGGTCATCAAGAAAGGTAGTCATGGCATTCGTTTGCACTACGACATTCATCGGGTATCTGGCATTTACAGTGTTGTGATGCTCATGATATTGGCTTTAACGGGGATTTATTTGACATTTCCCAAGTTTGTAGAGCCTGCGGTCGGTTGGGTTTCGCCTGTGAGTATCGGGTTCAGCAAAACTGAATTGCAAAACAATACTTCTCCTGCAATTGATGCCGACAAAGCGTTGTATTTGGCGAAAGCCAGCACTTCAGCGACACGCGTTAAATGCATTTGGCTACCGGGTGCTTCTGGCCCTGCATGGCGCGTGAGTTTGTATGCCGACCAAGGCGTTGCTTGGTCTGGAGGGCCAGTTGACGTGTGGCTTCATCCAAACGGCGGTGCAGTGTTGAAAAGTAAACACCATTCACAGGGAAGCAGTGGTGACACATTTGTAGCTTGGCAACTGCCGCTTCACAATGGCAAAGCTTTTGGGGTGGTTGGCAGAGTTGTGGTGTGTTTGCTTGGCTTTGTACCTTTGATCATGGCGGTGACAGGTATAGTTATCTGGTTGCGAAAAAGTCGAGCTCGGAACTTGGTAACCACAAACTAGTGACCTGCCCTCTTGCGACAAGGTGTCGTGTTACACGACACTTAGTCTCGTAGTTTGATAGCAATGGTGGGATTGTTTGGTCGTATTTTGGGGTCAAGAAGGATGCTGCCCATTTTTATTACTGCGTAAAACTCGTTGAGCTATGTTTGGGTTCAGCTGGGAGACCGTGCTCGTGGTTTCTCGTGGTCTTCAAGTATCGTTTAACACGACATGCAAATCTTTAGTGTTGTGACTACTCCCATTGCATACGCAAAGAAAGCAGCAATTGATCCCAAGCTTGTGGCCCCGTAATGGGATTGCGACCAACGTGAACCCCCTTGCCAGGGTTCACCCCGTTGGGAACATCGGTACGAAGTCTTACTTTTCCATCCGGATTATCAAAGTCGTGATAACTGTCTGGATAGACAAAATAACTAGCGCCAACATTTTTTGCCAACTGAATGCAAGGGCCGGGCGCTGTCCAATCATCTAGTTCTGCCAACATCATCACTAAAGGAATTTGTGGACGGAAGTTATTTTTTAGTGCATCTGAACAGCCCGGATAGAAGGTTATTGCTGTGCTGGGCTGAAGTTTTCGGGATGCAACTTTCTGTCGATTGGCATCAATACTGCGCAATGCGGTACTTCCACCATGTGACCATCCAAGTAATGCTAATTTGGATGTGTCTGCCCACGGCTGAGTTTCTAGCCAGAGTAAAGCGCCATCAACGTCATCTGACCGATGCGATTGTTTAATTTTTCTACTGCTAAATTTTTGAGAGCACAAACTTGACTCACCTCGAGATGAGAAACTGTCAGGAAACAATATTGAGTAACCATTGGCAGTAATAAGCTGAGCCATACCAGCATGTCTGGCATTTAATTTACCTTGATTGATACCAGTCGTTGCATAAAGACCACCGCACCCATGTAGTGCAACGATCACTGGGCGGGGGGTTGTGCTTGGTATTGCATTTGGATGCAATAGCAATGCCTTCAATAGCGTGCCGTCTGTGCTTGTAATGACATGCTGTTCAACTTCTTGCCCAAAGCAGATCCATGGAACGCAAAAGATACAAACAAGCCATATTTTTATGAAATGAGTCATAAGTAGGCTCAAGTATGAATTGATTTTCAACCGTTCAAGAAATACCAGAGTTTAAAAATTGCTCTTTTGTTTCTGGGAACGATGACCAAGCAGCCTCGGGTAAGACTTCTCGATTGCGTGGAAATCCGATTTTTAAATAAAAAAGAATTACTTAATACACATAAATTCTCATTTTTACTTTAAATGCGAATGATTCTCATTTGTGTTAAAGTTCGGCCATTGGAAAAACCAAGGAAAAAAAATGAATTCTCAAAACATCCTTATGAGCGATGAGCAGCACAGTTCAGTAATCAAATTGATACCGTTGGCAGCAATGATGCTGGCGGGATCCTTGACTGTGAACGCTCAGGACAAAAGTCAAGCATCAGAACAAGAAAAGACACTTCAGACAGTTGTTGTGAAAGACGCGTTGGAGTCACAAACTCAAGCCAAAGACAACATACTTGCCAAAAAGACAGGCATTGCCAAAGGTCAACAAGACCTCAGGGACATCCCTCAAACAATCACAGTCATGACGGAAAAGTTGATGGATGACCGCAACTTGGATGATTTCAGAGAAGTGATGAAGATCACCGCAGGGGTCACATTTCAAGCTGGTGAAACGGGTGAAGAAGATGTCCGGATGCGCGGCTTTTCGCTGGCACAAGCAGGTGACATTTATGTAGATGGCATGCGCGATGTGCCGATGACAGAACGCGACATGTTTAACGTTGATCGTGTAGAAGTCCTGAAAGGCTCTGCTTCTATGCTGTTTGGAAAGGGTTCAACAGGTGGCGTTGTGAATCAGGTTTCAAAACAAGCATTCTTGATGGACCAAAGCGAAGTAAATTTGACGCTAGGTAGCGGTAACTTAAAAAGGTTGACTGGAGACTTTAATTTTCAGACTGGCAGTGATGCAGCATTGCGTTTAAACGTGATGACTCATCAGGCAGATAACTGGGGTGCAAAAGTTGATAAAAAGGGCGCTGCTCTCAATTACCGTTGGTCAATTGGGTTTGGCGATGAGTACTCAGTTAGTTTGTATCACCTTGAATCGAATAGCAGGCCACTTTATAACCATCCATGGATATTGAGTGCTTCCCCTGGTCCCGCTAACTTAATTCCAGTATTGCCTGCCAACAATTTTTACGGTTTATCAAGCGACTATTTAGAAACAGATACGACACATGCATCGTTTAGTCATACCCATCGATTTGACTCAAACATAGAACTTAAAACCACTCTCCGCCATGGTCAATATGAGCGTAATTTACTTGGCACACAAATTGGCTGGATGGCAGGAACCACTTTGGAAAGCATCAATGATGCAACGGTTCTTAGACGAAATGCGCCAAAGTCACGTCATGGAAAAAGCGATATCACTCAACTGCAAAGCGACTTTGTTTCCAGTTTCACAGGTATGGGTTACAAGCAAAACCTCGTTGCAGGGTTTGATTATTTAGACGAAGCAGCAAAGCGTAACAACGCTGCCACTGCAGGATTGCCAGCCTATGCAGCCTTGACTACAAAAGTTGGAACCCCTAACGACGGGGCATCTGTCAATACAAACCGCGCAATTCCGATGAACCAATTTCAAGCACACACGACTGGTGTGTATGCACAAAATACGGTTCACCTCAATGAGGAATTTAAAGTCATTGGAGGATTGCGCTTAGATCGCTTTGAGGCGGCCTATTCAGATACCAATGATCGCCAATTCAGCATGGCAGAAAGTTTATACAGCCCTAGATTGGGCGCTATTTGGCAGCCCAATGATGGGGCAAGTTACTACGCCTCCTATGGCACGTCATACAACACCTCTGCAGATACCTATCAATACGCAATCAATCTGGGGCTTACAGGTTCACAAGTTACCTTGGCAAATACACCGCCAGAGAAAAGCAGAAATTTCGAAGTGGGCGCTAAGTTTGACGTGTTTGACAAAAAAGGATTGCTTGGTGTTTCTGTATTCCATTCTGAAAAATACAACGAACGAAATACGGATGTGGACAGTGTTGCCAATCAATTCCTTTTGTCTGGTAAGCGGCATGCAAATGGTTTGGAATTGAATTTTGCTGGACGACTATCGCCCAAATGGGAGGTGTTCTACAACCATACGTTCATACCCGATGCGAGCATTGATGAGAGCAGTCAAAAGCTCAGTAGCAGTGGCACTGGCGCACAGGTGAAGGGCGACCGGCCCGGCCTTACACCCCGACATAGTGCCAGTTTATGGAGTACATATGTCATTGCGCCGCAGTGGAGGATTGGTGGTGGATTGAACTATCGCGGTGAGCAAAATCCTGATGGACAACGCATTTACACGGCGAAGGCGTTCACGACTGTGGATGTCATGGCTGAGCGAACAATGAATGATTCGACCTTGGTGAAATTCAACATATCAAATCTTACTAATTTACTTTATGTCGATCAGCTCTATCGAGGCTTCTACATTCCTGGTGTCGGTAGACGAGTAGAGATCAGTCTGAAAAAAATGTTCTGAGTACATTCTATATGTTGATACATCTACCTCGAATTCTAAGTGCCGAACAAGTAACGCTTGCGCAGGCACTTTTGAATGATGATGCACCTTGGCTGGACGGCAAAAGGAGTGCAGGGTCGCAAGCCGCAACTCAAAAAAATAATTCACAGTTAGCGCAAAACTCCGAGCAATCAAGAACTTTGCAATCCTTGATAGTTGATGCGTTGAATCAAGACCCCTTATTTTTCTCTGCTGCTCTGCCACTTCGAATATTGCCACCACTATTTAATCGGTATGGCGGAGAAAGTAACTTTTATGGTGCCCATGTAGATGGCGCCGTGCTGAAAGTTCCATCGTCAAACCAGTGGCTTCGTTCTGATATTTCATGCACTGTTTTTTTGGCTGATCCAGCGACCTATGAAGGGGGCGAGCTGTTGGTGCAAGATACCTATGGAAGCCGTGGTGTGAAGTTTGCAGCAGGTGATGCAGTTCTCTATCCAAGCACCAGTGTTCATCAGGTAACACCAGTTACCAAAGGTGTTCGAATTGCTTCGTTTTTTTGGATTGAAAGCATGGTCAGGTCTGATGAGCAACGCAGAATTTTGTTTGATTTGGATATGAATTTGTTAAGTCTTCGTGGAAAACTTGGTGAAACAGCAGAGACGACTGCTCTTACGGGTGTTTATCACAACCTTTTAAGACAATGGGCCAGCACTTGAAGTTGAAGCAAAACTGGCAAGTCAAAGCATGTGTCATTTCTGCACACTTGCTTCTAATTTGGGCGTTGACGTTTATAAACACCCAGAATATCAACTTGCCTTTAAAGCCTAGCCCAGTGTTTGCAGTTTTGTTATCTGATTCACCTGCAAGAGTGAATGAAACCGATGCCCCAAAAAAACCTAAAGTCGATATGCCGCCCCCTAATCTGCAGGAGTTTCAAAATCTGGCGCCTACCAGAGTTGAAACAATCAATGACAACTCAAACACGGCTGAATCTTTGCCAATTAAAAAGGCTTCAAATGATGTGATCAATACAGATTTAAACGCTATCAGTCAAAAGCAAAATTACATTGAAAAGACAATTGCACTAGAACTTCCATCGTCAGACGCCGATTACTTAAAAAATCCACCGCCTCTTTACCCTCGAATGAGCAAGCGTTTGGGAGAGCAAGGTGTCGTGATAGTTACAGCGTTAATTGGCGTCAATGGGCAAGCAGAAAAAGCAGAGATTTATAAGTCAAGTGGTTATGAACGTCTTGACCAAGCAGCACTAGATGCTGTCAAACTTTGGCGTTACGTGCCAGGCAAACGCATGGGACACGCTGAGCCAATGTGGTTCAACATTCCAGTGAAATTTATATTAAATTAAGTAAATCTGACCTGCCCCCTCCCTGCCGTACCAAAGTGATGAATCGATAATCTAAAAAAATTTGAAGCTGAGTTCAATGAATAAAAAAATAATTCAAGGTGAATGCTTGTGTCGTGCCATTCAATTCCAGCTGGTCGATGACTTCAAGTACGCTTTTTACTGCCATTGCAGTCTGTGTCGCAAAAGAACTGGCTCAGCATTTGCTTCGATTGGCGGGATTGAATCAGAAAAAATCATGGTGACTCAAGGTGAGACTTTGATTTTCAAAGAGGGTGAAACGACTGATGGATATCGAGCAATTTGTTCGAAGTGCTTTGTACCGTTGTTTTCTGTGTTGATGGATCGAAAGCGTACACATGTGAATCTTGGTTCGCTGATAAACGAAACAAATCGCAAACCAGACCATCACATCTTTGTTGCTTCAAAGGCTACTTGGTATGAGATACAAGACGCGTTGCCACAATACGCTGAATTACCAGTTAAATTGAGTTAACCTCGCTCCCAGTAGTTCGCGGCGTATTGAATTGATTTAATGGCTTCACAGATGAACAGTATTGATTTTCTAGTTCGAAGAGACGACTTGACCCAGACGGAACTTCGAGAGGTGCTTTGCAAACCCTTAAGCCATGGACAGGTTCGCCTAAGGATCGATCGATTCGCTTTTACATCTAACAACATCAGCTATGCCCAAGCAGGGGATGCGCTCAACTATTGGGCGTTTTTTCCGGCACCAGAAGGTTTGGGCAGCATTCCTGTATGGGGCTTTGCAACAGTGGTGGAGTCGAAGCTTGATGACTTGGCCATAGGCGAGCTCATCTGGGGCTACTACCCAATGTCAACGCACGTGGTTCTAGAGCCTAAACATTTAACTTCTAGAGGGTTCATTGATGGGGCATCTCATCGTCAAGTGCTGCACACCATTTACAACCAATACACCCGATGCCAAGCTGATGCTTGGCATGAAGATGGACATGAGGATTTAGAAGCCTTGCTTCGGCCGCTCTTTGCGACCTCCTGGCTTGTTGAAGATTTTCTGGCTGATCAAAACTTCTTTGACGCTGACACGATTTTGTTGTCTAGCGCATCCAGCAAAACTGCCTACGCCACTGCCGTTCAACTTCAACAGCGAGCTGACATTCAGGTGGTGGGCCTCACATCTGCTGCTAATCAAAGATTTTGCCAAAGCCTAGGCTGCTATCACCAAGTGTTGACATACGAGCAATTGGAGGAATTGCCTGACGACACAGAATGTGTCTACATAGACTTCGCGGGAAATGCAAAACTTCGTTCTGACATCCACATGCGATTTAAGCATCTAAAGTATGACTGCGCTGTGGGAGCGACTCACTTTGATCAACAGGGCTCGGCAAAGGGTTTGCCTGGGCCTAGGGCAACATTCTTTTTTGCACCAGCGCAAGTGGCAAAGAGAAGCAGTGAATGGGGCAATGCTGTTCTGATGCAGAGAATCATTGCGGATTGGAAATCATTTGTAAATAGGGTTTCAAACCCTCATGCGCCATGGTTGAACGTTGAGTCGCACGTTGGACCCAAGGTTGTTTCAGAAATATATTCAAAAGTTTTGTCTGGCAAGGGCGATCCAAAAGTTGGACTTATGGCGTCTCTTGTTCAATAAAAGGTTTGACAATCTATTTGCCAGTTTGAATAGTTTGGGTTCTTTATAGGTGCTTTGTCATAAACACACTTAATGGATCAAGTTTGTAGTCGCCAAATGGCCCACAAATTTCAAAACCATTTTTCTAATACATATTTCTAGCTGCCCAAAATTCATCGGATGAACCAGTTTCCAAACTCAAGCACGTCATGCCTTTTTCTTTAGCGTGACGAATGATGTGAGTCAGCACAGTTTGCCCAACACCTTGCCTTCAACGTGTCTGGCAAACTTATCCAAGATAGCTTGCCAGCCTTCTTCTTGTTCCTCAACGGAGTGTTCAGTTTCAGCAACAAAAGTGATGCGAACCTTCACGCCTTCATTAATTTGTATAAATTCAACCGAGGCAGAGCGATTGAAGAATTCGTACTCGATCAATTCGTTCGGAATGATTTTTGTGTAGGTGCCAGCAAAGTCAAAACCAAAGCTGCCGTCTTTCGCTTCCATGCGTGAAGAAAAAGTGCCACCGACTCGCAGTTCAACGCTTGAGGATGTTGTGTGCCAATCATCAGAGGCGGCATTCCATTGAATGATGTCTTCGGGCGATGTGTAGGCACGCCAAACTTTGTCGATGGGTGCTTGGACAATTGTTTCAATCGTAATATTCATGTTCGTGTTCGTCGTAAGAGAAATTATTGTCGGCCTAAAAGCATGGCTTCTACAAGTTCTTGAACAGCCAATGCTTCTTGCGCTGTGGCCAGCTTATGAGATTGCCCCCGAAGCCATAAATCAACTTCGTTCAATTGGCGTTGCAAGGCACTAGAACGTGGGTCTTCTTGTGACCAGTCAACAGCTTCTTGCCAAGGGCCCCCGTCTGATCGCCATAGTTGGTAGAACTCTCGAAATTGATAGTTCATGCGGCTGCCACGCACGGTCACTTCTTGTCGATCGGGCTGCATGCCGCCGGTGGTGGCCATCACTGTGACGGGTTTACCATCAGCCGTAGTCAGTCGAGCCAGCATGTCGAGCTCACACAACTTTGGGTCTTGGGGATAGCGTGGCGATGCATGCTGTAGTGATAGAGGCCCCAAGTAGCGGCCAGCCAAAAACAAGAAATGCGAAATGACCTCTCGGGTGTAGCCGCCTTCATCACGAAAGCGCAACCAATCAGCTTCCTTTTGCCATGCACGCGGCCACGCAGGGTAGTTCACAACAATATCGATTCCAAGTAACTCACCTGTCTCGCCGGCTTGAATAGATCGAGACAATTCTTCGAAGCCTCGTGAGGCAGCTTGCGTGAAATTGACTACGCTTGGCAAACGTGCTTTTTCCAATTGCAACAAGAGGTCTCTACTTTGTGCGTTGTCGTTACCTAAAGGTTTCTCCATGAAGACCCCTTGACCCTTGGCAGCCGCCTCAAGTGCATAAGTTTTACGAGGTGAAGGGGGGCAAGCAAGATAAACAACGTCGGCTTCTTGCATGGCTGCTTGAGCACTTTGAGCAATCGGCACATTGGCCGCAATGGCCGTCATGAGTCGCGTTTTGTCAATGGCGTCAGGTGAGGGGTCCCACAGTCCACTAACCTCAAATTTGGGATGTCGCATCACGTTTTCCAACATGCGCCGACCCATGATGCCCAGTCCGATGATTGCAAATTTGTGTTTCATGAATGCCTCCAGCTGAATCTGAGCTTAACAAATTTCTGGTAATGTTAGGCACTGTACTAAGGGGTCACTATGAAGTCACACACTAGCTTGCTTGAATTTACAGCACAAGCCATGGACGACGGGTTCGACGAAATTCTTCAAAAAGAATGGGCGCCTAACCTGGTAATTGACAAACATACACACTCCTTCGATGCCCGAGTGCAGGTAGCGGCGGGGCAGGTCAAACTAGAACTTGCAAGTGGCGCGCAAACATTTGAAGCGGGTCAAAGCTTTTACATTGCACGCGGTACCGAACACGCCGAGCAATATGGTGAGAATGGCGCAACTTTTTGGGTTGCACGAAAGTTATAGTGCTTGCGCCCTTGGATTAAGACAAATCAGTTGTTGTTTAGAACCAATAATCGGCAACACACTTGCCATCGCGTGGCAAATCATCGAAGGTGTCTAGCCCGTCAAAGTGATCGATAGGTATGTTGGCCACTGTCTGAGGCTCTGACAACCTCAAGTTAACGGCTATTCGTGTTTTGCCAGATTCGTCTTGCTTAAGGCCTTGCCAATATGCAACGCAGCCACATTTGAGGCAGAAATGAAACGCCAATGCGGTGCCTCTGACAAATGCTTTGGTTTCACCCTGTGTCTTGATGTCCTCGTCAACATGGCCGTATGCCCAAAGAACGCCATACCTTCGACATGCCGTGCAATTGCACGCTGTTGCGCCATCTGGTGTGCCCTCTAGCTGCCAAGTGACTGAACCGCATAAACAAGATCCTTGAAGCATGGGCCAAATCCTTTTTGATGTCTGTTTAATTGATCATTCATTCATCTTTCGTTGAATGAACTAGAACGATATACTTGTGAATCGTATATTCAGAATGAATAAATGTCACATCGCAACACATTCATCTTTATGGCTAAGTTGCTTACAGCCTCGGCACTGTTGGTGGGCTTGATTGTTTTCGCTGCCAAAGACTTGGTGCCCGACGTGCCCTACGTCCAACTGTTTGCTTACATCTTGCTCGGTGCAGCAGTGTTGGCTGTTAATCTGGTTGGGCTTAGCGTTATTTATCTCAACATTCAGCAGTGGGCCTTGCGCAAGGGCGGCACGGATGTGGCTTGGTTTTGGTTCAGCAATGAGCCTAAAGGTTTGGCAGCTTTGCGAAAAAAGCTTCACAAAGACTGATACTTTTTAAAGCACTGCGCACAGACCCAATTGGCGCACTTAATTGCACTTGTCTTTTGCAATGTCGTAAATCAAGGGCACGATATTGAGCAATCCCAAACCATGATCGTTCTTAAGGCAGTCAGGCTTAGCTGCTTTTTGTACATCGGTCGCAAATTTCTCATTTTGCTTTTTGGCCGCTTTGGCCGACTCGTTTTCAAGCAATTGCCTAACCGGCGACTTGTAAGTGGTATCTTGGGGCTTGGATCCAATGCTCAGATTCAGCTGGCTAGGTGCCGTGCTGGTCTGTGGTAACGAAGCCGTAGGCGGCTGTTCAATTGCATTGTTATTTTCGTTGCCTTGAATAGTTTCCATCACCGGGCTAGAAAAGGCAGCTGGCTTTGACTCAAGTTGCGTCTGTGCCAACCTAGGCAAAGCTTTCAGTTCAATCAAATTTTCAATCAGTCGTATTTCAACGACTGTTGAGTTGTTTTTTTGGCGGTCCAATTTCAAAGAGTGATTGGCAAAATAGAACAGCGGCGCGAAGGTGATGAGCGCCGAAAGCGCAAATGAAAATACTTTGGGAAAATTTCCCGAAAAGTTCAATTGACGCGAGCTGAGCATTTCCAAATCATAAATTAACTGCTCGCCACTAATGGCTTGAACTTTCTAGGTTTAAAGCTTTTGAGCCAAAATCTTCATGATAAACAAAGGTAAAGTGGTTATCAACGTGTTGAAGTTGGGTAAAGCCACATAATCAAATGCTCTAACTGAATTGCTTTTTCCAACATGACTTTCAATCTTCAAATCCAAACATCGCTTCATTGGATGACCAGACCCTTTGCCTTGTTGATCTCGATCCTTCTAATTTTCGGATTGCAAGCGTGTAGCAGTTTGCCTTCCGAAACCTATGTTCCCAAAAGAGGACAAATGGGCAAAGATGTGATGTGGTTGCCAACCAGTGATGATTTGGTGCACCAGTTGCTTGAAGTGGCCAAGGTAGGGCCAAGCGACGAAGTGGTCGATCTAGGTGCAGGCGACGGCAAGATACCTATTGCAGCAGCGAAAAGTTTTGGCGCGCGTGCTTGGGGTATTGAATACAACAAAGATCTAGCGGCACTGGCCAATCGGAATGCGCAGCGTGCAGGCGTAGCCGACAAAGTACGAATTGTTCATGGTGATATTTTCAAGGAAGATTTTTCAAAAGCCACAGTGGTCACCATGTATCTTCTGGAAGAGTTGAATGCCCAACTTCGCCCCACCATTTTGGCGATGAAACCAGGAACCCGTG
>JACCDN010004416.1_pt1 | contig 44335 bp, 42 predicted proteins | sample 7441691 | NCBI WGS metagenome assembly JACCDN01 (sample SAMN15323439, study PRJNA562643) | freshwater metagenome | isolation source: river surface water | place: USA:Blue River Watershed | collected 2017-08-16 | reverse complement strand
TAAACATGCGTGCTTTACATAGACGTTGCAAAGAATAATAGACACCCATAAAAATACCATTACCCACAAATGCAAAAATTACAGCATTGGTATGAAGGGGTCTAATTCGACCAAACGTAGTAATTGGCAAATTAAAATTTGCCGCCGGTAAATAAATTTGTACTGCCGCTAACAGTCCAACAAGCATTCCTACAATGCCCCATAACATAGTGGCATATGCAAACATTTTTACAGCTTTGTTGTCATAATAGAATTTTTCTAATTGCATGTATATAGGTTTTAAAGTAGAATGTTATGTATGGTTTGATTTATTTGTTGTATCATCTAATAGCATACGCATGGGAGGCGACATTTCATCATCATATTGCCCTGATTTCACACTCCAAATAAATGCTGCTAAAAAGAGCGCCGCAACACTAATACTGGCAATCAGTAAAATAATAATGACACTCATATATTGTTATTAGGCTACAAAGCTATTTTACAACAATATTTTAGGCAATGACAAAAGTCATGTTTTACAAAGACAGCCATTTGGCAGTCAAATTGGTAAAACCAAAACTGATAAGTAAAATACTAATGCTGCTGATGGGCATTAAAATAGCTGCAATCATGGGAGACAATAGGCCTTGCACTGCAAATGACAGCCCAATTAAATTGTAAATGATTGAAATAATAAAGGCAGTAACAACAATTACTTTATTGGCTTTTGCGAGTTGAATGAACTGCTCTAATAGCGCTAATTTTGAAGCGTCCAATATAGCATCGCTAGCTGGTGTGAAATTATTGGTGTCATCTGTAATAGCAATGCCCACATGTGCTTGTTTTAAAGCACCAGCATCATTTAAGCCATCTCCTATCATTACCGTTTTATTATTGGCCTTATGCAAGGATGCTACAATTGTAAGTTTATCTGCAGGTTGCTGGTTAAAATACAAGTTTGCGCTTGGCCCTAATAATTGACGTAGATAAGAACGTTCATTGTCGTTGTCACCACTAATTACAAGTAGATTAAAGCGAGTTGTTAACCGCTGTAACATGTCTGGAATAGAAGTGCGGTATTGATTTTTAAATTTAAAAAAACCAAGGTATACACCTTCAACAGCAACATACACGGCCGCTCCGTTGTGACTTCTTGTATCATTTTTCCCTCTTACAAAAAGAGAAGAGCCTAAAGTAATTAAATCATCTTCTACCATTCCTTCAATCCCACTTCCAGGAATTTGCTCAAATGCAATTACAGGGTTTCCAGGTAAGACGCCCGTCCAATTTACAATAGCTAAACTCAGTGGATGAGATGACTGAGAAGCCAGTGTACCTATTTTTTGTTTGATTGCATTTGTAAGTGGCTTGCCTTCATACACAACTGTTTGGTAAGCTCTCGTTGTAAGTGTTCCCGTTTTGTCAAATACCAAAGTATCAGCAGCCGCTAGTTTTTCAATAACTGAAGCATTTTTCAAATAAAATTTATTATTTGAAAAAATCCGTAAAATACTGCCGTTTGTAAATGTATTACTTAGTAGTAAAGCACATGGACAAGCAACAATTAAAACTGCTGTTACCGCATTCCACATGATAACACTATTGGTAAAATACCAATAGAGGCCTGCCAAAAAAGCTGTTATAAAAACGGCCCATGTAAACCAGTAACTGATCGCATGCACAAAAGATCTGTCTCGAATGGGGTCGTCCTTAAACGCATCTTTATTCCACAAGCTTGTTAAATAGCCCTGTGCCACTTCCTTTATAACGAGAAGTTCAATAGTACCGCCTAACTGCTTTCCACCTGCATAAATAATTTCACCCATTTCTTTTGTAACAGGAACACTTTCCCCGGTTACAAAACTATAATCTATGAGTGCGTTACCTCTGGTTAAAATAGCATCTGCTGGAATTAATTCTTGATCATAAATTTTTAGTGTGTCGCCCAATTGTATCTCTGGAAGTGCAACTGTTGTTGAATCTTTTCCAATTACTTTTGTTACTGCAACCGGAAAATAGGATGTATAATCTCTTTCGAAAGACAATTTTTTTTGCGTTCGGTCTTGCAATACCCTACCAGCTAACATAAAAAATACGATACCTGACATAGAATCTAAATAGCCCCCGCCCGCGCCAGTATATATTTCATATAAACTTCTAAAAAAAGTAACCCATATTGCAAGCACGATTGGTGCGTCAATATTTAAAAATTTTTGCTTGACACCTTGCCAGGCGCTAATGTAAAATTCACCGGCACTATAAAAAAATACAGGCAAACTAAGTAATACGTTAACGTATCTAAATAAAAGCATTAAGCTTTTTTCTTTGCTGTCAATACCTAAATATTCTGGAAAACTTAGGAGCATAATATTTGCAAAACAAAAACCAGCCACACCCAAACGGTATATTTTACTGCTATTGATACGTGGCTTTTGCTTACCCATATCATTATAGCTGATGTATGGTTCATATCCTATGCGCGTAAGAAGCTCAGCTACTTTTCGCAAACTACAGTCCTGATAATTAAAAATAATGGCAGCTTCCTTTCTCTCAAAATTAACATGACTTGACACCACAGCCGGCTCTAACTTATGCAAATTTTCTATGAGCCACAAACAACTACTGCAGTGGATTTGAGGCAAATAAAATGTTACATGAATTTGATGTTCATCTTTAAAACTTAGTATGCTTTGAGCAATTGAGGCGTCATCTAGAAACGAAAACTTATCTGGCCTAACTGTAAATTTTTGTGCAGCGCCAGGGGTGTTATTTAAATCATAATAACTGCACATCCCAGTTTGATTCAATATTTCATACACCATTTTACAGCCTTCACAACAAAAGTTTTTTTCTGCTACAACAATTTTTGTGTTTATACATTTGTCTCCGCAATGAAAGCAGCGTATCGCAGTTTTAGTATCTGTTGAAAAATCCATAATTAATGAAGATCAGGGTTAATGAGTAAAGGATATATTTTGCTCTGCTCAAGATGTATGTAACGCTGCACCAAGCTTTCTAAGTTAAAAAGTTCATTTACAATGTTAATCCAAGATGCATCCCATTTGTTTGATGTAACGTAGTTGTTTAAAATTTGACGCTCTTTTTGCAACAGTTGCAATATGCGTGCATGGGATTGCACCACAAGATCTAGCACAGAAGATGCTAGAAGCGTAGCCGCATGTTGTGCTGCTTTGATTTTGACACTCGGAAAAATAATACCTGATTCTTTTAAAAATAAATGTGATAATTCGTCTTCTAATTTTTGGTGCAACAACTGTAATAATTCCGTGTTTTTGGGAGCAAGATCCTTAATGATATTGTTGGACTGTAAAAAAATAGAAACAGATTTGCAAGCAACCATAATAGGTGTGTGATACGATGTTACAATATCGTCACACATGCTTTCTATAGTAGGTTTATTGATGGCGCTCTTTTGCACAAGCATACTGCTTAATTTAGATGCAAGTTATTTTGAGCACCTACATTAAAAAATGACAATGGTCATATTTCAAAAAAACGTTGTTAATCTTGCAAATTAGCGGTCGCTAAAAGCTGCTTTGGCTTTAGTATTTGTATTTTTTTGCCTTCTAGTTCAATCATACCATCTTTTTTAAATTCAGACAATAAACGAATGGTAGATTCTGTGGCAGTGCCTACTAAATTGGCTATTTCTTCTCTTGAAAGTTTTACAGCAAGTGTGATGCCGTCTGGTTCAAAACCATATGTTTCTTTAATGAAAAGCAATGTTTCTGCAAGTCTTTCACGAATTGGTTTTTGTGCTAAATGTGTAAGCTTGATTTCTGAACGGTGTAATTCGTCACTTAATACCTTCATCATTTCAAAAGCCATACCTGCGTCGTGTTGCAACACATTTATAAATACATCTTTGGGAATAAAACAAACTTGTGTGTCTTCAAGGGCGACAGCAGATGCACTGTAACGATCTCCACTTAATAAAGCTCGGTAGCCTAATACATCACCGGCTTTTAACAACCGAATGATTTGTTCTTTTCCGTCATCTCCTTGGTGTGATAACTTTACTTTACCATCGTTAATGCAAAAAACACCAAATGGATAAGAACCTTCATTAAATAATTGCTGCCCCTTTTTATAAATATTACAAACCTTTTTGTCATTGATCACTTCTACATGCTCTTCCCTTGCCTTGCAAAACACAGAGTTAAACCTTTGTGCACACTGCTGACAGGTAGATGGGCTTGGATGCATATGAATAGGTTGATAATGTTTGACAAAAATAAAAAATATTCAAAAACTATTGAACAAAAAAATATTGCACAATCCCTTGAAGTTAGTTCTTTAGACCTGCATTTCACATGTATTGGTGCCTTAACTTTACAATGTGCCACAGTTTAACCTCAACGATTCCGTTAATTTCATATCCAAACTAACCCTAAGGCGGTTATGGAATGGAGCCAAAGTGTATTTAAGTTACCAATTAAGCCGTGTAACGGGAAAGCCCATTGTATGGGGACTACCCATTTCCATCTCATTTGAACCCACCACATCATGTAACTTACGCTGTCCAGAGTGCCCAAGCGGGTTAAGGGCTTTTACGAGGCCAACCGGCATGCTTCAACCTAGTTTTTTTAACGAAACTATTGATTCAATATATAAAGATTTAATATATCTGATCTTTTACTTTCAGGGAGAGCCTTATTTGAACCCCGCTTTTTTAGAAATGGTCAATTATGCCCATAAAAAGGGATTGTATACCGCTACTTCTACCAATGCTCATTATTTAACGGAAGCAAATGCCAAAAAAACGGTGGAGTCTGGACTGGACAGGCTTATTATTTCTATAGATGGTACAACTCAAGAAGTGTATGAGCAGTATAGAGTAGGCGGAAAATTGGATAAAGTAATGGAAGGCGCCCGTAACATTGTTAAATGGAAAAAAGCATTAAACAGTAAAACGCCTTTTATATTTTTTCAATTTTTAGTGGTTAAGCCTAACGAACATCAAATTGAAGATATTAAAGCATTAGGCGCAGAAATCGGTGTAGATGCCGTAAGATTTAAAACGGCCCAGGTATATGATTATGCGAACGACCCGCACGAACTCATTCCTACCAATCAAAAATATAGTAGGTATAAAAAAGATAGCGCCGGTGAAATGCAGGTAAAAAATGGACTAGGCAACCATTGTTGGAAATTATGGCATGCCAATGTAATTACCTGGGATGGCATTGTTGTGCCTTGCTGCTTTGATAAAGACGCTAGCCATACACTTGGCAACTTAAAAGATAAGCCTTTTACAGAAGTTTGGAATAGCCCCGAATACCATGCTTTTCGCAAAAATTTAATGACCTCCCGAAAGTCTATTGATATTTGTGCCAATTGTAGTGAAGGTCTCAGTGTTTGGGAAGACTAAGGGCTGTTAATTGTGCATTACTATTGGTGTTTCCTATTTTTCTTCCACAAAAGCGCAGGCTCCCGAATCTCAATTTATCTTTAAAGCATGAAAAAAATAGCATCCATTTTAGTGCTACTAGCATGCACTTTTCATTTATTCGCACAACCCGTTCGCAATTTTGAATTTAGAGGCGTTTGGGTTGCTACTGTAGAAAATATTGACTGGCCTAGTAAAAGAGGCTTGCCCGTAGAAACACAACAACAAGAGTTTATCAAACTATTAGACATACATCAAAAAAATGGCATGAACGCTGTTGTTGTTCAGGTGCGTCCTGCAGCAGATGCGATGTATCCTTCAAGCTTTGAACCATGGTCAGAATATTTAACGGGTAAACAAGGTTTAGCCCCAGAGCCTTTTTATGATCCACTTGCTTTTATGATTGAAGAGACGCACAAACGTGGTATGGAATTTCATGCATGGCTTAACCCATATCGTGCCGTTTTTAATATCAACAGATCTTCTGTGGCAGAAAATCATATTACCAAAGAGCATCCCGAATGGTTTTTGATTTATGGAGACAAAAAATATTTTGATCCAGGACTTCCTGCTGTTCGTACACACACATCAGCAATTGTAAATGATCTTGTAAAAAGATACGCCATTGATGCAGTGCATATGGATGATTATTTTTACCCGTATCGAATAGCAGGAAAAGAATTTCCAGACCAAGCAAGTTTTGCAAAATATGGAAAAGGATTATCTAAAGACGAATGGAGAAGAAGTAACTGCGACAGTATTATTGTTCAACTTAAAAAAACAATACTCGCTGCCAATCCACGTGTAAAATTTGGCATCAGTCCATTTGGTGTTTGGAGAAATAAAACACAAGACCCAAGAGGCAGTGAAACAAAAGGTGGTCAAACAAATTACGATGACTTATACGCTGATATTCTACTATGGCTACAAAAAGGCTGGATCGATTATGTTGTACCGCAACTTTATTGGGAACGTGGTCATAAGCTCGCAGACTATGATGTGCTTTTAAAATGGTGGAACGACTATAGTTATGGCAAACATTTATATATTGGACATGGCATTTACAGAGCTGGGACAAACGAAGCCTGGAAAAGTAATACGCAAATTCCAGATCAAATAAATTTATTGCGTTCCTTTAAAACAACGCAGGGCAGCGTGTATTACAACAGTAATACTTTTGCAAAAAATCCGAACGGTTGGAATGATAGCCTACAAAATAATTATTACAAATATCCAGCCCTCGTACCTCCAATGCCATGGTTAGATGACACAGCGCCAGATGCACCATCCATTCAAAAAAAGAATGCGTCTAATTTTGTTGTAAATTATAATGGCAAAGAAAAAATAAAATCATTTGGTATTTTTTCTTGTGGATCAGGCGTGAAAGCAAATTTAAAAAATGCGCAATTATTAAAAATATTAGTAGCAACAAAAACAAGTAATGTTGACATTAGTAATATTGCGCACAAAAAAGATGAAAAATTATTTGTTGGATCTATAGATCTCAACAATAATGTGAGCAGCCTTGTAGAACTGAATTAAAGTTTACCGTATTTTTTTTCTACTGCTTCAAAACGGTAATCAAAAATATGGGTAAGCTGTGCTTTCACAAATAAAGCGTGAGCGATATCACCTAAAAAAAATAGTGGTAGTTTGTAATGTACAATATCTGTCATTTCAACGCCACCTTCAACCTGCTTAAAATGGTGCTGGTGATGCCACATGGTATAGGGACCAAAACGCTGTTCGTCCACAAAATACTTGTGGTCCTCTACATGGGTTATTTCGGTCATCCAATAAAGTGGAATGCCTAAAACAGGTTTTACGGTGTATTCAATAATTTGACCTGGATACATACGCTCACCGTGGTGTTTGCTTATAATATTAAAACCTAGATTATCTGGGGTAATAGCAGCCAAATTAGAGGGCTTGCTAAAAAAATCCCAGGCTTCCTCCAGTGAAATAGGAATGTTTTGAACCGTTTTGATCGTATACACCTTAGACATAGCAGTAGTTTAGCTTACAACAAAAATAGAGTGTAAATGTTTGGCTAAATTTTAATTAAAATTATAGGTGTTATGCCTACATGTAGCAATAGAAATTTTACCTTTAACTATGGTCACTAAAACAGAACAACAAGCAGCTTTTGATAAAATTATGAGTGGGCTAAACCCAGCTCAAAAAAAAGCGGTAGACAATATGGAAGGCCCTGTCATGGTAATTGCGGGACCAGGAACTGGTAAGACTCAAATTTTAGGCGCGCGCATTGGTAAGATATTATTAGAGAGTGACACAAGGCCTGAAAATATTTTATGCCTTACTTATACAGATGCTGGCGTTGTTGCCATGCGCAAACGACTACTCGATTTTATTGGGCCTGATGCTTATAAAGTAAATCTCTACACTTTTCATGCATTTTGTAATGACATTATCCAAGAAAATTTATCATTGTTTGAAAAAACGGTTTTAGATCCTATTTCAGATTTAGAAAAAATTGCACTTTTTAAAACCTTAATTGATCAGTTTCCAAAAAATCATCCGCTAAAAAGATATAGAGGCGACGTTTATTTTGAGATCAATAATTTACAGCAACTTTTTTCTACCATGAAAAAAGAAGGGTGGACACCAGATTATATTGACACCTGTATAGATGCCTTCGTTGCAGACATGCCCAACCGAGAGGAATTTGTGTATAAGCGCGCCTACAAAGGGTTTAAGGCTGGTGATCTCAAAGAAAATAAGATTGAAGAGGCAAAAGAAAAAATGGAAAAGTTACGTGCAGCTGTTGCCGCTTTCCCGGTTTTTCAACAAATGATGCGCGCTAAAAACAGATATGATTTTGATGATATGATCAACTGGGTAATTCGTGCGTTTGAAGAAGACAAACATTTATTAATTCGCTATCAAGAGCAATATCAATATATTTTAGTTGACGAATATCAAGACACCAGTGGTACACAAAATAAAATTGTGGAGCAACTCATTGGTTTTTGGGACACCCCTAATATTTTTGTAGTAGGTGATGATGATCAAAGTATTTACCGTTTTCAGGGGGCCAATATAGAAAACATGCAAGCCTTTGCCGATAAATTTTCGGATACATTGCTCACTGTGGTGCTTACCAACAACTACCGTTCTACGCAGGCCATATTAGACGTTTCAAAAGCACTCATCGATAAAAATGAAGAACGCCTAGTCAATAAAATTGAAGGCCTTAGCAAAGATTTGGTGGCCTCCAATTCAAATTTGGTTTCCCTCACGCATACTCCAGTTATTGAAGTATACGAATCACCAAGGGCCGAAATGATTGGTATTACCACAGCCGTAGAAGCCCTCATACATCATGGTACTGCACCCGGGCAAATTGCTGTGATCTATAAAGAAAACAAATATGGAGAGGAATTAGCCACTTATTTTAAAGAAAAAAACATTCCTTATTATAGCAAACGAAGCGTTAACATCTTACACCAACCTACACCTCAAAAACTTGTAAAGCTATTAACGTATTTAGCCGCAGAACATGACATACCGTATGGTGGAGATGAACTATTATTTGAAATTTTACATTTTGATTGGTTTCAAATTCCGCCCATCGAAATTGCCAAAATTAGCGCAGCAGTTGCAGACCGCAGATTTGGTGATAATAAAACATCGCTGCGTAGACTTATTGCAGAAAAATTAACGGGCCAAGGAGAAGATTTGTTTTCAAAAGAAATTCCGGGGCTGAAAGCCGCCGCTACTTTTATTGAAAAAATGATTGGAGATGTGCCCAATGAAACACTGCAAACATTATTTGAAAATTGCATCAAAGAATCAGGCCTACTTCGCTGCATCATGGAAAGCCCAGATAAGCACTGGGAATTAAAATTATTAACCGGGCTCTTTGATTTCATTAAAGAAGAAACACGCAGAAATCCAAGGCTCACTTTAGATGCACTGGTTACTATTTTTTCGTTGATGAATAAAGAAGGGCTTGCGCTCCCATTAGCAAAAATAAGTGGAAGTCATAACGCTGTAAATCTATTAACCGCACACGGTTCTAAAGGACTTGAGTTTGAGCACGTATTTGTTGTGGGCTGCAATGCAAGCAATTGGGAGAAAAAAAAGAAGCCAGGTGGAGGATATCAACTACCTGATACCATATTTGTTTCTGGCCCAGCATTTAAAGAGGAAGAAGAACTAAGACGCCTCTTTTATGTAGCATTAACAAGGGCTGCAAAGCATTTAAACATTTGTTACACGCAGTACAAAAATGATGGAAAAGAAATAGAGCCGTCGTTATTTGTTGCTGAAATTATTGATGGCTATACGCTAGTGCCCAACAAAATTAATATTACCGAAGATCAGTTAAGTGAATTTGCGCTGATAGGTTTTAGTAAAGAGCAGGCCCCAGAAATTGAAAAAGAAGAAGCCGATTTTGTAGAGAAGCTACTTGATAAATTTGTGATGAATGTAACAGCGCTTAACAACTATCTTAAATGTCCATTGCAATTTTATTATAACAATCTAGTAAGGGTTCCTTCTGGAAAATCAGAAGCCACCGAATTTGGATCTGCGGTTCACTTTGCACTTGAAATGTTATTTCAAAAAATGCAAAAAAACAACAATGTTTTTCAGTCCAAAGAATTATTTATTTCCGATTTTAATTGGTACATGCACCGTCATAGAGAAAATTTTACCAAAGAACAATTTGACAGAAGAATGGAGTATGGCGAAATTGTGCTCAACAACTACTATGACGCTAACATTAATAGCTGGAATAAAGTGATGCTCGCAGAAACCAATATTAGAAATGTTGTTGTAAAAGGCGTGCCGTTAAAAGGTAAATTGGACAAGATAGAATTTGATGGCAAAAGCGTAAATGTTGTTGACTACAAAACAGGAGATATTGATAAAGCCAGGCCTAAACTAAAACCACCGCATGACAAAGATCCTAACGGAGGTGATTATTGGAGACAAGCCGTTTTCTATAAAATTTTGATTGATAACTACCCTTCTAAAGACTGGGAAGCCATTAGCGCCACTTTTGATTTCATTGAACCCGATAAAAATGGGGTGTATAAGCATGAAAAAGTAGTGGTTACCCCTCAAGACATTACAACGGTTACCCATCAGATAGAAACTGTGTGGCAAAAAATTAAAAACAAGGAATTTTATACCGGTTGTGGCAAAAACGAATGTCATTGGTGTAATTTTGTCAAAACAAATAAGATATCCATTGCGCTTCATGAACTAAATGAAGATCAAGACGAATCTGGAGATTAGCCTATGTTAGCGCTTTCAATACAAAAGATGATTAAAACTGTTGGTGCGGGAGCGATGATCCTACTTGTTGGCTTGCACCTAACGGGCTGTGCCAATATTATACCGCCAGGTGGAGGCCCAAGAGATAGTCTCCCTCCAAAATTAATAGTTGCCCTTCCCAAAGACTCTGCTACCAATGTGCATACCAAAAATTTCATGCTCAATTTTGACGAATATGTAACGCTTCAGGGCATACAAGAAAATCTAATTGTATCCCCTACCGTTAAAAACACACCCATCATAGACTACAAGCTTAAAAATGTTACTATAAAATTTAAAGACAGTTTAGAAGAAAACACAACCTACACCTTGGATTTTGGAAAGGCAATTGTAGACGTTAACGAGTCTAATATGGCATTGGGTTTTAGGTATATTTTTTCGACGGGTTCCACAATCGACAATGGAAATTACACGGGGCGTGTTGTTTTGGCAGCTTCTGGAAAAATAGATAGCACACTGATTGTTGTACTACACAATAATGTAAACGATACTTCTATTTACAAAAACACGCCAAGGTATTATACACGTGTTGATGGTAAAGGAAATTTTAGTTTTAGAAACCTCGCGCCAGGCAAGTATGCAGCGTATGTAATTCCTACCAATTTTTCTAGAAAGTACGATGATAGTACGGGCTATTTTGGTTTTTTAAATCAGCTCGTTGTAGTGGGTGAACAAACAAAGCCCGATACGATTTATGCATTTGAAGAAGTTAAAAAAATAGAAAAAAGAATTTACGCATCAAATACCAATAAGGATTCAAAAGAAGACAAACGCTTAAAATATCAAGCGTCATTTAACAATGGAGAACAAGATTTACTTGGTCCTTTAGAATTAAATTTCGCCAAAAAAATTATTATAAAAGATAGTGCTGCTATTAAACTAGTTGATACCAGTTTTATACGTAAAGAAGATTATACCCTTACCCTAGATAGCGCCGCTACAAAACTAAGCATTGGATATAACTGGCCATCAGCAGAACCCTTTAAACTATTGGTACCAAAGGGTTCGGTAACAGATAGCCTGGGAAATACCACTGCAAAATCAGACACCCTTTCTTTTTATACCAAAAGAGAAACAGATTACGGTTTGATTAAATTTAAGTTCCCAAACATAGACACATCACGTCACCCTGTTTTACAAATAACAGAAAGAAATGAAGTGATTAACAGCTACCCTTTAACGAGCAATCAACTGGTTATTAAAAGATATAAACCAGGCAGTTACGATCTAAGGATTTTATTTGACGCCAATAAAAATGGCGTTTGGGATACGGGTTCATTTAAACTCAACAAAAGGCAGCCTGAAATTGTTATAGAAATTCCAAAGCCTATTTCTGTACGCAATAATTGGGATAACGAAATAACGGTTTCTTGGTAAAATATAACATATGCAACTACCTTCTTCCTTACTTGAAAATGCAGTAGCACAATTTGCTAAATTGCCTGGTATTGGGAAAAAGACAGCCCTGCGTTTAGTATTACATTTACTAAAACAAGACACTGCAGATGTTACCATGTTTGGTGAAACCATTACTAAAATGCGCAACGAAATTAAATTTTGTCAACGCTGTTTTAATATTAGTGATAGCAATATTTGCTCTATTTGTTCGAATAGTGCACGCAATCAGCAAATGATATGTGTGGTTGAAAATATTAGAGACGTGATAGCCATAGAAAGCACCGGTCAATTTAATGGCACTTACCATGTGCTTGGCGGTATCATTTCGCCATTAGATGGTATTGGGCCAGAACAATTAAATATCGAGGCGCTTGTGGCGAGAATTGAAAAGGAAAGTACCGAAGAAATCGTATTTGCGCTAAACCCTACCATTCAGGGAGATACGACCATTTATTATATACAAAAAAAGATAGCGCCCCTGGGTTGTAAAGTAACCACCATTGCAAGAGGAATTGCTTTTGGAGGAGAACTAGAATACGCAGATGAAATGACACTTGCTAGAAGTATTACCAACAGATTACCTGTGGGTCAATACGTAAAATAAATTGAACAATATGAAAGCTTGGTTAAAATACACCTTAGGGTTCATTGTAATTATTGTTATTACAGGTGCAGGTTTTGCATGGTGGGTATACCATAAACCACACCGCAACATTAACAATGAAGTAGCGGTTAAAGTAGCAACCAATGCATTACTTGACGCTTTCAAGCAAAATGAAAAAACAGCAAGTGCTCAGTACAACGATAAAGTATTAGAACTCACCGGCATCGTAAAAGAAGCATCCAAAAATGATGCTGGAAACTGGGTGGCAACAATCGAAGACGTCGCACATTCAGGAAGTATTACCATTGCTTTTAGCATCTTACAAGATCAGGTACAAGCCTTTGATAGCATAGCTTACAAAGGCATTTGTGCCGGCTATTTTCCTGAAGACAACAATATCGTAATCAATGAAGCGGTGCTTTTATTTAAAGGTAAAACGGATACAACAAAAAGAGTTATAGCAAATGTTGAGTCAGTTCAAAAAGATAGCATACTTAATTTTAGTACAAAAAAAGGAAGTATCAAATTTGTATCTCCTTCAGATCCGGATGTGAGTGCTATTAACAACGAAGTGTCTAGTAAAATAAGTGCTGCTGGTGATATTCGTTTTAGTTTACTTTTTAAAGGATTTCAATTTAAGTACGCTGAAATGCAAACGCATTTTAATGAAGAATACTTAGAGAGTGAAAAATATCCGAGAGCAAGTTTTATTGGCACTATCCAAAATATTAAAAGCATTGACTTTACCAAAGATGGCAAGTATACAGCCAAAGTTGTTGGAACTTTAACCATGCATGGTGTAACAAAACCAGTGCAAACCACCGCAACTTTAAACATCGGTAAAGGCAAGATTGCCGCATCTGCTACTTTAAACCTCACAATGGCTGATTTTAATATTGATGCCAGTGCTGTAACCGAAAAAGTAGACCTAGAAATTAGCTGTAACTATACACAATTATAGGGTTTTACGTATCTTTGCGTCCTGCACAGGCGGATTTGTTTATTGTTCGGCCTGGCTATTCGGGTAGCCCCCTATTTTCGAATACAATCGAACTAATAAACGTATGATAGCAACTCCCCCTTAAACGCTCCCTACGTTTTTAGTAAGATTTTTTTATTAGATGGCTTGTCCGTTTAAAATTAAAAATGTCAATGAGTATTAAAAACGAATTAGAACACAGAATTTTAGTAATCGATGGCGCCATGGGTACCATGATTCAGCGTCACAAATTAGAAGAAGCCGATTACCGTGGTGAACAATTTAAAAATTGGCACACCGATGTTAAAGGCAACAATGATATGTTATGCATTACGCAACCAGATATCATTGTAGGTATTCACAAACAATATTTAGCAGCTGGTGCCGATATTATTGAAACCAATACGTTTAGTAGTACTACTATTGCGATGGCCGATTATGATATGCAGGCTTACGCTTATGAATTAAATGTAGCCGCTGCAGCCTGTGCCAGACGTGCAGTTGAAGAGTTTGCTACAGAAAATAAAGATAGCGGACCAAAATTTGTTGCTGGTGCTATTGGCCCATTAAATAAAACACTCAGTTTATCGCCGGATGTAAACAATCCTGGATTTAGAGCCGTAACTTTTGATGAAGTAGTTGTTGCTTACAAAGAACAAATTAAAGGCCTGGTTGATGGCGGTGTAGACGTACTACTTATCGAAACTATTTTTGATACCCTCAATGCAAAAGCAGCCATATTTGCTGCCAAAGAATTTTTTAGAGAAAACAATGTCCCTGAATTACCCATCATGATTAGCGGTACGATCACGGACGCTTCTGGAAGAACCCTTAGTGGTCAAACATTGGAGGCATTTTATACATCTATTAAGCATGCAGAACCACTAAGTGTAGGCTTAAACTGTGCCTTGGGTGCCGCTGAAATGCGCAGCCACATTGAAGAGTTAAGCCAAATTGCTTCTTGTTTTACCTCTGCCTACCCTAATGCAGGCCTTCCAAATGCCATGGGCGAATATGACGAAGCGCCGCATCAAACAGCACATTTTATTGAAGAATGGGCCAACCAAGGATTTGTAAATATTGTTGGCGGATGCTGCGGTACTACACCAGATCATATCAAACATATTGCTGACAACGTTAAAAAAATTACGCCAAGAAAAAGACCTACCCTAGCTACTTCACTTGCGTAAACACAATTAGATTTTTATGAGTTCAAATAATACGATACAACCCTATTTAAGATTAGCCGGATTAGAGCCGCTTGTTATTAGGCCTGAAACAAATTTTGTGAACGTTGGTGAAAGAACCAATGTAACAGGCTCTAAAAAATTTGCGCGTCTGATCAGAGAAAATAAATATGAAGAAGCTTTATCGGTTGCTAGACAACAAGTAGAAAGCGGTGCGCAGGTGCTTGACGTAAACATGGATGACGCCTTACTAGAAGGTGTAGAAGCCATGACTACTTTTTTAAACTTACTACAAAGTGAGCCGGATATAGCGCGTATTCCAATCATGATTGACAGCTCTAAATTTGAAATTATTGAAGCTGGTTTAAAATGTGTACAAGGAAAATGTATTGTAAACTCTATCTCCATGAAAGAAGGAGAAGAGAAATTTATTGAACAAGCATTTAAGTGCAAAGCCTATGGTGCAGCTGTTATAGTGATGGCGTTTGACGAAGTTGGACAAGCAGATACCAAGGATCGTAAAATTGAAATTTGCCAAAGAGCTTACGATATTTTAACTACTAAAGTTGGCTTCCCTCCAGAAGATATCATTTTTGATCCCAACATTTTTGCAGTAGCAACGGGTATCGAAGAACATAATAATTATGCGGTAGATTTTATTGAAGCAACGAGAGAAATTAAAAAAAGAATGCCACTCACCAAAGTAAGTGGTGGTGTATCAAACGTATCTTTTTCATTTAGAGGTAATGATCACGTAAGAGAAGCCATTCATTCTGTGTTTTTATACCATGCCATTAAAGCGGGCATGGGTATGGGTATTGTAAACGCTGGTCAGCTAGTGGTATACGATGAAATAGAACCAACGTTACGTCAACTTTGTGAAGATGTACTCCTCAATAAAAACAATGACAACAACGAGGCCACCGAAAAATTAATTACACACGCCGAAACTGTAAAAGCAAAAGGCAAGGTTGAAATAAAAGATGAGGCTTGGAGAAACGAACCGGTAGAAAAAAGACTTGCACACGCACTCATTAACGGTATTACAGAATACATAGACGCTGATACCGAAGAAGCAAGACAAAAATATCCGCAGCCACTTGATGTAATTGAAGGACCACTGATGGATGGGATGAATATTGTAGGTGATTTATTTGGTGCCGGAAAAATGTTTTTACCACAGGTTGTAAAAAGTGCCCGTGTAATGAAAAAATCGGTGGCGGTTTTAACGCCATTTATTGAGGCCGAAAAAGAGCAGCGCAAACAAGCGCATTTGGCTGCAGGTACTACTAACACAGAAGCTGCAGGTGCTGCTAAAATATTATTAGCCACCGTAAAAGGTGACGTACATGACATTGGAAAAAATATAGTAGGTGTAGTACTTGGCTGTAATGGCTACGATATCATTGACCTTGGTGTAATGGTTCCTACCGATAAAATATTAGAAGCCGCTCAAAAAGAAAATGTAGACATTATTGGACTTAGCGGTCTTATTACGCCATCACTCGATGAAATGGTGCATATCGCAAAAGAAATGACCCGTAGAGGCATGAAACAGCCTTTGCTAATTGGCGGAGCAACCACTTCTAAAATTCACACGGCTGTAAAAATTGCACCAGCATACAAAGATGTGATTCATGTACTTGATGCTTCTAGGAGCGTAACTGTTGCAGGCTCTTTGTTAAGTAAAGATCAGCAAGCTTCATTTTTAAGTGATACGCAAAATGATTATGCTAAACTTAAAGATCAATTTGATAATAAAAAGCCAACCAAAGAATACCTCGCGTATCAAGATGCACTTGGTAATAAAATGGCTATCGACTGGGATACCTATCAGCCCGTTACACCAACGTATACAGGTACTAAGCTGTATAAAAATGTTGATCTTTCTATATTAAGAGACTTTATAGATTGGAAACCATTTTTTATTACCTGGGAAATGCACGGAAATTTTCCAGCCATTTTAACAGATGAGGTTGTTGGAAAAGAAGCCAGTAAACTATACGCAGACGCCAATGCATTATTAGATACCATTATTGCCAATAATTGGTTAACTGCAGATGGTACCATTGGATTTTGGCCAGCTAGTAGCGAAGGGGACGATGTAACTGTTGTAGCAGATAAACCTGTAAAGCTTTCTTTTTTAAGACAACAAATTAAAAAAGCACCAGGTCAACCTAACTTTTCATTGGCAGACTTTATAGCACCAGCCTCCAGTAATACCAAAGATTTTATAGGCGCCTTTGCAGTGACTATCAAAGGAATTGAAAAACATATTCAGGCCTTTGAAGCGCAGCATGACGATTACAATAAAATTATGTTGCAAGCCCTAGCAGACAGGCTAGCAGAGGCTTTTGCCGAATACCTACACTTGCAAACTAGAAAATCAGATTGGGGTTATGCGCCTTCTGAACAATTAGATAACGCAGCACTCATTGGCGAAAAATATGTGGGCATTAGACCGGCACCTGGTTATCCTGCATGTCCGGACCATACCGAAAAATACAAATTGTTTGAACTCTTGAATGTTAAAGATTCAATAGGTATTGAGCTTACAGAAAACTTAGCGATGTATCCTGCATCATCTGTGTGTGGATGGTATTTTGCAAATCCACAAAGCACTTATTATGGGCTTGGAAAAATTATGCAAGACCAGTTAAAAGATTATGCGACCAGAAAAAACATGTCGTTAGAAGAAGCAGAACGTTGGCTTAGACCTGTATTAGAATAATGTTGTAATACATTATACTTTTTCAAGTAGCCACCATAATCTTTTGCGGGGCTTAACGGTATAATTCTTTTTGACATAAGCTTGTATATACTGCATGCCTTCATCAATATCGTCGGTAAAAAGCATCAGTTTTTTATCTGCCTCAGAAATGGTTCCTTTGACAACCATAGCATCAATCATGTCTATTAATGGCTGAAAATATTCTTTGCCATAAATCACAATAGGAAAATCGTTGATCACGCCTGTTTGAGCAAGTGTTAATGTTTCAAAAAATTCATCCATTGTTCCAAAGCCACCTGGCATGATAACAAAAGCGTAAGAATATTTTACCATCAAAACTTTTCGAATAAAAAAGTAATCGAAAGTGATCCACTTGTGCATGTACGGATTGGGCTGCTGTTCAAAAGGTAGTTTAATATTGCAACCCACAGATGTTCCCCCCGCCTCCATGGCCCCTTTATTGGCAGCTTCCATAATACCTGGCCCTCCACCCGTCATAGTGGTAAAACCTAGTGCTGCTATTCGCTTACCAAATTCGGCGGCTGCCTTATAATAAGGATGATCAGGCTGATACCTGGCTGAACCAAATACAGTAATACAAGGATCCACAAAATGAAGTGTTCGAAAACCTTTTATAAACTGAGTAAATATATCCCATGCAAAGGATAACTCATTGATACGTGGCTTGGGGCCATCTAAATAAACAAACTCTTTTGCGGGTATAATTCTTTCTGTTTTTTCCATAATTGTTGGAGCGCTTAATTATTAACGAAAGTGGTGTAATAAAATTGTCATTAATAAAAGACAGGTTGTAATTTAGCCACTCTATGAAAAGAATGCTCTATTTGTGCCTACTCTTATTGGTGGGAATTCAATTGCCTGCACAAAAAAGGGCGATCATTGAATCTATCAGAAGCTACTCTATGTTTGGTCCAACCATGCATTATTTGGAGGATCCATCTGTTCAGGCAGGCATTTCTTCGAAAATTAAAACCTTTTTAAATAACTATTACGACCTGTCTTTAGTAGATGAAGCGCTTCCCATACAAATTTACACAAGCCCGGATGCACTCAAAAACAACAACGCAAGTTTTAGAACGAGTGATACAAGTACCTGGCACTTATTTATAGAGTTGTACGAGTATGACCCGTCCACTTTTATGGCAGGCTCCATGAGTCAATTGGAAGACAGTGTAATTATCAATAAATCAAAAAGTGTTTTTCAGATAAGTGTTTTACTCGCCAATGGTCAACAACAAATCATCAATGACCAAAATATTTTTGCGGCCATAACAACAACAGAAAGCAGTGGCGGAGGTATTAGTCCTAAAAATATTTTTTTAACTAAAAAAAGTTTCCTCTCTCTCGTAAACGTTGGATTAGAGATGGCATTAGATAGTTCCAACCAAACAGAACTAATTGAAATTAAAGCGCCTCCTGTGTATTACGCCGATAACTTTATTTTAAAGCAGCTCAAAAATGCTACCAAAATAGAAGTAAACAATACAAAAAATCTTTGGCGATTTAGTATGGCAGGGAACTCCGAAGTGCTAAGAATGGGGGAAGAACTCTATGACGAAATTTGGGTGAAGCGAAAATTAATTGATAGTAGCACAACACCATTATTGCTTTCGAAAATGAAAGAAACGGGCAATATGGCTAGTTCTGATTTTATTTATTTAAGACAGGAGTGTAGAGATGTTTTCCAGGACAAAAATTATAGCATCAAAATTGCAAGCGAGATAGATCCGTTTAGTCAGGCTACAAGTAAAAAGGAGATATTTACCAATTTTGTGCCGGGCCTAGTGAACCTTATGCTCCAAGGAAAAGATACCGTGGCCGTTTTTGGAATATTTAAAAATGTGGGCGATCCCGTCAAACAAATTTATTTAGACAAAACCACCAATGGCATAGACAGCAGCTCCACAGCAAGTATTAGCAAAGAAGCGTATACTTTTAAACTCTTTTATGATTATCAAATGACGGGTAAAATAAAAGGAAATCAATTTACGATATTCAATTTTTGGAACAATGAAATGAAAGAGTTGTATCTAAACAATCAGCTCATTTGTATTGTTAAAGGAAAAACAGATCCAGAAAATATAATACTCATTAATGGCTATAACAACCCAACAATGATTAAAGAATTATTACTCATTGCTTACAATAAATTTTTATTATAAATGCGCGTTATTTCCTACAATGTAAATGGTATCAGAGCCGCTATTAAAAAAGGTTTTGTTGAATGGCTTTCCCAAAATCCAGCAGATATTATTTGTTTACAAGAAACCAAAGCCACCAGAGAAGACGTTGATACTGCTGAAATTGAAAAATTAGGTTATACGAGCTATTGGTTTTCGGCACAAAAAAAAGGATATAGTGGCGTTGCTATTTTTACAAAAATAAAACCGGACAATGTGGTGTATGGAACAGGTATTGAGCAGTCCGATTTTGAAGGCAGAGTAATCCAAGCGGATTTTGGATCCGTCACCATTGTGAACGCGTATTTTCCATCTGGTACCAGTGGCGACGAAAGACAAAATTATAAATACCAATGGCTCTCAGAATTTGAACAATACTTAGCAGTACTAAGAAAAAAAAGACCTCAACTAATTGTAGTAGGTGATTATAATATTGCACACCGTGAAATTGATATTCATGACCCAAAGGGTAACAAAAAAAGTTCCGGATTTTTACCAGAAGAGCGCGCCTGGATGGATCAGTTTTTAGATGCGGGTTGGATAGATAGTTTTAGACAACTCCATCCTGAATTTGTAGGAGGATACTCTTGGTGGAGCCAGCGGTTTCCGTCTGTGCGGTTACAAAACAAGGGATGGCGTATCGATTATATATGTGTAACAGATTCGCTCACAGCGGCTTTAAAAAGCGCTTCAATTTATCCAGACGTCAAACACAGTGACCACTGCCCTATTTTTGTAGAATTAAGCATTAAAAAGCCCAAATAATCCATTTAATTCTATTCTATCATGTTGATTTACAACGTAACCACCAAAATTGACCCAAGTATTCACGAAAACTGGGTAAACTGGATGAAAAACACACATATTCCTGAAGTGATGCGTACCGGTTGTTTTACCCAACATCATTTTGTTCGAATTTTAGACATCGATGATAGTGACGGACCTACCTATGCCGTGCAATATTTTATGGAAAATAGGGAACATTATGACAAGTATATAGATACACACGCAGCAGCCTTAAGACAAAGCGCCACAATGCTTTGGGGCCCATTAACAATAGGTTTTAGGTCATTAATGGCAGTTGTGAATTGAGTGTGGATAGATTTAAATTTTCATTTTGGTAATCACAAATCTTCATTATATTGTTCTACAACCCTTATGGGCATTGAATCTTAGGTAATATCTCCTGAAACCCTTTACAGCAAAGGGTTTCGTTACTTTCAGCACACTTATTTTTTTCTTTGCGCTTTTTATAAAAAGCCTGTAATCCCTTTGCTTAAAGGATTTGGCGCATTCCACAAAGAATCATTTTTAATAAAAAAATTTTGCTAAACGAGAAAAGCGGATAAATTTGTTTTGTTATTCAAACAACTAAAAAAATCATTTATGAACAAAGCAGAATTAATCGCGCAACTTGCTGAAGATGCTGGTATCACTAAAGTACAAGCTAACGCAGCTCTTGACTCTTTCGTAGACACAGTTACAAAAACTCTTAAGAAGGGTGACAAAGTAACTTTAGTAGGTTTTGGTACTTTCTCAGTTTCTAAGCGTGCGGCTCGTACAGGCCGTAACCCACAAACTGGTGAAACAATCAAAATCAAAGCTAAAAAAGTTGCTCGCTTTAAAGCTGGTAAAGAATTAAGCAGCAAAGTTTAATTTTTACTTAAAAAAAGAATTGAACCCCGCTTTCGCGGGGTTTTTCTATTTTTGCAGTTCAAGATTGTTCATTTAAAAATTTAAACCATGGGTAGAGGTGATAAAAAAACCGCTAAAGGTAAAAGATTCAAAGGTTCTTTTGGTAAGAGCCGTCCAGCTAAAGTAGCTGTTGTAAAAACTGCAAAAGCTGCCGCTAAAGCATAAAAAATAATAAACCCCCAAATTTGGGGGTTTATTATTTTAGGTCACTTTACTTTTTGTTTGGCGGCGATTTCTGTTAAGGCTACCACGAGTTTATCTAAGTCATCTAATCTCGTATATACATGAGGCGTTATTCTAACGCAACTAATGTTTTCCCAAACTATACCTACTGTATGAATTTTATAATTTGTATAGAGTGCACTGTCTAATGCTGCAGGTGTCATGCCATCAATGGTAACACCACAAATACCGCATGCATATTTGTCTTTTAATGAAGTATGGATTTTTACACCCGGAATTTGAAGCGCTTTTGTAGCCCAATAATTTTTCAGATAACGAACTCTTTCTTCTTTTCGTTTGGATCCAATAGCCATATGAAAATTAACCGCTTCTCCAATACCTTGTTCGATTGGAAAGCTTCTCGTACCAAGGGTTTCAAACTTTCTAATATCGTTGCTATGCGGCTTATCATTACATAGTAATGGCCAAATTTTTTCGATCTTATCTTTTTGTATCCATAGCATTCCACTACCAATAGGTGCCGATAAAAATTTGTGCAAACTGGTGCCAAAATAATCGCAACCTAAATCAGGAATTTTAAAATCAAGTAACCCAAAAGAATGTGCGCCATCAACAATTACTTCGATACCATGCGCATGCGCCATGGCTGCAATTTTTTTAACGGGCATGATTTGTCCTACCCAGTTAATGATGTGCGTGATATGAATTAGTTTGGTGTTGGGTGTGATTGCTTTTTCAAAAGCAGACACGATCGTATCATCATCTTCGATAGGAAAATCAAAACTTAGTTGTGTATATACAATACCATCTCTTAGCGCGCGCTGACGATACGCCTGAATCATGTTTGGATAATCCTGCTTGGTTCCAATAACTTCATCGCCCGCCTTAAATGGATATCCAAAAATGACCGTATTTAAGGCTTCTGTGGCGTTGCGGTTGATGGCTATTTCGTCCGCCAAGGTACCAGCCAGGGTGGCCAGTTTATACCGAACGGGCTCCCTGCCCTGGTCTAAAATGCGCCACATATAATAAGATGGAGCCTCATTAGACAGCTGATTAAAGCGCTCAACGGCCTCTTGCACCACCCTTGGCGATGGGCTAACACCCCCATTGTTGAGGTTTACCATATTGGGGTTAACGGTATAGGCCTGCTGAATAACAGACCAATAGTCTTCATTGGAGGCCAGATCCTGTGGGCTCAAGCCCTGGGCTTTTTGATTTACGGCTTCCCAGTTTGCAGCCCAAGCCTGTTGTAAAAGACTAGGGGCACTAAATGCTGCGGTGAGGCCGGCAATTTTTTGAATAAACTTTCTACGTTCTGTCACTGTTATACTATTGAAATAGTAAGTTAAGAAAATTTCTTACGCAATTATTCAATTAACTTTGCATCACTTCTTTAGAAAGCCATGAATAATACTACAAAAAGGATCCTTTTTTTTAGCATCACCGGATTGTTATTAATGGTATTTGCCAACCAGGCAGGTGCACAGTGTTCAATTTGTACAAAAACGGCTTCTCAATTAGGAGATGGCCCTGCAAAAGCACTTAATGGTGCCATCTTATATTTAGCAGGAGCGCCACTTGCCATCATGGGCTACATTGGTTGGAGATGGTGGAAAACCGAAAAGACTTTTAGAAATCCTGATTGATAAAAATTAGGTTCTCGTGATTCATTGAAAAAGAAAAATTATACTTGTTCATAGCAGCAAACACAGATTTAGCAGCTCCTTTTCGCATATGATCGTGGACTTCGATAATGAGCATTTTTGTATTTGGCAACCAGGTTTCATAATTTTTTTCAAATACTTCTTTTTCAGAACCTTCTATATCTAATTTTAATAAATCGATTGTTGACCAGTTCATTTCTTTAACAATAGATGCAATTGAATAGGCTGGGATACTTCCATGCGTATTGGGATCCACTTCTTCTACCATAAAAGCATTGTCATTGTCTTTGGCATTTATAATTGCTAGGTGCTTATTGTCATTCCAAATTCCACCAAGTTTTGCTTTTACCTTAGATAATCCTGCAATGTTTTTTTCAACTATTTTAAAATTTTCTTGACTGGGCTCAACTGCAACAATACTTGCGTCAGGAAATCGATTGGCAAAATAAACAGACGCAAGTCCAATATTAGCGCCCCCATCAATAATGGTAGACGGTGTAAATGGAATATGAAAATTATATTGGTCTTCTAAAAAAACTTGCTTGAACGTGTAGTTATCTGCATATTTTTTTCTTAAAAAAATACGAGTGTTGTAACGGCTTGAACGATACCATCCATCTTTTTTAAAAATACGACGTATAAAAAAAATAACCCCATCTACAAATCCAAATGCTTTGATAAGTGGTACAAGCCTTTTTGACATAAAATAAATTTAACAGTGCTAAAGTAAAGTAATAAAATCAAAACCTTGGGAATGCAAATAAAAATGCGTGTTTACAAGCCGAAATAAAAGGAAGTTTCCTTTTTTTGTAATGGAATAAGTTTTTTCGGTGTTTTAGCATAAACATAAATAGCCCCATACTTGAGCCTTGTTGTTGCATTTCACTCCAATGATTTTTAAAACTTACAAAAAAATCTTTGTCGGCATTTGACAAAGCATCTATTTGGGTAAAGGCGTTTAAATGGGTGCCTAACATGGTTCGGTAATTGTTACGCAGTTCCTTTTCACTTGTATTTTTTGCGATGGTTACATTTTTGTCATGCGCCCGTTGATATACGAGTATTTCATCTAAAAATTGCAAACCGCCATTGGTAACTGCTTGTAAAGCCAGCCACCAATCGTAATATATTTTTGTAGGAATAGGTAACGCATGCGCTAGTAATGACTTTCGAATAATGAGTGCATGCCCACTCACTGTATTGTACATGGCTAGTTGTCTAACCTCCGTTCCACTAATACGTCGATTTTTTTTATTGGCAACCGGATTTGATGGAACCGTTTTTGAAAAACGAATAGAGTCACAATAAATAGCAGCTCCTTCAGGTAAAAAAGCAGCCATCAATTTTTCAATTTTATGAAGATGCCATACATCGTCCTGATCTGCGATGGCAATAAAATCATGCTTTGCCATTTTCATGGCTTTTTCAAAATTGGCCGTAAAGCCAATATTAGCTTCATTTTTAAAGAGCGAAATCCGGTTATCGCGCGCTGCCGCGCGCTCTAAAACTTCAAAAGTATCATCAGTAGAGGCGTCGTCCACCACAATTATTTCGGCAACCGCATAGCTTTGGCCAGTAATAGAAGCCAGTTGCTCTTCTATATATTTTGCACCATTATAGGTGCAAACAACAACTGAAATAGGCGGTTTGATCAACAATTTTTACTTTTAACCCTCAAGGCGTTAATGAATGCATGTAAATATAGAAAAAGTAGCGGGCAAGACGGCATCTGATGCAAAGTTCTCCATTGTTATTCCTAGCTGGAACAATTTGGCGTACTTACAATTATGTATTGAGAGCATCAAAAAGCATTCAACATTTACCCATCAAATTATTGTTCATATTAATGAAGGAATAGATGGCAGTTTGGATTGGGTAAAATCGCAACCAGATATTAGTTACTCTTATAGCAAAGAAAATGTTGGCGTTTGTTATGCATTAAATAGTTGCCGTTCACTCTTAACAACAAATTACTTGTTGTACATCAATGATGATATGTATGTATGCCCAGGTTGGGATGCCCCACTTGCAAAAGCGATTGATGAAACCCCTCATAACCTTTTCTTTTTTTCAAGTACCGCTATCGAATTAAAAGCACAGAGCAATTGTTCGATTCAACATGATTTTGGAAAAAACATCCACAATTTTAAAGAAGCAGATTTATTATCTACGTACGCATCTTTACCCATGCAGGATTGGCAGGGTGCTACCTGGCCTCCAAATATTGTACACGTAGATACTTGGGACGAAGTGGGTGGTTATAGCAACGAGTTTAGTCCGGGCATGTATTCCGATCCTGATTTTTCTATGAAGCTCTGGAATGCAGGCGTAAGGCTATTTAGAGGGATCTCAGAAAGTAGGGTGTATCATTTTGGATCCGTTTCTGTTAAGCGCGTAAAACGCAACAAAGGCTATTTTACTTTTATCAAAAAATGGGGATTTACGTCTAGCACACTTTCAAAATACTATTTACGTAGAGGCGAAAAATATAATGGACCACTACCAGAGGCCAGCGTTCCTATAAGTGTACAACTAAAAAATTTTATTAAGCGCTTGCAAGTCAAATTTTTTGCTAGTCGATTTTAAAAAACATTTTTACAGCAAACAATACTTTAAGTAAAGGCGACTTTTTTTTGTATGCGAGTATCAAATTGCGATACGTATAAAATATTTTGGCCCGTTTAAAATTATTGGACAAAGAAAAACCAGCGTAACTGTTATTGATTTTTTCAAATACCCCCACATGCATGTGACCGGTTTCTTTTACTTTATTGTATAGCAGCTGCATGCGTGCGCGCGCTTGTTGCTTTTTTTGCACCAGGGTTAAGGATGCCGTTTTGTTTTTAGTGGTATCCGCACCAATTGCATTTTGTGCATGCTGCCTATAATGCACCAGCGGCTCGTTTACATACACCACAGTACCGTAACAAGTGGCAACAAAACCAAGCCAAAAGTCATGTGTAACAAGGGTTGGAAACGGTGTAGCTTTCTCTATCAACTCTTTTTTAAAGAGCATCGCATGACCCGGAGCCCAGGCGCCAATAGCATACATAATAGGCGTATGGTATGCGAGCTGGTTTTTAATTGTAGACATTTTTTGGTTGAGCAATTGACCTTCCGAATCAATTAGTTCAGAATCGGAGTAGGCGAGCATTTGACCACCAATATTTGCGAGTAATGTTTCCAATTTATGCGGCACCCAAATGTCGTCTTGATCACTAAGTGCAACATAAGAAGCAGTTGCAAGCAGCATTCCCTTTTCAAAATTTTTAATGTAACCGAGTCTTGTTTCATTTTGAACCACCAATACATTTGGGTGCTCAGTAGCAAAATTATTTGCAATGCGCAGTGTATCATCTGAAGAAGCGTCATCTACAATAATAATTTGAGCAGGCTTATGTGTTTGCAGTGCAATACTTTCCAATTGCGCTAACAAATAGGTAGCACCATTATACGTGGCAACCACTACTGCAACAGATGTATTAGTAGGATTGTGCAAATTCAAAAATATTAAATTGAGGATTTTGAGACTGCGCTGATATGGCCGCAAGTAGTGCTGCAGCATCTATGTCTTGCATTCTTTTTTGCTGAATTAAACGAAGTGCTTTTTGTGTAAGCAACCAGTTTTTTCTAGTGGGGTCGTGCAGCTGCTCTTGATGTGCAGCAATGGCTGCGGCAAGTTCATCTACACCTATTTTTTGTGCTGCAATGGTTTTGATAATGGGTATTTGATAGGCCGTGTTTGAAAAACTTGGGGCCATCATTTGTTTTAGATGATGTACAAATTGATCCGCTTCTGGACGGTCGCTTTTGTTCACCACAAAAATATGTGCGATTTCCATGATGCCAGATTTCATAGTTTGTACTTCATCCCCAGCTTCAGGAACTACTACCACAACAGTGGTATCGGCAAGACCTGCAATTTCAATTTCACTTTGTCCTACCCCAACTGTTTCCACAATAATTTCATCAAAACCAGCGATCACCATGAGCTGGCAAATTTCTAAAATATGCGTATGTAATCCACCCAGCGCCCCTCTACTTGCAAGCGACCTAATGTAAACACCCGGATGGTTATACCACTCGCTCATTCTAATTCGGTCACCAAGTAGTGCACCTAAATTAAACGGAGAAGAAGGGTCTACACAAAGCACACCCACTTTTTTTCCAGCAGCCACCCAATTGGCAATTAAAGCGTCTACGAGTGTGCTTTTGCCAGCACCCGGAGGGCCCGTAATACCTGTAATTGAACATTTATGAGCGGGTGTAATATGCAATAATTGCCCATAGCCTGCTACTTCATTTTCTACCCATGAAATGCCCCTTGCTAAAGATTTAAAATCTCCAGCTATGATGCCTGCTGCTATTTCTTGGGCGCTATTCATCAAATTTATTTTATGACTTTAAAATTACTAAAATCAAAGAGTCGAATGCCCGTTAATTTTTCGAAGTAATACAAGATGCGGTCTTTGAAAGAAAAACTTTTTCGAGTGGTGTCAATTTCAATTTTCCAATTTTGTGCAGCAATACGAGATTGCATTACACGAGGATGTGTGTCCGAAAACTTTTCGAGCGAATCGTAGGCTGTAAAATCCCAGTGCTGATTGTCTTTTAATATTTCGTTGAGCTCTTCGTCTGAGTGCCAAAGCGCACTAAAATTTTTTATTTTTTTAGCCATTTGCGCAGGACTTTTTACCCAGCCATAATGGTAAACACTTGCTGCTATTTGCTTTACATCAATTTTAGTTGTGCCTTTTCTAAAGCCTTGCGCGTCTTTGTATGCAGTAATTTCTTTTTTATTTCTAATAACACGCACTTCTTTATTGTACCATTTTCTACTATCACCCACATAATCATACGTGCCATAAAAATGTACATAATTAAAAAGCAATCCTTCTACGCGTGTATCGTTTTTATACTGCTCACAAGCTTCTTTAATAGCTGCATGGTATTTTTCATGCACCACTTCATCTCCCTGAATATAAAAAGCCCAAGTACTATTTGGATCGATGAGTGCAAATGCTTTATTGGTTTCTACTGCTAATACAGCGCCGCCTTTTCGTAAATTTGGATCCCACTCCGATTCGTAAATTTTTATTTTAGGATCTCCTATCGAGCGCATCAAGCCTAAGGTGTCGTCGTCTGATTTTCCTACAAGTACAATCATCTCATCTACAACTGGTAAAATAGAAGTGATCGCTTCCACAATGGGATAGTCGTTGATCACTGCATTTTTAATAATTGTGAAACCACTGATTTTCATGGCTACAAAGTAACCGTGAAATTGCAGGCTATCCAAGTAAATAGTGGTACAAGCTGTACAAATGCATTATTTTTGAGTCTGTTATACACCCACACCCCATTTATGGAGAGAACACTTTGTTTTGATTTTGGTAATACCCGTCTTAAATGTGCCGTTTTTGAAGGCCGCGACCTCCAAGAAATTATTCATTTGAACGATGATTCGGTAAAAACCATTGAGGAAGTGCTTGAAAACCACCACCCTACAAAAATTATATTGTCGTCTGTTATCAAGCACCGTGATGGACTGGAGGCGCAATTAGGGGCGGCGGCCAAGTTTCATATGCTAGGCCATGCCAGTAAACTGCCTATTACCACACCGGTTGGCAAGCCAGAAACCATAGGAGCCGACCGTTTAGCCCTTTGTTCGGCGGCCGTTGACCTATTTGAAGGCCAGCACAACCTAGTCATAGGCCTAGGAACCTGCATTACCTTCAATTTCATTAATAAATACCACGAATTTTTAGGGGGAAGCATTTCACCGGGCATGAACATGCGTTTTAGGGCCATGCACGAGCAAACTGCCCTTTTACCCCTTATAGAGGCCCAAAACCAGTTTCCGCTGGTAGGGTATGATACCAAAACCAACCTTCTTTCGGGGGTTATACTGGGTATGGCCAAAGAAATTGATGGAATCATTGAGGCTTATGCCCAAAAATACAGCAACTTTAACGTGCTCTTAACCGGGGGAGATATGCCTTTTTTTGTACCACACTTAAAAAACAGGATATTTGCCGACCCTAACTTAATATTTAAAGGCCTTTATGCGATCAGTGAGTTTAATAATGGGTAGGATTTTCCTACCGCTACTAGTTACCGGATGTTTCTTTTTAGATGCGAAGGCACAAGAAAATTCTCCATTTACAAGGTATGGCCTTGGTGATATTTCACCAGGAAGTCATTCTATTAGTAGAGCCATGGGTGGACTTACAGCTGCCTATGCAGATGGTCAAGCTAACAATGTAGGTCAAGCTATTAATTTTGGTAATCCTGCTACTTATGCGAACTTTTTTATGGTGTCGTATGATATTGGATTAACCATCGATTCAAGAACATTAAGAAGTGCCAATCCTTCCGATAAATTTACTTCGAACAATTTTTATCCTACCTATATATCTTTTGGTGCGCCTATTAAAAGCAAAAAGAATTTAGGTTTTGCTTTTGGATTAAGGCCTGCTACAAAAATCAATTACTCGGTAGTAGAGCGTACAAGAATTGCCAACGATAGTTTAGGTACTGTGTACGAAGGTAGTGGTGGACTGAATCAACTTTTTGTAGGCCTTGGAAAAAGATGGAAAGGATTTAGTATTGGTTTTAATACTGGCTATAATTTTGGAAGAAAAGAAGTTTCAACAAAAAAAACATTCTTAAACGATTCGGTTTTTTATTACCAATCTAATTCTGCAACGGTTAGTAATTTTAGTGGTGCTTTTTTACATACAGGTTTCCAATATGATTTTACAATTGCAGAAAACGTAGATAGTAAAGCAAAAGTGATTAATAAATATTGGATTAGACTTGGCGCTACTGCAACACTTAGTCAAAAACTTAGTGCCACACAAAGCACTACCAGAGAGACTTTCACGCAATCAGCGTCTGGAGATATTACCATCGACAGTATTTTTAAAATTGCTGATGTTCCGGGCACTGTAGAAATTCCTGCAACGTATACTGCTGGTATTACACTACATAAAACAGCAGGTAATAACAGGGGCTTATTTGAACTTTGGTCACTTGGTGCAGAGTACACAAGCACTCAATGGACAAAATATAAATATTTTAACCAATCAGAAAGTCTTGTTGATAGCTGGCAATTTAAAGTGGGTGCACAGTTTTGTCCAGACCCTGTTGCGGGCAGAAATTATTGGAGCAACGTCAATTACAGAGCTGGATTTTTTGTTGGAAAAGATTATGTAAATCCGGATGGCAATGGTCTAAAACAATTTGGATTTTCGATGGGCATGGGGCTTCCTATTAAAAAATGGAGTGCTTATGATAGACAATTTACCGTACTCAACACTACATTACAATTAGGCAAGAGAGGATCGAGCGTAAATAATTTTACAGAAAGTTTTATTCAGTTTACACTGGGCATGAGCTTAAGCGATCTTTGGTTCCAGAAACGTAAATATGACTAATTGTACAACACATAAAATATTGAAAGTAGCAGCCATTTTTTTTGGCTGCTTTTTTATGTACGCTTGTGAAAATGATGTAAACGTTGTGAAAGAATTAGGTGCCAAAACAACAAGTATTGAAGAAGGCATTCAAATAGAAAGCTACCTCAGCAACGAAGGAAAAATTAGTGCAAAACTAACGGCTCCATTACTACTGCGTTACCAAGGGGATAGCGCCAGAAAAGCCGAATTCCCAAAATCTTTACACGTAGACTTTTTTGACGATAGCCTCAAATTAGAGAGTAAGCTTGACGCCAAATACGGTAGATACCTCGAAAATGACCGAAAAGTATACCTCAGAGACAGTGTTGTGGTATTTAATTTAAAGGGAGACACCCTTTTTTGCAAAGAACTCTATTGGGATCAGGGCACCGAGCAGTTTTTTACGGATAAAGAGGTAACCCTGGTTCAAACCTACCCCTACAAACAAAAAGGGAAGTACGCCAATGGGTTTACTTCGAACCAAAATCTTACTAATATTGTTTTCTTTACGGTGCTACCAGGTAGCTATGCCGTTTTACCAGATAGCGTATTATCAAAATAATCATTGATCAAAAATAACATCATGGAATATAGAAGAATGGGCCGTACAGGTTTGCAGTTGAGTGCTTTAAGTTTAGGCAGCTGGGTAACCTTTCACAAACAAATTGAAGACAACACCGCAGATACATTAATGGGTATGGCATATGATGCTGGTATCAATTTTTTTGATAACGCAGAAGGTTATGCGTTTGGCGAAAGTGAAAAAATGATGGGTCGTGTACTACAACAAAAAAACTGGGACCGTACTTCTTATACCCTTTCTTCTAAAGTATTTTTTGGATGGAGAACAAACAACAAACCCAACCAAACTGGACTGAGTCGTAAACACATCATAGAAGCCTGCCACGAGGCTTTGGGCCGTTTACAAACCGATTATTTAGACTTATACTTTTGTCATAGACCCGATCAAAATGTGCCCATTGAAGAAGTGGTATGGACGATGCACAATTTAATTACGCAGGGTAAAATTTTATACTGGGGAACTTCTCAATGGAGTGCTGCAGAAATTATGGAAGCGCACCGTGTTGCAGATCAACATCATTTAATTGGACCAACTGTAGAGCAACCTCAATACAATATGTTTGAGCGTTTTAAAATGGAACAAGATTATTTGCCGGTGTTTAAAAACAAAGGTTTAGGTACCACTATTTGGAGCCCTCTGGGTGCAGGTTTTTTAACGGGGAAATACAATGACGGCATCCCTACAGATAGTAGATTGTCACTTGAAGGCTTTGACTGGCTCAAAGAGCGTTGGGTGCAGGATAATAAAATTGAAAAAGTAAAAAAACTCAGTGCGGTTGCGGCAGAACTTGGCATGAGCATGGCAGTACTTGCCATAGCTTGGACCCTTACCAACCCACATGTAACCACCACCATTTTAGGTGCTACTAAGGCCAGCCAGTTAACAGAAAACCTAAAAGCATTAGATGCCCAAAAGCTACTCACACCTGAGGTTTTAGCAAATATTGAGGCTATTTTAGGGAATAAGCCTTTTATGGATTTGGCATAATATTCTGTGTATATTTACGTTTGTTTATCACACTATGACCGAACATTTATATACGATTATCTGGATTGTTGCATCGCTCATTTTAATTGGCTTTTTTGCTGGCTACGAAATTGCATTTATTAGCGCCAATAGGCTCAGTATTGAACTGAAAAAAAAGCAAGGACTAAGAAGTGGAATTATCCTCTCTAATTTTATGGAGAGCCCTGCAAAATTTATAGGCACTTGTTTAATTGGACTTAATATTGTGCTGGTTATTTATGGCTTACTCTTTACCTCATTTTTAAAAGGTATCGCTTGGAATCCGCTACACGTTGAAAATGAATACCTCAAATTAGTTATTGATACCATCATTTCTACTTTTGTAGTGCTTGTTTTTGGCGAGTTTATTCCAAAAGCAATTTTTAAAGCCCGCAACGATAAATTAATTGCATTTTTTGCGCCCGTTGCTCAGTTTTTTCATTCGTTGTTACAACCCCTCGCAAGCGTTTTTGTTTCTATTGCCCAGTGGATATTGACCTATATATTTAATGTTCGTGTAAACAATAAAAACGAAGCATTTAGCAAAGTAGACCTCGAACATTTTTTCCAACAAACAAAAGATCAGGACGAAGAAAACCAAGAATTAAATACCGAGCTTTTTGAAAACGCATTAAGCCTTCCGCTCGTGAAAATCAGACAGTGCTTGGTTCCTAGGACAGAGATAGAAGGTGCAGACATTCATACAAGCATCGAAGATTTAAAAAACCAATTTATTAAAACACAGCTAAGCAAGCTCGTTATTTATGATGACAGCGTAGATACTATTTTAGGTTACGTGCATCAAATTGACCTCTTTAAAAGGCCTAGTTCTGTGCAAGAAATTTTACATCCCATTATTGCTGTACCAGAAAGTATGTCGGCTACAGACCTCATTAATAAATTTACCAAAGAGCGTAAAAGTATTGCGTGGGTAGTAGATGAATTTGGCGGTACTGCAGGTATTGTTACGATGGAAGACGTGCTCGAAGAAATTTTTGGTGAAATTAGAGACGAATACGACGTAGAAGAATTTGTTGAAAAGCAACTTGCCGCAGACGAGTTTATTTTTAGTGGACGACTAGAACTAGACTACCTCAAAGAAAAATATGAATTGGATTTTCCTGAAAATGAATCCGAAACTTTAAGTGGCTATATCATCAATAAACACGAAGCCATTCCAAAGCAAAAAGAGACCATTATTGTAGACCACTACCAAATAGATGTTTTAACGGTGAGCGACACAAGAATTGAGATGGTAAAACTTAAAATCTTGCGCTAGAAACCCTAACTTTAGCCTCCCAAAAGGTCCCTACAATGGCATTATTTAATAGAAATAGAGGCGAAGAGAAGGCCGAAATGACTTTTATAGATCACCTAGAAGAACTGCGTCAGCATATTATCAGGTCTGTAATTGCGATTTTGGTGATGGCTGCCATCATATTTATATATAGAGACTGGGTTTTTGACAATGTTATTACCGGGCCTATCAATCCCGATTTCATCAGCTACCGCTTACTTTGTGATTTTAGCCATTGGGCGCATATGGGTGATGCACTTTGTATGCCTCCGGTTACCATTAACATGCAAACAACCACATTTGGTGGTCAATTTCTAAGTAGTATATCGCTTGCACTTATTGGTGGTATACTCATTGCCTTCCCGTATATATTTTGGGAATTTTGGCGCTTTATTAAGCCTGCACTAAAGGACAAAGAATTAAAAAATACCCGTTTTATTATTTTCTGGGTTTCGTTTTTCTTTTTTACGGGCGCTGCATTTGGTTATTTTTTACTTGGACCATTTACATTTAACTTTTTAGGAAGCTTTACGCTTGGCACCAAAGGCGTACTTGAAACAAGGCCTACGCTCACCGATTATTTAGACAATTTAACCAATTTGATACTTGGCTGTGGCATCGCATTTGAGCTTCCCGTACTAGCATTTATTCTCACAAAAATTGGCCTAATAACCCCTACATACCTACGTAGTATTCGTAAATATGCAGTGGTGGTAATTTTATTGGCAGCTGCCGTAATTACCCCTAGTCCCGATTGGATGAGCCAGCTCATTGTGTTCCTACCCTTGTTTGCACTCTATGAATTAAGTATTTTAGTAGCCGCAAGAGTGAGTAAGCAAAGAATTAAAGAAGAGGAAGAAGAGTGGAGCTAACGAAGTATCTTTCAAGCTAGTTTAATACCTTAGATTATGAGTTTTGTTTTTGACGCATCTAAACCTATTGCCATTGGATCAGACCATGCTGGTTTTGAATACAAAGAAGCCATTAAAAAATGGTTAACGCACAAAGGTTATCAGGTGCATGATTTTGGTGCACCTTCTCTAGATTCTGTGGACTATCCCGACTTTGCGCATCCTACTGCAGCGAGCGTAGCGAGCGGTGAAAGTACATTTGGTATTTTAATTTGCGGAAGCGCCAACGGCGTTGCCATGACTGCCAACAAGCACCAATCTATTAGAGCAGCACTATGCTGGCAAACAGATGTGGCTGCATTAACTAGACTACACAATGACGCCAATGTTATTTGTATCCCTGCAAGATTTGTTGCATTAGCACTTGCCGAACAAATGATAGAAGTATTTATGGAAACTGCTTTTGAAGGCGGTAGACATGCGGGTCGTGTTGGAAAAATTTCATGTTCTTAATTCAATAAATAAAATCCTCTTATGAAAAAATTGATCTGGATCTTTTTTCCTTTGATGAGCACTTTTGCTTTTGCACAAAAAACAGAAGACCTTACCAAATTTGGAAAAGCAATTACTGTTAATGGTTTAAAAGAAAAACTAACTATTTTGGCTAGCGCTGAAATGGAAGGTCGTGAAACAGCTACCCCAGGCCAAAAGCGTGCGGCTGCTTATATCGAAAGTGAATTTAAAAGAATGGGCTTACAACCAGGTAATGGTGATAGCTACCAACAAGTGTACCCAGTTTACCAAGACGCACTTACTGAAAAAAAATTAGTAGTGAATGGTAAAAGTATGGACTGGGATAAAGACTTTAATTTTTCTATGCAAACCATTGCAAGCGGTAATTTTAACTATACCAGCATTGTATTTGCAGGTTATGGTATTGTTGACTCTGCTAAAGGAATCAACGATTATGCAAACCTGGATGTAAAAGGAAAATTAGTAGTAGTGGTAGAAGGTTCTAGTACTGGTATGCCAACTATGGGTGTAGGTGGAAGTCGCGCATTTAGCGCTAATCCTGCATCACCTGCTGCAAAAATGCGTGTTGCGAGTGCTAAAGGTGCCATTGGCCTTTTAGTTGTTTCTGCAGATTTTCCTAAAAAAATGGCTACCCAAGTAAAAGGTGGCATGTACCTAAAAAAGAATAATGCACCTGGATTTTTAATGGTGAATATTTCTGCTGCCGTTGCAAGTTCATTAGTAGGAAGTGCAAGCACATTAAGTTTATCTGATATTGCTGCAACTACAAAAGGTGCTTACAATGCAGGCGTAAATGTTGTTGCTACAAAAACAACCGAAAATTTAGAGAGCAGTAATGTAATTGCGATGATCCCTGGTACCGATAAAAAAGACGAGTACTTGTTTTTAACAGGTCACTACGACCATTTAGGTAAAAAAGGTGACGTTATTTGGTATGGTGCAGATGATGACGGTTCTGGTACAGTAGGTGTAATGCAAATGGCTGAAGCTTTTGCAGCAGCTGCTAAAAAAGGAAAATATCCTCGCAGAACAATCGTATTTATGACGGTAAGTGGTGAAGAAAAAGGTCTTTGGGGTTCTGAATATTACTCTGAGCATCCAATTTTTCCAATGGATAAAACAACTGCAGATTTAAATACAGATATGATTGGCCGTGTAGATACAGAACGTATGACTGCTGATTCATTAAATTACATCTATGTAATTGGTCATGACAAATTAAGTTCTGAATTACAAAACATCAACGAAACAGCGAATAAAAATTCTGCTAAACTAGTACTTGATTATAAGTTTGACGATCCTAACGATAAAAATAGAATTTACTACCGTAGCGATCATTACAACTTTGCTAAAGTAGGTGTGCCTATTTTATTCTTCTACGATGGTATGCTTCAAGCAGACTATCACAAACCAACAGACACTGTTGATAAAATCAATTTTGAATTGATGCAAAAAAGAACCTTAATGGTATTTCATACTGCTTGCGAAATTGCAAACAGAGATGCTATGTTAAAAAGAGATATTCCTTTAACAATGCCAGCGAGATAAGCTTTTGAATTTAATATTTTAATGCCTCGGGAAACCGGGGCATTTTTTTTGCAGTTACTACTGCCCTAAAATGTATGCGAAAATGAGCGGCGCAACAATAGTTGCATCACTTTCTACAATAAATTTAGGTGTATGAATATCTAATTTACCCCAGGTAATTTTTTCGTTAGGAACCGCTCCAGAGTATGATCCGTAAGATGTTGTAGAGTCACTAATTTGACAAAAATAACTCCAAAACGGAACGTCATGCCATTCTAAATCTTGGTACATCATTGGAACTACACAAATTGGAAAATCACCCGCAATACCACCACCAATTTGGAAAAAGCCTACGCCCTTTCCGCCGCTATTGGCGCGGTACCACTCTGTAAGCATGATCATATATTCGATACCATTTTTTACAGTGCTCGCTTTTAATTCGTTTTTGATTACATAAGAAGCAAAAATATTACCGGTGGTACTGTCTTCCCATCCAGGAACAACAATTGGAATATTTTTTTGAGCAGCAGCTACAATCCAACTATTTTTTGGATCAATTTCATAATACTGTTCTAACTCACCACTTAGCACTACTTGGTATAAAAATTCATGCGGAAAATAACGCTCACCTTTTGCTTCTGCATCTTTCCAAAACTTTACAATATGTTTTTGTAAACGTCTAAATGCTTCTTCTTCCGGAATACAAGTGTCAGTTACACGGTTGTAATGATTTTCTAATAAATCCCACTCATCTTGTGGCGTAAGATCTCTATAATTTGGCACTCGCTTGTAATGGCTATGCGCAACTAAATTCATCACGTCTTCTTCAAGGTTAGCACCGGTACAACTGATAATCGCAATTTTATCTTGACGAATCATTTCAGCTAAGCTAATACCTAATTCGGCGGTACTCATGGCACCCGCTAAACTCACGAGCATTTTTCCACCTTCTAATAGATGTGTTTCGTAACCTTTTGCAGCATCCACTAAAGCGGCCGCATTAAAGTGGCGATAATGATGCTCAATAAACTGGGAAACAGGGCCTTTTGTCATGGTATTTGATTTGTGAGGGCAAAAGTAATTTTTTTAACCGGTTTTCTTTGTTGAAATTTGAAGGATGAGACCCCTTTTTTTAGCCCTAGCGCTTGTAGCCAGCATTTTGGCAAGTGCACAACAAAAACCTACCGATTTAGATAAGTCGCCCATGGATATGAGCTATTGGCCGTCTAATTTTCCTATGCTTAAACTAAGCGGAAAAGCCAGCGGCGAACCAATTGCAAGGGTTATTTATGGTAGACCTCAAAAAAATGGACGCCCGCTGTTTGGTGATATTGTGCAGTATAATACGGTTTGGCGATTGGGTGCCAACGAAGCCACAGAAATTGAATTTTTTGTGCCCGTAAAAATTGATGGCAAATTGGTTCCTAAAGGTAGGTATACACTCTATAGTATTCCAAACGAAAGCAACTGGACCCTTATTTTAAATACCGATAATTTTAGTTGGGGTAATTTTAGTTACAATGCTAAAAAAGATTTGTTACGCGTTCAAGTACCAGTCATAAAAACCATGGACACCACAGAAGCATTTACACTTTATTTTGAGGAAACCAATTTAGGTGCAGGACTCATTGTTTTATGGGAACAAGTAAAAGTAATGTTGCCCATTTCGTTTTCTAAAGAAGCCATCCTTAATAAAAAGAAATAGTTTTTAAACTCTACAGATATGAAATTAGCAACCAAATATATACATGCTGGAACAGAACCTGACCCATCTACAGGCGCCATCATGACACCTATTTACCAAACCTCAACCTATGTGCAAGAAGCCCCAGGCGTAAACAAAGGATATGAGTATGCACGCAGCCAGAACCCAACCAGGGCGGCACTTGAGAGTGCTTTTGCAGAAATAGAAAATGGAAAATTTGGACTTGCTTTTAGTAGTGGTGTTGCTGCAACAGATGCGGTTATTACATTATTAGAACCTGGCGATGAAGTGATTGCAGCAAATGATATGTATGGTGGAACCTACCGCCTTTTCACTAAAATATTTGCCAAGTATAATATCATATTTACGTATGTAGATACCACGGATACCACACAAATAGAAAAAGCAGTTTCTAGTAAAACAAAATTGTTATGGATTGAAACACCAACCAATCCACTCATGAACATCACCGATATTGCAGCCGTATCTGCAATTGCAAAAAAGCACAATATTTTACTTTGCGTAGACAATACGTTTGCTTCTCCATATTTACAAAATCCATTAGACCTAGGCGCCGATATTGTGATGCACTCTGCTACCAAATATTTGGGTGGACATAGTGATGTGATACAAGGTTGTCTTGTTATGAATGACGCAGCCATTCGCGAAAAATTATATTTTATTCAAAAAAGCAGAGGCGCTGTGCCTGGTCCGATGGATTGCTTTTTAGTATTAAGAGGTATTAAAACACTACACCTGCGCATGCAACGTCATTGTGAAAACGGCGCTGCCATGGCCGCCTTTTTAAAACAGCATCCAAAAGTTGAACGTGTTTACTGGTGCGGGTTTGAAGACCATCCGGGTTACCCTATTGCTAAAAAGCAAATGCGTGGTTTTGGTGGCATGATGAGCTTTACACTAAAAGATGACAGTGTTGAAAATGCCGTTAGAGTACTTTCAAGTACCAAGGTATTTGCACTTGCCGAAAGTTTAGGTGGCGTAGAATCATTAATTAATCATCCGGCTTCTATGACGCACGCTTCTATTCCAAGAGAAGAGCGTATTAAAAACGGCCTATCTGATAGTTTAATTAGATTAAGTGTGGGCGTAGAAGATATTGAAGATTTAATCGCAGATATAAATAATGCTATTGGATAATTGCGGCGTAGTTTTATTTGAGCGACTATTTGAGCTGCGCTAATTTTTCTAATGCACGCTGCAGCGTTTCTTCTTTTTTAGCAAAACAAAAACGGATTACTTTGTTGTCTGTTTTGTTTTTATAAAACGCCGACACGGGTATGGTGGCAACGCCATATTCCTGAATGAGCTTCATGGCAAAATCTGTGTCAGCTGCATCTGAAATATTTGCATAACTATAGCATTCAAAATAACTACCACTAGACGGCAAACACATTAGTGGCGTGGCTTTCATAAGATTTCGAAAATAATCGCGCTTGACTTGCATTTGTGCTCCAAGTTGTAAATAAGCGTCTTTATTTTCCATGTAAGTAGCAAGCGCTACTTGTTTAGGCGTATCTGCGCAAAAGGCATTAAACTGATGCACTTTGCGGTAGGCTTCCATTAAAGAAGTATCCCCAATACAGTATCCTAATTTCCATCCGGTAGCATGATAGGTTTTACCAAAAGAAAAACAAACAAAACTACGTGCTAATAAATCGGGGTAACGAAGTATACTTTGATGTTCAATACCATCGTATATTAAATGCTCGTACACTTCATCACTTAAAATAATAATATTCGTTCCCTCTACAATATTTCTTAAAGCCTCAATGTCTGTTGCAGACAAAACAGTTCCTGTAGGATTGTGTGGTGAATTAATCATGATGCACTTAGTGCGATCCGTTATTTTTTCTTTGACCAGATCCCATGGAATTTGGTAGCTAGGAAAACGAAGTGGAATGGTCACCGCTACTGCACCATTGATTTCAATATTTGGAATATAGCTATCGTAACAGGGTTCAAAAACAATCACTTCATCCCCTCGTTGTAAAATAGTCGTGAGGGCCGTGTAAATGGCGTAAGTGCCACCCGGCGTAACAATAATATCTGAATCTGGAGAAACCTGCGTGCCATAAAGCGCCGCTACTTTGCCCGCAATGGCCTCACGGAGCGGTAAATAGCCATTTAAATGCGTGTACTGGTTATATCCATTACGCATAGCCGCTGCCACAAGTTCTACGAGGTCTTGGGGCATATCAAAATCGGGGAATCCTTGGCCTAAATTAACAGCACCATGCTTAGCAGCAAGCTCACTCATTACCGTAAATATGCTAATGCCAGTGCTCGGTAATTTAGAGGTAACATGCATACAGGATGTATAAAAATTATAAGGCTAATTTGCTAACGAGTCTATTCAATTCTATTTCTGCAATTTTTGCAGTGTACGCTAGATTTACCAAACGGTAACCTGCATTTTCAAAACTTTGCTGCGCTTGACGTACATCAATAATGGTTGCTTGCGCGAGTTCAAATTTTTGCATGACTAAATCTAGTAACTGACCAGAAAGTGCATAGTTGTCGGTTTCTGTTTGCAGTTGCGCTAATGCATTTGAATATGCATTAAAAGTTTTAACGGCGCTTGTTTCTAAATTAAGTGCTACCGTTTCATGTTGCAACTTTGCACTGCGCGTATTAATTGCAGCTACCTGAGCTTGACGCTTAAACGCCGAACCATTGTAAATAGGCACGCTTAGATTAACACCCAAAAACGGACCATAACTTTGGTTGAGTAAAATAAATCCAGCAGCACTTTTATTGCTGCTTACATTAAAACCAGTTGTTGCTCTCAAAGTAGGCATACGAAGCGCAGCCGTTTCTTTTTCGAGGAGTTGATTGATACTAATTTGTGTAGCTGCTGCAATATATTGAGGATTGGTAGGCAATGCGTTTTTGATGCTTTCTAATGCCAAAGATTTATCAATAGAAATTTTATCATCAATCACAATCACAGAATCTGGAGCCTGCGCCATTGATTGTAGCAAGTCTGCTTTGCTTTGTTTGATAATTAAATATTGTGTTTCGAGGGCTTGTTTTTGCGCATTTAAATCAAGCTTGGCCTGATAGATATCTGCATTATTAGCAAGGCCCGCCTCTTTACGCGCTTCTAACAAATCCAATCTTTTTTGAAAAACCGCAATTGATTTTTGAATCGTTTTTACTAATTCTTGTTGGCGAACTATTTCGTAATAACGAATAGCAACTGTTGCTATCGTATTTTGAAGTTGCGCATTGAGCACATTGGTATTGAGTTGTTGTAACTGCGCCAATCTTTTTTGTGTTGCTGTAACACGGTTACCATTGTACAATAAAATACTACCAGTTACACCCACCGATAAAATATTAGACCCTACATTGTTACGCTCAGTATTACGTGTAGCGTCGGGAAATTTTTGATTGATTGAAATAATTTGTTCGTTATCAGAAGCCGTAAGATTCACTGTGGGTAAGGCTCCTGCAACACCAGGGTTGTTATTGATAGCACTTATTGAAACTTGATTTCTAACAAGTTCAACGTCATAACTATTTTTTATCGCGATCGCAATGGCATCAGATAAACTTAATTTTTGTTGTGCATTTACTTGTGAAACAGCAGCTACAATAAATATTACAAGGAGCCATTTTTTCATGTGTCCAGTTTTTATTTGATTAACCAACCAGTGTTCCTACTTGCATACCTTCAACTACTTTTAATAAGTTGCCAGGCTTGTTCATGTCAAATACAATGATGGGTAATTTATTTTCCATGCACAGCGTAAATGCTGTCATGTCCATAACTTTTAAGTTTTTAGAAATGCATTCCTGAAAACCAATGGTTTCAAATTTAGTAGCAGTAGGATCTTTTTCAGGATCAGCGCTATATACACCATCTACGCGTGTGCCTTTTAAAATCACATCGGCTTTCATTTCGATGGCACGCAGAGAACCTGCAGTATCGGTGGTGAAATAAGGGTTACCGGTACCTGCACCAAATATTACAACGCGTCCTTTTTCTAAATGTCTGAGTGCTTTACGGCGGATATAAGGCTCCGCAACCTGCTCCATATTAATGGCACTTTGTAAACGGGTATACACACCAATTTTTTCTAGCATCGCTTGCATGGCCATTGCGTTGATAACGGTTGCGAGCATGCCCATATAATCTCCATGTGCTCGTTCAATGCCACTATCTGCTTCATTCATGCCCCTGTAAATATTACCACCGCCAATAACAATGGCAACTTGTACCCCTAGGTCTACTACTTTTTTAATATCCTGCGCGTACTGTTCAATAATTTTTGGATTGAACGGGTCGCCGTTTCTTTGTTCACCTAATAAGGCTTCGCCTGATAATTTAAGCAAGATTCGTTTGTACTTAGGCAGCATAATGGGTCATTTATATATGCAAATAACCTCAATTTTTAGCCAAGTGCCAAAGAAAACAGGGGCAAAAAAAATGAGGCCCGTGAGGGCCTCATTTATATAAGCAGTTTGGAACTACAATTTAACCTAAAGCTACACGCTTAAACTCTGTAACAACAACGTCGCCAGCAGATTTTAAGTAAGCCTCAACGGTGATGCCACCATCTTTCACAAAGGCTTGCGCTAAAAGGGTATTTTCTTTGAAGAAAGCGTTAAGCTTACCTTCTGCAATTTTAGCAACCATTTCGTCTGGTTTGCCAGCCATCTTAGGATCTTCCTTCATGGTATCGATGATGATAGCACGCTCTCTAACGATGGTTTCTTCAGGGATAGAATTAGCATCAACAGCAAGTGGGTTCATCGCTGCAATTTGCATTGCTACGTCTCTACCAGCTTCTGCTGCTTCTTTATTTAAACCTACTAATACACCCATGCGGTTTGCACCGTGGATATAAGATGCTACATAAGCAGCTTCTACTCTTTCAAATTTAGCAACACCAATTTTTTCTCCAATAGAAGCTAATTTATCGTTGATCATATCTGACACTTTAGCGCCGTTGATCACCACTTCATTAAGTTCTTCTGCAGATTTTACATTGTTGGCAACAGCAGCATCAGCAATGCTTTGTGCAAATGCAACGAACTCTGCATTTTTAGAAACGAAATCAGTTTCGCAAGAAATACAAACGACAAAACCTGTTTTGTTGTCTGCAGAAGTTTGTGCAATAATCACACCTTCTTTTGCTTCACGGTCGCTACGTTTAGCAGCAACTTTTTGACCTTGCTTTCTTAACCAGTCGATAGCCGCTTCAAAATCACCAGCAGATTCTGTTAATGCTTTACGGCAATCCATCATACCTGCGCCAGTTGCCTGACGAAGTTTATTAATATCTTGGGCTGTAATGTTTACAGTACTCATAATAATTATTTTTTAGGCTTTATTAAAATTGGGCCACAAATCATTACCAAAAGGTATTGAAGTGATGGCCCAATTGAATAGTATTTTATTTTCCAGCAGGACGACGTGTTCCTGTTGTGCTACGACGCTTAGGAGCAGCACCATCTGCGCTAGCAGGTGCTCTGCGGCCACCACGACCAGCTTCAGCTTGCGCTTCAGCTTCTAGTCTACGTGCTTTTGCTTCGTTTTCATTGTTTGATTCATCAGACTCATCATCATCTTTAGATGCTTGACGCTCTGCTAAACCTTCTGAAATTGCAGCAACGATGTAGTTGGTAATGATTGCAATAGATTTTGTTGCATCATCATTTGCAGGTACTGCAAAGTCAACTTTATTAGGATCACAGTTGGTATCTACCATACCAAAAGTAGTAATGCCTAAACGTTTAGCTTCTGCAAGTGCAATATGTTCTACACCAATATCAACTAAGAAAAGTGCAGCTGGTAAACGGCCTAATTGCGCGATACCACCTAATACTTTTTCCATTTTTTCTTTATCACGACTTAAAGTAAGACGCTCTTTTTTAGTTAAGCTTTCTGCGCTTCCATCAGCTAACATTTTTTCAATGCTTTGCATCTTTTTAACGCTCTTACGAACAGTATTGAAGTTAGTAAGCATACCACCTAACCAACGCTCAGTAGCATAAGGCATGTT
>JACCDN010974409.1_pt1 | contig 44336 bp, 37 predicted proteins | sample 7441691 | NCBI WGS metagenome assembly JACCDN01 (sample SAMN15323439, study PRJNA562643) | freshwater metagenome | isolation source: river surface water | place: USA:Blue River Watershed | collected 2017-08-16 | reverse complement strand
GTTCGCCGCTTTCTGGGCAAGTGGCGCGGCCCTCGGTGTCAAATTGCAGGCGGTGCCCGAATGCAGACATCCAGCCAATTTGGCGCGCTGGGTTGCCAACCACGAGCGCATAGGGCGGCACATGTTTGGTCACAACCGCTCCGGCACCAATAAAGGCGTAGGCCCCGATATCGTGGCCGCAAACGATGGTGGCGTTGGCGCCTATGCTGGCCCCTTTGCCCACACGGGTTTGCAGATAGCTGTCGCGGCGGTTCACGGCGCTGCGTGGGTTCATGACGTTGGTAAATACCATTGAAGGGCCCAAAAAGACGTCGTCTTCGCAAATAACGCCCGTGTAAATGCTTACGTTGTTCTGGACCTTCACGTTGTTGCCCAAAACCACCTCTGGCGAGATCACGACGTTTTGGCCAATATTGCAGCGCTCGCCAATTTGGCAAGCGGGCATGATATGCGAAAAATGCCAAATTTTGGTGCCTTCGCCAATTTGGCAACCGGCGTCAATGACTGCTGTTTCGTGGGCAAAATAACTCATTACTTGATTTGGTATTTGTCAAAGTTAGCGTGATCTGTTTGGCGCAGCTCTTCGGGGCTAAGGCTCTTGAAATAAGCGTAGGTGCGCTTGAGCCCCTCGGCGCGGTCTATTTGGGGTTCCCAGCCCAAAAGCGCTTTGGCTTTGGTGATATCGGGCTGGCGTTGCTTAGGGTCGTCTATGGGTAAATCTTTGTAGATGACTTTTTGGTCGGTGCCGGTGAGCTTGATGATTTCTTCGGCAAACTGGCCAATCGTAATTTCGTCGGGGTTGCCGATATTGACAGGGTCTGGGCAGTCCGAGTGCAAGAGGCGCACAATGCCTTCTACGAGGTCATCGACGTAGCAAAACGAGCGCGTTTGCGAGCCATCGCCAAAAATGGTGAGGTCTTCGCCGCGCAACGCTTGGCCAATAAACGCTGGCAACACGCGGCCGTCGTTGAGGCGCATGCGCGGGCCGTAGGTGTTGAAGATGCGGATGATGCGCGTCTCCAGCCCGTGGTAGGTGTGGTAGGCCATCGTCATGGCTTCCTGGAAGCGCTTGGCCTCGTCGTAGACGCCGCGCGGCCCAACGGGGTTCACGTTGCCCCAGTAGCTTTCTGGCTGCGGGTGCACACTCGGGTCTCCGTAGACCTCAGAGGTGCTGGCAATCATAAGGCGCGCGCCTTTGGCTTTGGCTAGGCCCAAGCAGTTGTGAATACCCAAAGAACCCACTTTAAGGGTTTGGATCGGAATTTTGAGGTAGTCTATAGGGCTGGCTGGCGAGGCAAAGTGCAAGATGTAGTCTAACGAACCCGGAATGTGGATGAATTTCGAGACGTCGTGGTTGTAGAACTCAAAATTGGCCAAAGGAAAGAGGTGCTCGATGTTTTTGAGCTGGCCGGTGATGAGGTTGTCCATGCCAATGACGTGGTAGCCGTCTTTGATAAAACGATCGCACAAATGCGAGCCTAAAAAGCCAGCGGCTCCGGTAATGAGTACGCGTTTCATTTGTTTCTAAGAATAGTTTTTCTGCCAATACTTTCGTAGTAGAAGCTTTTTTCGGTGAGTTCCTCCAAATCATAGAGGTTCCGCCCATCAAATATAACGCTATCTGCCATGAGGTCTTTCATGGCAATGAAATTCGGGTTTCTGAAAATGCTCCATTCAGTGCAAATCAAGAGCGCGTCAGCTCCTGACAAAGCAGCATATTCGTCTGAAGCATAGCTGATTTGCTCGCCAAAAATACCTTTGACGTTCTCCATGGCCTCGGGGTCATAAGCCGCAACGCTGGCGCCTGCGGCAAGCAAAGCTTTGATCATGTAGAGGGCGGGTGCCTCGCGGATGTCGTCGGTGTCTGGCTTAAAGGCCAAGCCCCAAACGGCAATTTTTTTGCCGCGCAAATCGCCGCGAAAAAAGTTCTGCATGCGCGCAAACAAGACGGTTTTTTGGTCTTCGTTGACTTCCATAACCGCTTGAAGTATTTTAAAATCGAAGAGGTGATCGGCGCCTGATTTGGCTAGGGCCTGAACGTCTTTCGGGAAGCAAGAGCCGCCGTAGCCAATCCCCGGGAACAAAAAGCGCTTGCCGATGCGGCTGTCGGCGCCAATGCCAATGCGTACTTTGTCGACGTCGGCGCCTACTACTTCGCAGAAGTTGGCGATTTCATTCATGAACGTAATTTTGGTGGCCAAAAAGGAGTTGGCTGCATATTTGGTGAGCTCCGCCGATTTTTCGTCCATGAAATAAATGGGGTTACCTTGGCGCACAAACGGCTTATAGAGGCTCTCCATGATTTTAGCAGCGCGCTCATCTGAGCAGCCAATCACCACGCGGTCTGGCTTCATGAAGTCGGCAACTGCGTAGCCCTCGCGCAAGAACTCAGGGTTCGACACCACCGCAAACGGCACTTTGGCATGGGCGGCAATGGCGGCGCGTACGCGCTCGGCAGTACCCACCGGCACGGTGCTTTTGTCGATAATCACTTTGTAGTCGGTAAGGAGTTTACCGAGTTGGTCGGCCACACCTAATATATATGAAAGGTCGGCAGAGCCGTCTTCGCCGGGAGGGGTTGGGAGCGCCAAAAAGATGATTTCGGCGTTTTGGATGCCTGCGGCGAGGTCGGTAGTAAAGTGCAGGCGCCCCGCTTTGATGTTGCGCTCAAACAATACGTCGAGCTCGGGCTCATAAATCGGAATTTGCCCTTGCTTCATTTTTTCGACCTTCTGGGCGTCGATGTCTATACAAGTAACCATATTGCCGGTCTCGGCAAAACAGGTTCCGGTAACAAGGCCCACATAGCCTGTGCCTACTACTGCGATGTTTCTCATTTGAAAAAGGAAAGTACGTGTTGAATAATATAATCGAGCTGTTGCTCGTCCATTTCGGTGTGAATAGGCAAGCTGATCACTTGCTCGCAGAGCGCTTCAGTAAGGGGCAGGTGCAAGTGGCCCAAATTGAATTTACTGAACATGTTTTGGCGGTGTGCCGGAATCGGGTAGTAGATCATGCTCGGTATGCCAGCCGCTTGCAGGTGCGCTTGGAGCGCTGCACGGCTATGGCTCGTGAGTTTAAGGGTATACTGATGAAAAACATGCCGAGAGTCTGAAGCTCTGAATGGAATCTCTACGCCTGGCAGCTGCGCAAAAGCGGCGTCGTAGGCGTCGGCCACGCTGCGGCGGGCGTCGATGTAGTTGTCTAGTTGGCGCAACTTGATGCGCAAAATGGCTGCTTGGATGGTATCGAGCCTAGAATTACAGCCCACGACGTCGTGGACGTATTTTTGTTCTTGGCCATGGTTGGCAATCATTTTGATTTTCTTGGCCAGCTCGGCATCTTGGGTGTAGAGTGCGCCGCCGTCGCCGTAGCAACCCAAGTTTTTGCTCGGGAAAAAGGAGGTGCAGCCGATATGGCCAATAGTGCCGGTCTTGACCTTGCGGCCGTCGGCGAGGTGGTAGTCTGAGCCAATGGCTTGGGCGTTGTCTTCTACTACAAAAAGCCCATGCTTTGCAGCGAGCTCCATAATGGCGTTCATGTTGGCCGCTTGGCCATAGAGGTGCACGGGCACAATGGCTTTGGTGCGGGGCGTGATAGCCGCTGCAATGGCTTCAGGGTCTATGCAATAGGTTTGTGGGTCTACCTCTACAAAAACGGGCGTTAGGCCAAGTAAGGCAATCACCTCCGTAGTGGCAATGTAGGTAAAGCTTGGTGTAATGACTTCATCGCCGGGCTGCAGCCCGAGGGCCATGAGTGCAATTTGCAGCGCATCTGTGCCGTTGGCGCAGGGAATGACGTGCTGGGCGCCCAAATACGTAGCTAATTCTTGCGCAAAATGGCCCACGGAGGGGCCATTGATGAATGCGGTGGTGTCTAGGACTTCTTGAATGGCCTCGTCTATAGCGGGCTTAATTTTGTGGTATTGGGCCGAGAGATCGACCATTTGGATAGACTTCATAGAACAAACATAAAGTGGAGAAACAAAGTTACCTAATAAATACAAAACTTAAACAGTGAATTATGTAAGGCTTTGATTGTCATGAAATCGAAGTGTGCACTACTGAATTCCGAGTAAATATTTTTTTGGTTTGGATCAACTTCTTGTCTATAATACCGAAGGTCTGAACTCAACATTTAAATATTATCCTAGTTTGATTATATACTCAAAGCCCTTGATAATCATATAAGTTTTAGTTTGAATTAAGATTAAATCATCAAAATGATATTTACATATGTCAAGTAAAAACCATTTAAATCTATTTTCAAAATTTAATAATTCGATAATAAAAAAATAGGGGAAAATAAGCGAAAAGCCATATATTTGCAATGATACAGGGACATGTATGAAGAATCAACAAATAAGGTAAAAAGGGGTAATTTTAACCAAAATGACCCAAAATTTAACTGGTATGTTGTTCGAACTAAAGCGCTGACAGAGAAGAAGGTAGCTCTTCGAATCGCCGAAAAAGGCCTGGAGGTCTATCTGCCACTTTACACCACCATACAGCTATGGTCTGATCGCAAGAAGAAATTAGAAAAGCCACTCATTTCTAACGTCGTATTTTTACATTGCGCTGAATCTGACTTACAAAAACTCTACACCGTGCCTAGCGTGGCAGGTGTCTTGCGATACAACGGCAAGCCGGCAGTGGTACAAGCGCATGAAATTCAAAATCTCCGCATTTTGCTTCAACAAGCCGATGCAACCGAGCTCGAACCTATTGATCTAGAGCCCGGAATGCCAATCGAAGTGATCCGAGGTCCATTTAAAGGTGTCATCGGAACTGCGGTTCAGGTACTTGGCAAACTGCGCGTACGCATCGATATCAAACAACTTGGCATCGCTTTTTCGGTCAACGTCCCGAAAAGCTTTGTCAAAACGCTCTAGGCCAATAGGCATAGGGCTTAACTCCAATAAACGCCAAAAGCTACTGTGAGTAGCAGGGGCGAAGCCATGAAAAAAAACATACAAATGAACCTTCATTTGCACACCAAAATCTACATCGCAGGCCATAAGGGCATGGTTGGTTCAGCCATTTGGCGAAAGCTCGAACAAAGCGGTTATACAAATTTAATTGGTCAATCGAGCAAAGAGCTAGATTTAAGAGACCAGCAAGCGGTCCGTGAATTTTATGCATCCCAAAAACCCGAAGTGGTCATCGATGCTGCGGCCAGAGTAGGGGGTATTTTGGCTAATAACAATTTTCCGTATCAGTTTCTGATGGAAAACATGCAAATCCAAAACAACCTTATCGACGGTGCTTACAAGGCAGGCATTCAAAAATTCATCTTTTTGGGTAGTTCTTGCATTTACCCAAAGTTAGCTCCACAACCGCTCAAAGAAGAATACTTATTGACTGCTTCACTTGAACCTACAAATGAATGGTATGCTATCGCTAAAATTTCGGGAGTTAAAACATGTGAGGCGCTGCGCAAACAGTTCGGTCTAGATTACGTCAGTTTAATGCCTACCAATTTGTACGGAATACATGATAATTTTGATTTGCAATCATCACATGTGTTACCTGCCATGATTCGCAAATTTCATGACGCCAAACTCAATGGCAACTCAGCCGTTCAACTTTGGGGTTCAGGCACCCCTATGCGAGAGTTCTTGTATGTAGATGACCTTGCCGCAGCGGTGGTCTTTGCATTAGAAAATAAATTACCTGAGTACCTTTATAATGTGGGCACAGGCACCGATGTAACTATCAAAGAATTGGCACATACTATTCAAAAAGTGGTAGGGCATGAAGGTTCAATCAATTGGGATGCCACCAAACCTGATGGCACGCCGCGCAAATTACTAGATGTTTCAAAACTCAATGGTCTAGGTTGGAAAGCACAAGTTGAGCTAGAAGAGGGCATCAAACAAACATATGATTGGTTCTTACAAAACCAAGAAAATTTTAAAGAAGTCAAAATATGAAAACGGCACTCATTACTGGTATCACCGGCCAAGACGGCTCTTATTTAGCTGAATTACTTTTAGAAAAGGGTTACATGGTGCATGGCATCAAGCGCCGGGCTTCGTCTTTTAATACGCAACGCATCGATCATATTTATCAAGATCAGCACAATCCGAATGTCCATTTCAAAATGCACTACGGTGACCTCACTGATTCTACAAACATCATCCGCATCATCCAAGAGGTGCAACCTGACGAAATCTACAATTTGGGCGCCATGTCTCATGTGAAGGTTTCTTTTGACTCTCCAGAATACGTGGCCAATGTAGATGGTATCGGAACACTCCGCATTTTAGAAGCAGTACGTATTCTAGGACTTGAAAAGAAAACCCGTATTTACCAAGCATCTACCTCAGAACTCTACGGCGGTTTTGCCGAAAACAAAAACGCCAACGGTTTCTACGACGAGAAATCACCATTTTATCCGCGTTCACCTTATGGCGCTGCCAAAATATATGGCTTCTGGATCACCAAAAACTATCGAGAAGCTTATGGCATTTTTGCCTGCAATGGTATTTTATTCAACCACGAATCGCCACGCAGAGGAGAAACCTTTGTGACGCGCAAAATCACGATGGCTGTAGCCGCCATTGCACACCTAAAACAAGATTGCCTCTATTTGGGTAACCTCAACGCCCAAAGAGACTGGGGCCACGCCAAAGACTATGTAGAAGCTATGTGGCGCATTTTACAACAAGACACACCCGAAGACTACGTCATTGCCACAGGTCAAACAACCTCTATCCGCGACTTTGTCCGCATGGCTTTCTCCGAAATTGGCGTCGAGCTTCAATTCGAAGGATCCAATGAAAATGAGACCGCAAAAGTAGTTTCCTGTAGCAACCCAACCTACCAACTAGAAATCGGAAAAATTGTCGTCCGCATAGACACCCGATATTACCGCCCTACAGAAGTCGACCTCCTCATCGGCGACCCCACTAAAGCCAAGACGCAATTGGGCTGGAAACCAAAATATGACCTAGCAGCAATGGTAAAGGAGATGGTGGAGAGTGATTTGAGGGGGTTTAAATAAATAGTTCTTGTTACCTAGGATATATAAAGTATTAGGGGTCACTAGTGACCGATCTATGAATATCACTAAGCATGTTCTAATATCCTTTTTGTATAAAGGCGGAAGTATTCTATCTAATTTCTTAATAGTTCCTTTAACATTAAATATCCTTGATTCAGAGAATTATGGGGTTTGGTTGACCATTTCATCTTTTATTTCATGGTTTTCATTTTTCGATATTGGTTTAGGAAATGGACTTAGAAATAAGTTTGCTGAAGCAAAGGCTAAAGGAAATGCAAATGACGCACTAGAAATGGTAAGCACTGCATATATTAGTATTGCATTTATAAGCGTTTTGGCAAATGTAATATTCCTTGGATTGAATTTTTCGATTGATTGGACTATAGTATTCAATACAAAGTCATCATTATTGAATGATTTAATTATACTAATGCCAATTTTATTTGGATTTTTTGGAATTCAGTTGGTAGCTAAACTTATCACGTCCTTATATTATGCTGAACAACACCATTCCGTGGAAGGAAAGATTCAGTTTATGGGTCAATTAGCTTCATTACTACTGGTACTAATTTTAAAAACACTGCAAATTAAATCTCTATTAATTTATGGTATTCTTTTCTCAAGTGTTCCAGTAATAATAATCGTGCTCATCAATATTATTGCCTTTAATGGCAAATTTGCTGAATTCAAGCCAAAAATTGCAAAGTGGAATTGGCGCAATTTTAACCAAATAAGTAGTCTGGGATTTAGGTTCTTTGTGATTCAAATAGCGGCTTTAATTTTATTTTCAACCGATAGTTATGTAATTAACTCCTTATTCGGCCCTAATGAGGTAGTACCGTATAATTTAGCATTTAGATATTTTGCGATAATCACAATGGTATACGGATCAGTAATTCAGCCATTTTGGACATCTTTTACAATTGCATATAATCGAAATGACATTGAATGGATTAAAAAGTCAATTTCCACCATTCAAAAAATCTGGTTTGCTATTCCGATTTTATTATTGCTAATGATCTTCTTTGCCTCAGATTTTTTTGTTTTTTGGGTGGGTAAAAGTGTAACAGTATCTTATAGTCTAACAATTTCAATGGCACTTCTTGTAGCAATAACCACATTCAATATGATATATGTTAACTTCATAAACGGGGTTGGAAAGATAAGTGTTCAATTTTATTCTTCAATAATTACCACAATTATCAATATTCCATTAGGAATTTTTATGGGAAAAACTTTAGGATTAGGCCCTTCTGGAGTCATACTAGCTACTTGCATTTGTCTGACTTACTCAGCAATCCTTAAACCATTTCAGTATTATTTAATTATCAATAACAGAGCAAAGGGAATTTGGGATAAATAAAAGAATTTATCTTTAAAAGGCAAACTACAAATGACAATACTTCAAGACGTTAAAAATTATTTCAAATATCTTCAGCTGAAAGAAACCAGAAATAGTTCTACACCATTTAGAAAAATCGGGTTGTTAAATCCATCAATTGGCTCTGCTAATTTGGGTGATGAAATCATTTATAATAGTATTCAAAGAAATATACGAACGATACTCCCAAACGAACAAATTATTAATTATCCAACACAATTAAAATCATCTTGGACAACAAGGCATCAATATATTGAAAATCAATTGTTTCTGGTTGCTGGAACAAATTTATTATCGTCAAATTTAAATCAAATAAGCCAATGGAATATCAGTTTAATTGATTCAAAATATCTAAAAGATAAAGTTATTTTGTGTGGTTGTGGCTGGTGGCAATATCAGGATGGAATTAATAACTATACAAAGAAGATTTATCAAAAAATTCTTCATAAAGATTACCTACATTCCGTTCGAGATTCATACACTCTGGAAAAGCTTAAGAGTATTGGAATCGAAAATGTTGTAAATACGAGTTGTCCAACTCTTTGGAATATTGACGAAAATCACTGCAGTAATATTCCCCTTGTTAAGTCACTAAATGTAGTGACTACTTTAACTTTTTATAAAAAAAATAAATCTAAGGATAGGGAGATTCTTAATCTTTTAACAGATCATTATGAAACTGTGTATTTATGGTTGCAAGGGCTGTCAGATTTCGACTATCTCAAGGAATTAAAAATTGAAAAAATGAATCTAATTGTAATTCCACCAAGTTTAGAGTTGTATGATGCTATTTTAGAAGAACAAAATATTGATTATGTTGGCACTAGATTACATGCTGGAATAAGAGCATTGCAAAAAAATGTAAGAACATTAATTTTAGCAGTTGATAATAGAGCATCAGAGATAGGTCGTGATATAAATTTGAATGTAATAAATAGAGATCAAACGGAATTGATTTTACCGTTTATTAATAATAGTTATCAAACTCAACTAAAATTACCCAAACAAAATATTTTAAATTGGAAAAATTCATTAGCAAAGTTTAATTTGAATGAGAGTCCTCTGGTTTTGTGAATCAATAAGTTTAACCCCCGATAATTTGACTTCATACAACGGTATGGGTTGGATTGATTCATTGATTCAATATGTTGAGACAAATGGAGATTTTGAAAAAGTTATCTGTTTTCTTTCTACGAAGGATGAAATATGGAGGCGTAATAATATTACATTCATTTCATTAAAATCTTTTGGATATAATCATTTAGTAAAACTTGGCATTAATTTGTCTGGAAAATTACGTAAAAAGGTATCAAACGATAGAATCTCAAAAGTAATTTTAGAATATCAACCGGATATTATACAAGTTTTTGGAACCGAAGGGTCATTTAGTCAAGTTCAATTCCTTACTACTATTCCAGTAGTATATCATATTCAAGGTTTAATTAATCCATTAAAAAATATGTTCTTTCCTCCGGGAGTAGCGGCAATAAAATTTCAACTTAGTAGATTTTTTTTTATGAATTCAATCAGAGGAAATAATCCATATTTTGATTATAAACGGCTTATTGAACAAGGGAATAGAGAGGCATTTCTATTGAAAAGATTGAATTTCGCAATGGGAAGAACTCATTGGGATGAAATGATTTTAAAGACCTTCAATCCAAAACTTGATTATTTTCATGTAGAAGAAGTCCTAAGAACCGAATTTTATAAAGAACTACCTTTAAAAAGCAATGAAAGTTCTGTTTTTACAATTATTAGCACTATTTCACCCTCAACATATAAAGGGATCGATGTAATCTTGAAAGTAGCAGAATTATTGAAAGAACATAGCCAAATTAAATTTAGATGGTTGCTAATAGGTATTAGTCAAAATTCTAAAATCTACAATTATTTTGTTCAACAACATGGAAAAAGAATTCCAGAAATACAATGTCTAGGCGTTCTTTCCGCAAATGATGTTGTAAAAAATCTGGATCAAAGTTCAATATATGTTCACCCGTCATTAATGGAAAATAGTTCAAATGCCGTTTGTGAAGCCCAGATGAGGGGACTTCCTGTAGTAGCATTTGATATTGGAGGCATGAGTTCAATTGTAGAAAATAACAAAAACGGATTTTTAATCCCTTTTTATGGGATTTTTGAAATGTTTGATGCTATTGTGACTTTAAACAGAAATGTTAAAATCAGAAATAAAATATCCGTAGATGCTCGTGAAATTGCCCTAAGAAGACATAATCCTCAAAATATTTTAAACTCAATAAAGTTAGTCTATTCATCTATTTTGAAATTGAGTAAGTGAGACTATGAGCCTACCGCTTCAAAACACAAAGTTCTCAAAAAGCGAAATATTTTATGTTTTTCTGCTTGTGGCATTCAGTGGCAACCCGTTTTTTAATTTGGGTAATGAAGTGGTTCAAATAATCTTTCTTTTGATAGTTTTTATATTAAGTTTAAGATTCAATAGATATTTTTTATTGAAGACAGAAAGATTAAAAACGTACTATGTTATTTTTTTCGGCTTTGTTTTAATATTTATATTACAATTTTTAAATCTCGGGTTTATATCAATTCAATCAGTTATAGCACTATTACTCAAAATAACCTTTGGTTTTATTATCATAAATAGAATAAAAGAGAATTTTAAATTTATATACCTAAATATAATATATTTCATAAGCATTTTTAGTTTAATAGGCTTTAGCTATAATTTGTTGGGTTATAATATCCCAAATTACCTTGGGGCAATTAGTACTGAAAAGGTTAATAGTATATTTATTTATACTCAAAATTTTGGAGATGATAGCCAGGGGATAAGAAATTCCGGAATGTTTTGGGAGCCTGGGGCATTTGCAGGTTACATTTGTTTAGCCTTTTTGTTGCACATAGGCCAAATATTTGATCTTGTAAGACAGCATTTCTTAAAGGTAATAACTATTTCCACTGCATTGTTAACAAGTTTTAGCACAGCGGGATACATCGTTTTTTTCTTTATTTTACTCATTACATTAATAAATGAATTTTCATTTAACTACAGATGGCTTATTTCAATTCCTTTACTGAGTATAATCATTTTCCTAAGCTTAAATATCTTTCAAAACTTTAGTTTCTTGGGCGAAAAAATTGAGTCACAATTAAGTACAACTTATGATTTAAATGGTGAATTCTCTAATACAAGATTTGGGTCAATGTATTTTGATTTTCACTACATTCAGAAAAATCCATTGACAGGAAATGGATTTCATCAAGAAACAAGATATGCTGATCATCCTTGGTTACAGAATAGTAACCTTGGTCATGGTAATGGTTTTAGCAACTTTATTGCCTCCGTTGGTATATTAGGTTTTATTCTTCTCATATACCCGATTGCTTCTTTTAGAAATCGATATAAGTGGTATTTTTTAATTGGGATAATTTTTTTACTTCAAAGTGAACAATATTTAAACTTTCCTTTGTTTTTGGCTTTGCCATTTATTTTTAGAAATGAAAAAAATAGCAATATTACTTACTTGTCATAATCGCAGAAGAGCCACAATTAAATCTCTATCATCACTTTATAATGCAATTAATCTGATTCCAAATGATTGTGTTGATGTATATCTAGTTAATGACGGCTCTACAGATGGAACGGAGGAAGAAATAAGAAGATTTTTTCCGGAAGTTAACATTATTAATGGTAACGGAAATTTATTTTGGAATCGAGGAATGATTTTAGCTTGGCAAACCGCCATGAATAATTTCAATTATGATTTTTATTGCTGGTTAAATGATGACACATATCTTATTCCTCAAGCTCTGAAGGTTTTAACCGAGGCGTATATAGCTTTTGATCATGATGTAATTTTAGTTGGGTCGACATGTTCATCAAAATCAAAAAATCAGATTACGTATGGCGGATTAACCCGACAAAACCGCATAGTTTTTGATTCTAAACAATTTCAGGAATGTCATCATTTTAATGGGAATATTGTTCTAATTCCCAAAAGTGTTTTCGAAAAAGTAGGTTACCTAGACGATAGGTTTAGACATTCTTTAGGGGATTTTGATTATGGTTTGAGGTCAAGAAAGTTAGGGGTCAATTCGTTTGTTGTTCCTCAAATTTTGGGAGAATGTGATGAGCATAAAGAGCTCCCTCAATGGTGTAACCCAAATTTCACGTTCCTTGATAGATGGAAAATTTTTCGCTCGCCTTTAGGCAATAATCCCGAGGAACATTTTTATTTTAACCATCGACATTTTGGGATTATTCCAGCCACGTTTCATTATTTTACAAATCATTTGCGAGTATTTTTTCCACGAATATGGAGGACTTAAAAGAGGTTATTCAAATTGATTCTGGTTATGAAATCCCAATACTTTTGGTTATTTTTAATAGACCAGATCTTACCCTGAAAATTATTAATAGATTAAGGGAGATTCGACCTAGAAAAATATTTATTGCTGCAGATGGACCTAGAAATCAATTCGAAGTTGAACTCATTGAAAAAACGAGAAAAACCATTCAATATATTGATTGGGAATGTAAAATAGAAACAAATTTTCAATTATCAAATTTAGGTTGCGGCCGGGCTGTAAGTACGGCAATTTCATGGTTTTTTGAACATAATGAATTTGGTGTCATCTTAGAAGATGATTGTCTCCCCGACCCATCTTTTTTTAAATTTTGCTCAGCCTTACTTATTAAGTACCTATTTGATAGCGAAATAATGATGATAGGTGGAAATAATTTTTTAAATAATTCACTCCACATAAATTCAACTTACTTTTTTAGTCAATACCCTCATATATGGGGTTGGGCAACATGGCGTCGAGCGTGGGCTCTTTATGAATTTGAAATTCAAGATTTGGATATTTTTGGTAATGTTATTTTACCCAAAGCATATAAGACTAATAGACAACGTAGATATTTATTCAATCATTTAAAGTTGGTCCGCGACGGAGAAATAGATACCTGGGATTATCAATGGACTTACGCAATATTAAAGAATAAAGGTTTATCAATAACTCCTTCATCAAATTTGGTAATTAATTTGGGTTTTACAAATCAAGCCACACATTATTTTCTTCGTGACAGTATAAAAGAACGCAATACGATAAGCTCTTTTAATGGCAAATTCATATCGCCACCAAAAAAGATAAATTTTGAAGCTGATTTTAAAACATTTCAAAATATTTATTCTCATGGTTTTTTTCGGTTAATTCGATTGATTCGAGAGAATGGAATTAAAACCATTACGCATTATTTTTTTAAAAGATTAAAATAAAAAACCCATTGATTATTAATTACAAGTGCAAAAAAAAACACCCAAAATATTGCTGATAACACATTTACCTCCACCGGTTCATGGCGCAGCTGCTATGGGAGATTTATTAGCAAAAAGCAAAGTGATTAAATTTAACTTTAGAGTTAAATTTTTAAATCTAAGCACTTCAGCCTCTATCAATGAAATAGGAGCTTATTCGATCCAAAAACTGGGTAAATATGTTAAATTATTTCTAAGTGTTTTAATCTACGGATTATTTTGGCGCCCAAAATTAGTTTACGTAACACCGAGCGCTAAAAGTTTAGGGCTGTTGAAGGATGGCGTTTTAATTATTATTTGCAAAATACTAGGACTAAGGGTTGTTTTACATTTTCATAATAAGGGTATTAAGTCGCTGCAAAATAAATTCTACTCGGGTGCTTTGAAATATGCGGTTTTCAATAAAACTAAGGTGATTTTATTGTCACCCTTACTTTATAACGAGTTCTCTCATTTTGTTGAATCCAAAAATGTATTCTATTGTGAAAATGGGATTTCGGGTGCCGAATTTAAAAGAGTTGAGCATAAACAATATCAAATTAGTGGAAAGATTAAACTACTATTCTTTTCGAATTTGATTAAAAGTAAAGGAATTCTCGATCTTTTAAATGCATGTAGTATTCTAAAGAAAAAAGAAATTTTATTTGAATGTCAAATTGCTGGTTCCCCAGGAGATTTATCGGAATATGAACTCAAAGAAATTCTTGAATTACTTCATTTAACGAATGAAGTACATTATCTAGGGAAACTATATGGGGACGAAAAAATATCACTATTTAACAAAAGCGATTTATTAATTCTACCTACAAAAGAGGATTGTTTCCCTTTGGTTATTTTGGAGGCAATGGAATCTTCATTACCAATAATTTCAACAAATGAAGGTGCAATTATTGAAATAATTTCAGACAATATTGAAGGTTTCATTGTTGCCAAAGACAGTCCTGAGTCGATTGCAGAAAAAATAGAACTATATTCAAAAAATGTTAGCTTGCTCGAGACTCATGGCAAGTCCGCACGATTAAAGTTTGAATCTAGATTTACACAAAATTTATTTGAACAGCGTTGGATAAATATCATTAATCAAATCTTGTCGAAAAAATGATTCCTTTTTTTGATTATGAAATAACACCTAAATTGTTCGATCAGTTGCCAACTGATAAGACCATCATTAATACGATAAACCCACATTCATTTTGTATTGCATTAACAGATGGGGAGTTTAAAAAATCATTAACTGAATCGAATATTCTTTTACCTGATGGCGAGGGGATTGTTTTAGCAATAAGATTATTGAATCGCATCAATATTTATAAGATTGCTGGTTTTGATCTTCATCTTCATTGTTTGCGTTTATTATCAATTCAAGGGGGAGGAAAGATATTTTATCTGGGATCATCAGAGAAAACTTTAGCCTCTCTAGAAAAACGAATTCTCAAAGAATTCCCTTCGATTGAAATTTCTACTTATTCACCACCTTTTAGAAATAATTTTAGTGTGGAAGAAAATCAAAAAATGATTCAACATGTAAATACATTTTGTCCTGATGTTTTATTCGTTGGCATGACAGCACCTAAACAAGAAAAATGGGTTCAAGCAAATAAAGACCAACTGAATGCAAAAGTTATTTGTTCTGTTGGCGCTGTTTTTGACTTTTATTCTGGCGAAGTAAAACGCCCAAATGACTTTTGGATTAAGCTCAAATTAGAATGGCTTGCCAGGTTTATTAGAGAACCTAAAAGGTTATGGCAACGTAATTTAGTTTCAACTCCTAAATTTGTATATTATGTACTCAAGCGTAAAATTCTAGGATAGATAACAATGAGTTGCACACTAAGTTATGACGGACTATGCATCTAGTTTTTTTAAAGGCTTTACTTTTTAGCAGAAGAACACAGCATTTGAGTGTATTTACATGGTTTATGAAGGTCAAACAATTGAAATAAGTAACAAATAGCACTAACAGTTGCTGTATTAGAAAACATAAAAGACTATATCTCACCCCATGAAAACACCACAACAACTACTCGAAAATTTTAATGTGATCTCCTCAGACCTTACCCGTCCGTGGGGAGGTTTTTATGTCATTGACGAAACCCAAGCTCAAGCGTTTTCGGATGCTTTTTTTGACGGCCTAGATGTGAACACGCTTACGATTGGCGGTAAACTGAGCCCGAAGCTTCTGATTGTAGCGCCACAACAGCGCTTGTCATGGCAGTACCATAATCGCCGTGCAGAAATCTGGAAGGTGGTGCAAGGTACAGTTGGTATTGTGCGCTCAGATGACGACACAGAAGGTGAACTTGTTATTTATACAGAAGGGCAAACCATTAAATTGGCACAAGGTGAACGCCATCGTTTGGTGGGCCTCGATGCTGAAGCAATTATTGCCGAAATCTGGCAACATACCGATGCGCAACATCCGTCAGACGAAGACGACATTATTCGCGTTCAAGACGACTTTGGTCGTTGATTTCTATTCAAGAATTAAATCCATTAAATGGCACTACAATCCATCAACCCAACACAAACTGCTGCTTGGCAAAAGCTACAGGTACATTTCGAACAAACGCACGCAATTCGCATGCAAGACCTTTTTGCACAAGATGCCCAAAGAGCTGAAAAGCTCCACATCGAATGGCAAGATTTTTTACTCGATTATTCTAAAAATCGGGTGAGCACAGAAACGATGTCGCTTTTGCAAGAGTTGGCAAAAGAAGCGCAACTTTCAGATGCCATTGAACAATACTTCAGCGGCGATCGAATCAATCAAACGGAGAACCGTGCAGTTTTGCACACCGCATTGCGTTCGAATGAAACAACGCCACTTTTGGTCGACGGCTTGGACGTGAGGCCAGAAATCAAAAAAGTTAATGCTAAAATTGAAAAGTTCTCCGATGAGGTCATTAATGGTGAGCGCTTAGGATTTACAGGTAAAGCATTTACTGATGTAGTCAATGTTGGGATCGGTGGTTCTGATCTAGGCCCGGCTATGGTGGTAGAGGCGCTGCAATATTATCATAATCACCTGAACGTACATTTTGTTTCTAATGTAGACGGCGACCACGTTCAGGAAGTGCTCAAAAAATTGAACCCCGAGACAACGCTTTTTGTGATCGTTTCCAAGACCTTCACGACCCAAGAGACCCTCACCAATGCGCAAACTATCAGAAGCTGGTTTTTACAGTCGGCTACATCCGAAGACATCGCTAAGCATTTTGTTGCGGTTTCGACGAACCTACAAAAAGTCAGTGAGTTTGGCATCGCTTCAGACAATATATTCCCGATGTGGGATTGGGTAGGGGGCCGTTTTTCGCTATGGAGTGCGGTAGGCTTGTCTATCAGCCTTTCTGTGGGTTACTCGCATTTCAATGGAATGCTCAACGGCGCTTTTGAAATGGACCAACATTTCAGAACAACACCGTTTGAGCAAAACATGCCCGTGACAATGGCACTATTGAGTATTTGGTACAATAACTTTTACGGCGCAGAAAGCGAAGCTTTGATTCCGTATACACAATACTTGCAAAAGTTAGCGCCTTACTTACAACAAGGCATTATGGAGAGCAACGGCAAAAGCATTGGCCGTGATGGTCAGCGCGTAGCGTATCAAACCGGAACAATCATTTGGGGAGAGCCAGGCACCAATTCTCAGCACGCGTTTTTCCAGCTCATTCATCAAGGAACCAAACTGATTCCTACAGACTTTATTGGCTTTAAGCAGTCTCTTTATGGCAACAAAGACCACCACGACAAATTAATGTCCAACTTTTTTGCGCAAACGGAGGCCTTGCTCATCGGTAAAACAGATCCAATTCCGTTCAAAAACTTTGAAGGGAACAAACCAACCAACACACTACTTATTGAAAAGCTGACCCCTGCAAGCTTGGGTAAGTTGATCGCGCTTTACGAACACAAATTATTTGTGCAAGGAATCATTTGGAATATTTTCAGTTATGACCAATGGGGCGTTGAGCTAGGCAAAGTATTGGCCAACAGCATCCTTTCCGATATCGAGCAAAAGCAAGCAGCCCAGCACGATGCGTCAACTACCTTTTTACTGCACAACTACTTGAAGTAAGTACATATGAAAAAAATACTACTCGTATTATTGTTTCTTCCTATTATTGGTTTAGCCCAGCAAAAGCTCAGTGTGAGTGAGGGAGCCAAAATGGCATTTAACCGCTATGACCAAAACTATTTTGTAATAGACGACTCCACTAGCTTTTATACTTATTCCTTAAAAGCAAAGGTTTGGAAAAAAAATAAGCTAGAAATAGGAGAGTTAGGTTTTCCATTTGCTGATTTTTTAGCGCGATTTTATCCTGTGGCAATCAATAAAGGACATTATTACTTTGTAATGGATGGTTGCGGCTTAGTTTTTGAATTGAAAAATGGAAAAATGCAAAGAATTGATCAGAGCTATGACCAGAAAAATCAGTTTGAATCAGCCATCTATGAGTTTAGGCATAAAGTATATATGTTTGGCGGTTATGGTCTTTTCGAGGTCAAAAACACCCATACTTTTTATGAACCTGTTAACAAAGAATGGTTTCAAGTGGAGCGTCAAACCAAAGAATGCCCTTCTCCAAGATCCAATCCATTTCGCATCAAACAACGCGGTAAATTGTATATTTTAGGTGGAAACCAACTTTATTTTGGCAAAGTCAGGAGGTTGGATGACATGTGGACCTTTGATATGAAAACCAAAAGTTGGGAACTGCTCGGCGAGTTGTCGCCAGATTTTGTGAACCGGACGCGCATTCGCGGTTTTGTTCAGAATAAAGATTACTCCATTTTTACTTATAACAACAAACTCACCATGGTGCAGCTTGATGCTAATAAATACTTTACGTATACTTCAGCTGCCTATTGGAACATCAGTAGAGTTATTCCAAGTTTTGATCGTAAATACCTTTTGGTAGCCCGGCACAATTCAAATGTCTCAAACCGTAAAGTCGTTACGATTAAAAAGCTTAAAGAAATGTTAATTGGTGTTCCAAAAGAAAATTTCTTATATCGCCCCATTTCAAAGTTCAAATTGATTCCGTCAGAAACTTATTTATGGCTTTCGATCATTCTTAATATCATTCTCTTTTTCTTGTTGTTTTACATCAGAAGAATCACCAAAACAGCTTGGTATAAGCCTAGAAACCCTGAATTGACAAGAGCGGATTTTACCGAATTAGAGTGGATAATCGTTCAACTCATTTCTAAACAAGGCGAACTTGAACTTTCTGCCCTCAATGATTATTTCGACGAGCCAGGTCTTTCTTATGAAACACTCAAAAAACGAAGAGAAAGTTTTCTAAGAGCACTGCGCATTAAGCTCGCTTTACTAACTAGAAAAGATGTCGAAGATTTACTTCCGGAAAGCAAACATCCGCTGGATAAGCGAATGAAAATTATCAAATGGAATAATGAATTGATTATCAGTGCAGAAGATAAATAAAAGTAAGTGCTCTCCACCTAACTTTTTGTTTTTTCTTTTTTTAGAAGCAACTCTTCGCTTTTTTATGGTGTCTAACATGTAAGCTCTCCAACATGAATTTATACAAACTCCTTATTTTCTTCTTATTTTACACGGGCGGTTTTGTTTTAACCTACTACCTAACACCGGTTGTGATTCAGGTAGTAAAAGTCAAAAGATTGTACGAAAAACTCACCGATCGCAGCTCACACGCTGCGCAAGTACCGAGCTTTGGTGGCGTCGTGTTTTTTGTAGTTTTCATTATGTCAATCACCTTTGCTGAGCAATTTTTCTTGACTTTTCGTGCCGAATATTTGGTGCCTGCCATTACTATTATGTTTGTAGTAGGGCTCAAAGACGACATGACCGGGATTTCTCCTAGAAACAAATTAATAGCACAACTACTTGCCACCACCATACTTTTCTTGAGTACAGATTTTCAAATTACTGACTTACATGGGTTTTTAGGTATTCATCAAATAAGTATTTGGCTAGTGATGCCTCTATCTTATGCAGTTGTGATCTTTTTTATTAATGCTTATAACCTTATTGATGGTATAGACGGGTTGGCTGCATCTTTAGGCGCTTTTTTTATGATGGCATTTGGCATCTTGTTTTATCAGCTTAAGGACTGGGCCTTGCTCAGTGTGAGTCTTTCAATGGTCGGGATGTTTGTTGCATTTTTGCGCTATAATTTATCGGAAAACAAGAAGATTTTCATGGGCGATACCGGAAGCCTTTTTGTTGGTTTCCTTATTTCCACTTTTGTCATCATTCTAATGGGTTCTAATTATCCTACCAAACTCAAGCACATCGCTCCTGCGAATTTCGGTGTCTTTTTAATCGCCATTCTTTTTATTCCTGTACTCGACTCCATCCGTGTTTTTGTGGCAAGAGTGATGGAAGGAAGATCTCCGTTTGAACCTGATCGAAATCACATTCATCATTTGATCATGGATTACTACAAACTCAATCATCGTCAAACTACGATCTGCATCTTGCTCCTGAGCATTTGTATGCCCTTGTTAATTTGGGGATTCTCGGTCATCCTTACCCATTTTTGGTTGGTGATGCTACTGCTTGCAAAGAGCTTGCTTTTTTCATTTTGGTTAAGATCCCTTAGATTAAAGCTGCAGCCAACTGCTGTATGATTTGTGGAGCTGAACAAATCAACCTAATTTTACAAAGAATATAGACAAATGATTCCTATCTACAAGACATCCCTTTTATTGTTGTTTACCATTATTGTTTTGACAAGTTGCAAAACGCACGAGAAAATGGTTTATCTTCAAACAGGTGACGCTTCTCAAGTACAGTCAAACTATCAACCTATTTTGCGTACCGATGACCAACTGCTCATCCAGGTTGGGGGTGCAGACATGGAGGCATTAGCCCCTTTTCAATTTTATTACAGCACGCAGCAAAACCAGATGAATGGCATCCAAGGGATGCAGGCCTTACAAGGAATTACTTACTTGATTGATATCAATGGGAACATTAACTTTCCTGTTCTGGGTTTTGTAAAAGTTACCGGTCTGACGCGCTTACAAGCGATAGAATTACTACAAAAACAATTGCAAGAATACGTAGATGGCGCGGTAGTAAATATTCAATTGCTTAATTATAAGTTCACCATACTAGGACAAGTGCGTACACCAGGAGTTTATATAATTCCAACTGAACGCTACACTATTCTCGAGGCGATCGGTCAGTCAGGAGATCTGCTACCTACGGGTGTTCGTCAGAACGTACTTTTGATCCGCGAAGAAAATGGTCAGCGCAAAGAGTATAGACTTGATCTAACGCAAAAAGACCTTTTTAATTCTCCGGCTTATTACGTTCATCAAAATGACGTCATTTACGTAGAACCAAACTACACAGGTCAGTTTCAAGGAACCAATGTCCAGACTTTTACCCAGTTAGGAACTTCAGTTTTATCTATCCTCTTGTCTGTCTTCACTCTTATTTCTCTCAGCAAGTAATGCAAGAAAATCAATTACCGTCACCATTCGAGGCTGAAGAGCCCAATATTAATATTAAACAACTGCTCGAGCGCTATTTGCAATATTGGCCCTGGTTTGTACTGAGCACCTCCATTGCGCTTTTTATTGCGTTTGGAATTTTGCGCTACACCACTCCAATTTATGAAAGTAAGGCAACAGTTTTGTTCCATCGTTCAGAAGAGAAGGCAATCGAAGGCCTGTCTGTGCTATCACAATTAGGTCTTGGCGAACAGAACAAAAAATTGGGCAATGAAATGATGCTCATGAAAACGCCTGCGGTTTTGAATCGCGTAGTTAAAGAATTGCAGCTCAATGTGATGTATCTTGTTGTTGGTCGCAGAAGCGGCAAAGAGCGGGAGGCATTTCAGAAAGATGTACCCTTTGAATTAGAATTTGTAGGCGCAGATTCTTTGTTTACGGATCTTCAGGCTAGTTTCCAACTCAAGTGGCTCAATAATTCTTATTGTGAACTCACGCTCAATGAAACGGAATATTTAGGCAGACACCCTTTTAATACGCCCATTTCAACAAGTGAAGGGGTCATCCGCATTCGTCAAAAAAGACGCATGCATCATTCATTTAACGGGCAAGAATATAATATACTTGTTACCCCACAAAAAGAAATGGTATTGCAACTCCAGGCAAATCTCACCATTGAGGCGCCGGATAGCAAAACAAATAGCTCAGACATTGTTAATCTGAGCATTCAAGGTCCGGTTATTGTTAAAAATAACCAAATTTTAGAAGTACTCATTCGCGCACACAGAGAAGAGAAAATCCATGATGATAATGAGATTGCCTCCAAAACAAGCGCCTTTATCAATGACCGAATGGGTATTTTGGCTTCGGAGTTAGGTGATGTCGAAAAAGACGCCGAAACATTCAAGCAACAGCATGCCATTGTAGATGTACTTACTGACGGTCAAAGTTTTGTTGGAAAACGCGATGCATTAGAACAACAACTTTTAACGACATCGGTACAACTCAAGTTAGTAGAGTATTTACAGGAGTTTATTAAAAATCAGAACAATACGAATGAATTGCTCCCAGCCAATTTAGGATTTGAAGATCAAGCACTCGTAGAAATCACCGCACAATACAATAAACTTCTTCTGGATCGCCAAAGGATGCTCAAGACCTCAAAGGCGAACAATCCCCAATTGCTTCGTATCGAAGACCAACTAGAAGGATTAAGAGCTTCTTTAATTGGCGGTGTCAATGCAAATATTTCGCGCTTAAAAATTACGCTTGCCAACTTAGGGAAGGCCAACAATAATTACGAACGCCAAATTGCCAACATACCTTCTTATGAGCGTACCTACCGCGACATCGATCGCCAACAAAAAATCAAAGAAACACTTTATATTTTCTTACTTCAGAAGCGCGAAGAAAATGAAATTAAAACGGCTGCGGCAGTAGGAAACACAAAGGTCATTATCGAGCCAAATTGTACGGGAGTACCAATTTCTCCAAAGTCTTCAATTATTTATTTGGCGGCGCTGCTCTTAGGCTTGGCGTTGCCAATAGCCATTATTTATATACGCATACTCTTCGACACAAAAGTACATAGCCTTCAGGATCTCGCTAAATTTAAGATTCCGGCATTGGGCGAGATACCAAAAGGTGACGATACAGACCGCGCTATAGTCGTAACAAAAAACTCTAGGACGCATATTTCTGAGGCATTTAGAATGGTCCGGACCAATTTAGCTTACATGCTTGAACAAGAGCAACAAGGATGCAAAACGATCATGATTACCTCGACAATTTCAGGTGAAGGAAAAACATTTGTTTCGATAAATATTGGTCATTCCTTGGCACACTCTGATAAAAAGACATTGGTTCTGGGCTTAGACTTGCGCGCTCCAAAAATTTCAAGATATGTCGATATTCCTCAAACCGTTGGCGTTACAAATTATATCGTAAATACAGACTTGACGATTGACGATTTGGTCATCAACGATCCTTCAAATTCAAATCTAGACTACATCATTTCAGGTGATATTCCACCAAACCCTTCGGAACTTATTCTTCGACCTCGTTTGGCAGCACTGATCAACGAAGCAAAAAAACGCTATGACTACATTGTCATTGATACCGCTCCATTAGGCATGGTCTCTGACGCCCTACATGTGAATCAATTTGCAGAATTGGTTGTTTATGTCGTTCGTGCTGAAAAACTGGATAAACGCATGCTAGGTATTCCAGCTGGGTTATATCATGACCAAAAAATACCAAATATGGCAATGCTTGTCAATTCTACTGATTTGAACAAAAAAGGCTATGGTTACGGCTACGGTTATGGTGCTGGGTATGGTTATGGCTACGGTTATGGTTACGGCTATGGTGCGGCTTACGGAGATTCAGAGTATTTTGACGGCCCAAAGAAAAAGCCATCGAAGTTTCAGCGCTTTTTTGAAGTCGCATTCCCATTTCTTAGAACATTACGCAAGCGTATAGGAAAGAAATAATAGCGCAATTTATTTTCAAAAGCCACAAAAACCTCACGCTCGTGGGGTTTTTTGTTTCTTGGATTAAACGTATTTTTACCACATGAAAGATTTGCTGCTCATCGTTCTACTTTCTTTATGTACCTGCACGCTAAACGCTCAGGTATCGGGCTCAGAAGCGCTTGCCGTACCGGTGGTGGGTATCCACTACGGAGGTGCATTTTCTGGTGGCGATTTAGCTGCGCGCTACGGTTATTTCAACCGCGTAGGCCTCACAGCGGGCTATAAACTCAAAAGCAACTGGAGTTTTGGCATCGAATCCGACTTCTGGTTCTCAGACAACGTACGCCTCACTGGCCTTTTTGATCACCTCCTAGATGCATCGGGCAACATCACCAACGACCTCGGCATGCCGGCCGCGGTGCTCGTATACCCGCGCGGCGTCCACGCCAACGCCTATGTAGGCAGGTTGTTCCCGCTCAATCAAAGCAACCGCAATAGCGGCATTTTAGTACAGCTCAGCGGCGGCTACATGCTGCACCGCCTGCGCATCGAAACCAATGACAACGTGGTGCCGCAAATCGAGCTCGATTACAAAAAAGGCTATGACCGCCTCACAACCGGCCTCAACACCCAACAATTCGTCGGCTACTCCTTTCTCAACAACCGCGGCTCTGCGAGCTTCTACGCCGGCCTCTATTTCCAGCAAGGCTTCACCTACAACCGCCGCACCATCAATTTTGACGAGCCCAACGTACCGGTCTCCACCGCCCGCCGCCTCGACCTCCAAACCGGCTTTCGCATCGGTTGGTATATTCCTTTTTATTCGGCGGAGCCGAGGGAGTATTATTATAATTGATGGGCCTACTTTATACTTTCTTTATTGCCATTTACCAACTGTTTTTGAAGTTGGCCTCCCTTTGGCACCCGAAAGCCAAAGCTTTGGTTTTGGGTCGGAGAGCAACCTGGGGCATCCTTCAAAACTTACCCAAAACTGGCCACAAACGCTACTGGTTCCATTGCGCGTCTTTAGGTGAATACGACATGGCTTTGCCGCTCATCGAGGCCTGTGTTGCTGCAGATCCAAGTGTTGAAATTGTCGTGAGTTTTTATTCGCCGTCGGGCATGCAGCATTACCACAAGCGTGGTTTTGAACCACACGCGGTGTTTTATTTACCCGCAGACCTTCCGGGTCAGATGCGGCGTTTGGTAAAGGCCGTAGGCGCTGCGCGCTTGTATGTGCCCAAATATGAATTCTGGCCCAATTTGCTCAAAGAAGCGCACAAAGCGCAAGAAGCTATCTATTCGGTATCGACCATGTTGCGATCTTCGCAAGTGTATTTCAAGTGGTATGGTGGGTTTTTTAGAAGGGCCTTGCAGCGCGTAGCTTACTTTGGGGTACAAAATGAAAACACGAAACAGCTGCTCTTAAAAATCGGCGTAAAGGCAGAGCGGATAGCGCTTTTAGGAGACCTGCGCTTCAATTGGGTGTTGGAGGCCAAAGCAAGGGCCAAGCCCAATGCCCTCCTTGAACAATTTGTGGGTGCTTCACCACTTCTCATCTTGGGCAGTAGTTGGCCTGCTGAAGAAGCGCTGTTATTGGAATTCCTTCAGAAAAAGCTAAACGCTCTTGAGCAATTCAAAATCTTAATTGCCCCCCATGATCTTTCCAAAGGCCATTTGAATCAGTTAAAAACGCAATTCCCAACAGCGCTTTTTTATTCGGAGCTTGAAAATTCAAACCTTGCGCAACACCAAATCTTGATTTTAGACACCATTGGCCACCTCAGTGCGGCTTATCAGTATGGTTCGGTAGCTTTTGTGGGTGGCGGCTTTAGCGGCAGTTTGCACAATATCTTAGAGCCCTTGGCTTATGGCTTACCGGTTTTGTTTGGGCCGAAGCATGAGAAATTTCCGGAAGCGCAGCAGTTCATTGATTTGGGTTTTGCACAAGTTGTTGAGACGGCAGAAGGGCTCGATCAAATGCTCTTGTCTTTGATAGAAAATCAAAAAGACACGCAGGCCATCATTGAATCGAAAGTTTTCAAATTGCAAGTAAAAATACCTGATATTATTGTAAAATGAAATACTTGTTTTCATTTTACAATAATAAATACTAAATTAGCTTGTAAAATGAAAATTTATGATTTACCGAAATCAGCAACAAGAGCTCATTACTGCTCTTGATCAAATGCCTATAGTAGCATTGTTAGGCCCAAGACAAGTAGGTAAAACAACCCTTTCCTTAGCTATTTTACCAACACTGCAGAAGTCTGCCATTTACCTTGATCTCGAAAAAGAAGCGGATCAACGAAAACTAGCAGATCCAAGTTATTTCTTAGGTCAGTTCAATGGACAACTAGTTGTGCTAGATGAGGTGCAAAGAATGCCTGATTTATTTTTGGTTCTCAGGAGTATCGTTGATGAGCGCAGAAGAGAAGGCGAGCGTACTGGACATTTTCTGTTGTTAGGGTCCGCCTCGAAAGAACTTGTACAGGCCTCTTCTGAGACCTTGGCCGGCCGTATTCGATTTTTAGAATTGCATCCATTTACTGCAACGGAACTTTGGGACTATGAAAAAAGTGCGTATCACTTAGATAGACACTGGTTTCGGGGTGGTTTCCCTGATAGCTATCTAGCCATAAGTGATTTAGAAAGTTGGCGATGGCGCGCTGATTTTGTTCAGACCTACCTTGAAAAAGACATTCCATCTATGGGTTTGGGTGTTTCTACCACCCAACTCTCTCGATTTTGGTCAATGTTAGCTCATTTTCATGGGCAGCAAGTCAATCTGAGTTCAATAGCACGCAGTTTGGGGCTTAGTCATACGAGCATCAAAAATTATTTAGATTTGCTAACTGATTTTTATATGGTGCGGCAGCTCAAACCTTGGGCTGGTAATTTAAAAAAACGCTTGGTTAAAAGTCCAAAAATATATTTCAGGGATACCGGTATTTTACACAAGTTGTTGCAAATTTCTGAATACGATGTCTTGCTCGGACACCCGATGCTAGGTGCTAGTTGGGAAGGTTTTATGGTTGAACAAATTTTGGCTGTTTTAGATGACCGTTGGTCTTGTAGCTATTACCGAACGAGTACGCAAGTAGAACTCGATTTGGTTTTACAAACACCCAAAAATGAAACATGGGTTGTTGAAATCAAGCGCGGAACTATGCCAAAATTAGGCAGGGGCTTTTTTGAAGCTTGTCAGGATGTAGGTGCTGTGCGTCGCTTTGTACTTTGTAATACAACCGAGCATCTTGTTTTGGCGCGCGATACAGAGCAAATAGGCCTACTCGATCTTATAGGTCTGTTAAAAACACTTTAATATGCACGTTCGTTGCGTTTCTCCATCCAGTTGATGAAAGCGCGGTTCACGACCTTATTGCCGCCAGGGGTAGGGTAGTTGCCGGTAAAGTACCAGTCGCCGGTGTGGCCTGGGCAGGCTTGGTGAAGGTTTTCTACGCTTTGATAAATGATTTCTACCTCGGCTTGCATGCCAGCAGGCGTGAGCATTTTGGCAATTTGGGCAGAGATTTCTTTGTCTGAGAAAGGTGCGTAGATGCGCTGCACCACGTTTTTGACTTGTTCTTTGGGCAGTTTGACTTGTTCGAGTGCTGCTTTGTAGACTTCGTCGATGAGGTGAGCTTGGCCGCGTTCGCGCAAGAGGGCAATGGCAGCTTCAAAAGCGATGAAGTCGCCCATTTTGGCCATGTCGATGCCGTAGCAGTCTGGGTAGCGGATTTGCGGTGCAGAAGAAACCACCACTACTTTCTTAGGGCCAAGGCGGTCTAAGATGCGCAAGATACTTTGGCGCAGGGTGGTGCCGCGTACAATGCTGTCGTCAATCACGATGAGGTTGTCGGTGCCGCGGCGTACAGAACCGTAGGTGATGTCGTAGACGTGGGCTACGAGGTCGTCGCGGGAGTCGTCTTGGGTAATGAAGGTGCGCAGCTTGGCGTCTTTGATGGCAATTTTTTCGATGCGCGCACGGCGATTGATGATATCACTTAGTGCTTCGCTGGACGCGTCAGGCCCCAATGCCTGAATTTGCTTGATTTTATCTTGGTTGAGGGCTTCTTCCAAGCCTTTGATGAGGCCGTAAAAAGAAACTTCGGCGGTATTCGGGATAAACGAAAAGACGCTGTTGTCGTAGTCGTGGCCCACGCTGTCTAGGACGTCCTTGACGATCAGGCGACCAAGCGCCTTGCGCTCTTTGTAGATGTCGGCGTCTGAGCCTCTGGAGAAATAAATGCGCTCAAAAGAACACTGCTTGAGCTCTCGTGGTGCATTGATTTGCAGTTCTTTGACCTGGCCTTTTTTCTCGATAATGAGTGCATGGCCTGGTTTGAGTTCTTGGATGTCTTCTTCTTTGAGGTTGAAAGCGGTTTGGATCACGGGGCGCTCAGAAGCCACCACGCAAATTTCGTCGTCTTCGTACCAAAATGCTGGGCGAATGCCGCTAGGGTCTCTTAGAACAAACGCGCTGCCGTGGCCCAAGAGCCCTGCCATTGCGTAGCCGCCGTCCCAGCGTTCAGAAGCTTTTTTCAGAATTTTATCGATTTTGATTTCGTCCTGAATGCGCGCGTAGATATCGGTTTTGCCGTAACCCAGCGCTTTATAGTGCGCGTAAAGTTCGTCGTTCTCTACATCTAGGAAATGCCCGATTTTCTCCATGACCGTAACGGTGTCGGATTTTTCTTTCGGATGCTGCCCGAGCTCGACCAACACCTCAAAAAGTTCGTCTACGTTGGTGAGGTTGAAGTTGCCGGCCACTACCAAATTGCGGGTCATCCAGTTGGACTGACGCAAAAACGGGTGGCAGCTCTCAATGGAATTGCGTCCGTAGGTACCGTAGCGCAAATGCCCCAAAAAGACTTCGCCGGTAAAGCCTGCATTTTGCTTCAAAAACGCAACATCCTTGAGCTTTTCAGGATTTTCATCGTAAATGGCCTTGAACTTGGCGTTGATTTGATCGAAGATGTCTTGAGTTGGGTTTTTCTGGACCGAACGGCTGCGCGAAATGTAGCGCTCGCCGGGTTGCATATCGAGCTTGATGTTGGCAATCCCCGCGCCATCTTGGCCGCGGTTGTGTTGCTTTTCCATCAAAAGATGCATTTTGTTGAGGCCCCAAAGGGCAGATCCGTATTTCTCGAGGTAGTATTCAAGTGGTTGTTTGAGCCTCAAAAGGGCAATGCCACACTCGTGTTTAATTGGATCACTCATGGTCTAAGAAATTGAGTCGCAAAGGTAATTCATTATTTGTAATTTTGTATCGTGAAAAGTATAATCGCTGTTTTTCTGATTGTGCTGCAACTTGCACTCCAAGTCGGCATCCCTATTCACAAGCATTTTTGTGACCTAGATGGCGCGTTTGCGTCGGTATTGCTCAAAATTGACCACCAATGCGAAGAACCTCACGAGGTGCTCCCGCCTTGTTGTCAAGCGGAGAATGAGGCTTCTTGTGAGGCCAATTTGCAAGAAAAAGACTGCTGTTCGGATGAGTTGCAGGTGGTGAAAGCCAATTTTGATCAAGCTTATTCTTCTTTTGAAATTGAATTCTTTCCAATTTATAGTTGGCAAAAACCAGTTTTAGATTTTTCCTTTTTCTCTTCATTTGAAGAAAACCAAAAATATTACATTGATCAAGCATACCGACCCCCTCCGCTGTATGCTAGTGGTCGCGATTTACAGCTCAAACAACAAGTGTGGAGAATTTGATGTGCTTTCTATTTGAATAGAAGGTCTCATCAAATTTTACATATATGAAAATCAATTTATTTATTGCGGCACTTTTTTGGAGTGCCTTGGCTTTTGGCCAAATTCGCGGCGTGGTGCAGGGCGCAGATTCTGTTCAGACCAAACCGCTTAAAAATGTGAAAATTACGCTGCTGGGTGCTGGCACGAGCGTTTATTCGAACGAAGACGGCACCTTTGAAATCCTGTTGGGCAAGCAGCAGCCCGACACCCTGCTTTTTGTGGCGAAAGGCTACCGCTCAGACCGTTTGGTCGTGACGCGTTCGGACCGTTTTTTGGCGCTGAATGTAGTGCTGGTTTCGGGGCAGTTGGTGCAGGATATCGTGGTGAGCAACCAAAAGCAGCCACACGGGATTTCCAAAATGAAGACCCTGCACGTGGAGGAGCTCACCAGTGGGGAATTCAGAAAAGCGGCTTGCTGCAACCTCTCTGAGTCTTTTGAAACCAATGCGACCATAGACGTGAGCATGTCCGATGCCATTTCGGGGGCCAAGAAGATCCAGTTGTTGGGTCTAGATGCCGTTTACACGCAGCTGCAATTCGAGAACATTCCGTTTTTGCGGGGTTTAGAAAGCGCGTTTGGGATGAGTGTGATCCCGGGCACTTGGCTGGAGTCCATACAAATCACCAAAGGGACGGGCTCAGTGGTCAATGGCTATGAGTCTATGGCGGGTTTGGTCAATTTTGAATTCAAGAAACCCAAAGATCTGCCCCGCTTGGGGCTGAATTTTTACCAGAATCGTTTTGGGCGCACCGAGCTCAATTTACAGGGTGGCCAACAGCTCTCCGAGCGCTGGCATATGGGCCTTTTTGCCTCGGGCGCTGCCGTTTATGGTACTTTTGACCAAAACCAAGATGGCTTTCGCGACCAAGCGCTGTCAAATACTTATAATTTACTGCAGCGCTTCAGTTATCAGGGGCCACGCATGGAGGCTCAGCTGGGCCTGCAGGCCTACACAGACAACAAGTTGGGTGGGCAAATGTCTTATACCCGAGCGCAACCCATAGGTTACGGAATGGAGTTAAAGAGCGAGCACCTTTCGATTTTTTCCAAAACAGGATTTTTCGGCAAAAAGCCAGCCCAGAGCTTGGGTGTCATTGCGCAGCTCAAGTTTCAGAACATGAGCGGTCTTTACGGTTTACGGACTTATACCGGAACCGAAAAGCGCGCCTATTTGAATGCCATCTACGACGACATCATTGGTTCTTCTGATCACAAAATCAAGGCAGGCGCCAGTTTTCAGTATTTGTCTTTGTCTCAGTGGGCGGGGCAACCTTTTGGGGCTGAGCTAGTCGGTGCCAACCGCACGGAGTGGGTGCCTGGTTTGTTTGCCGAATACGCCTACACGGGTAACAGGCTCTCAGCCGTACTGGGCGCGCGCTACGACCAACACAACTTGGCAGGCGGGCAGTTTTCGCCTCGTGCACACTTCAAATATGCGCTCACGCCTCAATTAGACGCGCGCCTCACTGCCGGCCGTGCTTGGCGCTTGCCCAATTTTGTGGTAGACAACCTCTCGCTGTTGGCGAGTTCCAAGACCTGGCTTGCGCCACAAGCCTTGCAGCCCGAAGTCTCATGGAACGTGGGTGCCTCTTTAGTGCAAGGCTTTACTTTCAAAAAACGCAAGGGCAGCCTCAGTTTAGATGCTTACCACACGCGTTTTTCGCAACAACTAGTGGCCGATCGCGATACCCTCAGTGGGGCGGTCGTTTTCAAGAATCTTCAAGATAATTCCTTAGCTACTGTCATTCAAGCAGAATTGAGTTATGCGCTGTTGCGCGGCCTCGATTTGCGCTTGGCCTATAAATTTCAGGACGTGAGGGCTTTGTTCAACGGTGTAGCTCAAACCCAAGTGCTCTTGCCGCGCCAGCGTATTTTTGCCAATCTCGGCTACCAAACCCGCAACAAGCGCTGGGCCTATGACCTCACGTACTCGCGTTACAGCGCCGTGCGCTTGCCACAAGGTGGGCAGGGGAGCCCGTGGGGGCTACTCAATGCGCAAGTGACCCGCAATTGGAAAGCATTGGAGCTTTACGTCGGGGGTGAAAACCTGCTGAATGTGATGCAACACCATCCGATTGTGGCCGCGCAAAATCCTTTCGGGCCAGATTTTGACGCTACAGAAATATGGGCGCCAATTATGGGTTGGAATGTGTACTTTGGTTTAAGATATACCATCAAATAAAATTACCGTTTCTTTTAAATTTCTTGTTAAAATCGATCAAAATCGATCAAAATCAATCAAAATCAATCAAAATCAATCAAAATCAATCAAAATCAATCAAAATCAATCAAAATCAATCAAAATCAATCAAAATCAATCAAAATCAATCAAAATCAATCAAAATTGTTAAAAATTAAAAAAATGATGAAAACAATAATCCTATCCTTCTTAATGCTCTTTTGTGCCCCAATTTTTGCACAAAAACCTGCGCTCATTACTATCCAAACCAATGCGCTGTGTGCCGATTGCAAGGACCGCATTGAAACTGCGCTCAATCAGACCAAAGGGGTCGTTTACGCCGAACTTAATATGGAAACCAAAGTTGTAGAGATCAAATACAACGTTAAGAAAACCGACGTAGCAAAGCTCCAAAAAGTAGTAACCTCTATTGGTTACGATGCCGATGACCAAAAAGCGGACCTTACAGCTCAGAAGGCATTGCCGCTTTGCTGCCAGCCTGGCGGGCATTAAAAACTTGGTTTATTCGCCTAAATTGCGGTGGCCAAAAGAATAGCCTAGGCCAATACCCGCGTTCGGATAAAAACCGTAGCCCGCTGTAAAGCGCGTTTGTAGGTGAATGTTGGCGTGCAGGCCAAATGAAGCGTAATAAGTCAGTTTTGCACCTGCCGTAGCATCGTATCTGATAGCGTCGTCTTCGAGCGGGTTGTTGCTGAAGATATAGGCCAGCCCCAGCGGATTCACGTAGCCCGAAAGATCATAGCGGTAGGCTAAGGGGTAATGATACGCCACGCCTTCGGGTATCAGGGCGGTGAGGGCACCAACGGCAAGTGCACCCAAGAAATCGCCAAAAGTAAAGGCATTTTGCGTTAAAAAACGCGTTACGGGCCCCACGGCAAAAAGGCTCATGGGTAGGTGCGCGTAACCGTTGTAGGTGTCAAAAGAACCAATGCCGTAGTTGTAAAGTAAGCTCCAGTGTGAATTGAGGTGTAGTTCGCCTTGGAGATTCCACTCGGGGCCAAATTGCTTTTGGTAAAGATTGGTGTTGAGTTGCAGATTGAGGTCGAACTTGGAGTAGTCCGATTGCGCGTAGGTGCGCCCCAGCAGCAGGAGCAGTGTACAGAAAAGTAGTTGCTTCATTAACTTTCGATTTTGTATGATAATCCGATGCCAATAACCGATTTAAATTGGGTTCGAGGGCCAATATTGCCGTTGCTATCCGTGATTTTGATGTCGTCGTCGTAGATGAGGTTCCATTGGGCAGAGGCCGAAACCAAAGAATTGACGCGAAAGAGCAGCAAGAGCTCGCCATTGACGTCGATGTTTTCTGGGTTGTTGAGGTAATTGCTGAATAATTCGAGCTTGGATTTCATCTCGATATTTTTGGCAATGGGCCGATTGAGTTTCATTTTGAGGTACGCGCCGTATTCTTGGCGATAACGCATGCCGGGTTCTACACCGAAAGAACCTTTGGCACTGAGGGAGTCGTCTAGGACAAACGTAGATTTGATGGCGATAGAAGAGAAGAAGATATTGAAGTTGTCGGATTTGCGGAAGTCGGCACCGAGGGCGAGGTTCATGTAGCCCGGTGCCATGAAGCGCGAAACCGGAATGGAGTCGTTGGGGTAGGCGTAACCGTTGATGCTTTGGGTTCGGAAACTCGAGGCAAAGGTGAGAAAGAAGCCTTTAGACAACTGCATACCAAAGGTGCTGGCGAGGTCGAGGCGGTCGTCGGTTTTTTGTGCGCCAATGCCTTTGTTGTCAAAATACTTGATGCCACCAAGTGCAAAAGAGGCGTCGTTGGTCCATTTGACGGTTTCGCGGGTGTAATAGGCCGATGCGCTGCCCGAACCAATGATTGAGATGTTGTTGCGCCCTCCTGCATTCCAATTGACGAAAGAGGTTTGGGTGCCACTTAAGGAATAAAGCGATTTGAATTTCCAGTACACAATTGAATCTTGCGCACTAGCGCTATTTGCGGCCAAAAGGATAAACAATAGGCAGAAAAATGTGTTTCTTTGGTGTTCAGACATTTCGACTACAAAAATAATGCGTTTTCTAACTCTACTTTTCGTGTACCTCCCAATTCTTTCAACAGGGCTCTATGCACAAACCCCAACAGACTACAGTTTAGCTCAAAATTGGGCCGCGCGCCCTGGCGCGTATCCTGCAGGTATTGCGGCGCAACTAAAAGACACCAGTTTGCATGCCAAAGCAGACGTTTTTTATGTGTATCCAACGCTCAACACCAAAAAAAGTGACAAGCGTTGGAATGTTCCGCTTGCCGATGCCGAACAACAAACCAAAGTACTTCAAACTGCACTTCCCTTTCAAGGCAGTGCCTTTGCCGAAGCAGGTCGCTTCTTTGCACCTTACTATCGATCGGCTCACCTGCGTTCTTATTATGTCGAGGGCCCCGAGGGCAAGGCTGCGCTGGAATTAGCTTACGCAGATGTGCGCGCCGCTTTTTTGTATTACCTCGAACACCACAACAACGGCAGGCCAATTATTTTGGCGGGCCATAGCCAAGGCAGTACCCACTGCGGCTTATTGCTCCAAGAATTTTTTGACGGAAAACCCCTCCAGCAGCAACTCATTGCGGCTTACCTTCCTGGGATCGGGATTTCAAAAGATGATTTACAATTCCTTCCATTGTTAAGCACACCAACTGCAACGGGTGGCTATGTCTCTTGGAATACCTTCAAAAAAAGAATTGAGCGCTCGAGTTACGAAAAATGGTACAAAGGAAAAGCAGTCGTGAATCCGGTCACCTGGACGCTCGAAAGCACTGCTCAAAAGATGGCACACAAAGGCTTTTTGTATTTTGACAACCAAATTTATCCACAACTTTTTGATACCCACCTCATCGACGGCGCTATCTGGATTGAGCGCCCACGCGGCAAGTTCTTTTTCTTGAGCCTCACCATGCGCAATTACCACATCGGCGACATCAATCTTTTTTGGCAAGATGTACACGATAATGCCTGCCTGAGGGTTCAGTATTTCAATGAAAAATAAGTACTTTTGTAGACCCAAATTCGACACAACACATGACACCATTTGAAAGACGCCACATTGGCCCCGGAGCTTCCGAACAACAAGACATGTTAGCAGCAGTTGGCGTAGATGCGCTCTCGACGCTCATCGACCGCACCATCCCTGCACAAATTCGCCTCAACCGCGAGCTCCGCATCGATCCTGCGCTCTCTGAGCAAGCTTACTTAAATCACATCGCTGCGCTGGGCGCCAAAAACAAAATCAATAAATCTTTTATTGGTTTAGGTTACCACGAAACCATTGTGCCGTCGGTTATTTTGAGAAATGTGCTCGAAAATCCAGGATGGTATACGGCCTACACGCCGTATCAAGCAGAAATTGCACAGGGTCGTTTAGAGGCACTGCTCAATTTCCAAACCATGGTCATTGAACTCACCGGCATGACCATCGCCAACGCTTCTTTGCTAGACGAAGCAACCGCAGCAGCCGAGGCGCTCATTATGTTCTACAACTCTCGCAGCCGTGCCGATATCCAAGCGGGCCGCAACAAATTTTTTGTCGATCAAAACGCCTTGCCGCAAAGCATCGACGTCATGAAGGGCCGCGCGCTCAACCTCGGTATCGAATTCATCGTTGGCGACGCCCAAACCTTTACCCCAGACGCTACTTACTTCGGAATTTTTGTACAGTATCCGAACGCCAAAGGCCACATCCAAGATTGGACAGCCGCTATCGCCAGCTGGAAAGCTGCCGGTATTCAAGTGGCGGTTGGTGCAGACCTCCTTTCTTTGGTCTTGCTCAAGTCTCCGGGTAGCATGGGTGCCGACGTCGTAACGGGTTCTGCACAACGCTTTGGCGTGCCAATGGGCTACGGTGGCCCACACGCCGCTTTCTTTGCCACCAAAGAAGACTACAAGCGCAACTTGCCAGGCCGCATCATTGGTGTTTCCAAAGACGCCGACGACAACCAAGCACTGCGCATGGCTTTGCAAACCCGCGAACAACACATCAAAAGAGACAAAGCCACTTCCAACATTTGTACAGCCCAAGCATTGTTGGCCGTCATGGCCTCCATGTATGCGGTTTATCATGGCCCAGACGGCATCAAACAAATTGCGCAGCACGTCCATGATTTAGCTACCACCACCGCAAACTCGCTTCAAAATGCAGGTCTTACCATCGGTTCTGCACATTTCTTTGACACCATTCATGTTGCAGGTGTCAATTGTGCCGAGATCCGCAGCAAAGCGGAAGCCGCAGGCCTCAACTTCTACTACATTTCTGATTCGGAACTCAGCATCTCCTTTGGCGAGCCGCACCTCCAATCAGATGTAGCAGCCATTTTAGGTATTTTCGGCGCGCAGTTGGCCAGCGGCACAAGCGCTATTCCAGTAAGTTTGGCGCGCACCGAAGCTGTGCTTTCTCATCCGGTGTTCAATTCTTACCATTCTGAGTCGCGCATGATGCGCTACCTCAAGCGTTTAGAGAACAAAGACCTCTCTTTGGTACACTCCATGATTGCGCTCGGTTCTTGTACCATGAAACTCAATGCAGCTTCTGAAATGATGGCTGTTACCAATCCACAATTTGCCAATATGCACCCATTTGCGCCATTAGATCAGGCGGTGGGTTACCACGAAATGTTTGCACAATTGGCCCAAGACCTCTGCGAAGCCACCGGTTTTGCTGCGGTCTCTTTGCAACCCAACTCCGGAGCGCAAGGTGAATACGCTGGCCTCATGGTCATTAAAGCTTACCACGAATCTCGCGGCGATTTCCAACGCAAAAAAATGATCATTCCTTCTTCTGCGCACGGTACCAACCCGGCTTCTGCTGTCATGGCAGGTTTTGAAGTAGTGGTTACAGGCTGCGATGAAAACGGCAACATCGACATCGAAGAATTGCGCACAGTTGCCATTGAGCTCAAAGACGTTTTGGCCGGCATCATGGTCACGTATCCATCTACCCACGGCGTTTACGAAGAAGGCATCATCGAAATCACGAGCATCATCCACGACAACGGCGGTCAGGTCTACATGGACGGCGCCAACATGAACGCGCAAGTTGGCCTCACCAACCCAGGCAACATCGGAGCCGACGTCTGTCACCTCAACCTCCACAAAACATTCGCTATTCCGCACGGTGGTGGTGGCCCTGGTATGGGTCCTATTGGTGTGGCTGCACACCTCGCACCTTTCTTGCCGAGCAACCCGCTCATCAAAACAGGAGGTGAGTCGCCGATCCACGCCATTTCTGCAGCGCCTTATGGTTCTGCACTCATCCTGACTATTTCTTACGCCTACATCAAAATGTTGGGCGCCGAAGGCTTGCGTCGTTCTACCGAAATGGCCATTCTCAATGCCAACTACATTGCAGCGCGCCTCAAAGGCCATTACGACATCCTTTACACGGGTGCAAATGGTACGGTCGCCCACGAAATGATCCTCGATTGCCGCGATTTCAAGAAAACTGCCGACGTAGAAGTTGCCGACATGGCCAAGCGCCTCATCGACTTCGGTTTCCACGCACCAACGGTTTCTTTCCCAGTTGCGGGCACCCTCATGATAGAGCCTACTGAGTCCGAAGACAAAGAAGAGCTCGACCGCTTCTGCGACGCCATGATCAAAATCCGCGAAGAAATCCGCGAAATCGAAAATGGTCATGCAGACAAAGCCAACAACTTGCTCAAAAATGCGCCGCACACCGCAGATTGCATCATCAACAAGAACTGGACCTACCCATATGCTCCTCAAGAGGCTGCTTACCCGCTTCCTTACTTACTGGAGGCCAAATATTGGGCGCCAGTACGTCGCGTAGACAACGCCTACGGCGATCGCAACTTGGTTTGCAGCTGCCCGAGCGTGGAGAGCTATGCCCACATTCAATAATTCATGAAATTAGATATCCTTGCATTTGGTGCCCACCCAGACGACGTCGAACTCTCTGCGGCGGGCACACTCATGCACTACGCGGCCCAAGGCAAAACCATCGGAATTGTCGACCTCACAGAAGGTGAACTCGGCACGCGTGGCACCGTAGAAAGCAGGTATGAAGAGGCTGCTGCCGCAGCAGCTATTTTAGGTGTCCAGCACCGCAGCAATTTGCGTCTTTCAGACGGTTTCTTTGAAAACAACCAAGCTGCAAAGCTCCAGATCATTGAGCAAATCCGTTTGCACCAACCCCAAATTGTGCTGGCCAATGCACTCTATGACCGCCATCCAGACCACGCCAGAGCTGGCCACATGGTGGCCGAGGCTTGCTTTTTAGCCGGCCTGCGCAAAATTCACACGACGCATCAAGGAGTGGAGCAACAGTCCTATCGTCCAAAATTGGTATTGCACTACATCCAAGATTATTTGCAAACGCCTTCTTTTGTTCAAGATGTAACGCCTTATGTGGATCAAAAAATTGCAGCGGTCAAGGCCTACAAAACCCAGTTTTTTGACCCGAATTCTTCAGAGCCCAACACGCCTATATCTGGTGAGTTATTTTTTGATTTCTTGAAAGGCAGAATGCTCGAAATGGGCCGCCCTGCCGGCTACAACTACGCCGAGGGCTTTGTGGTCAGCCGTTGGTTTGGCCTCAAAGATATCTTTTCAATCGACTAAACAAAAGGTAGCCAATACCCACCCCAATGCTGTTGGCCAAAAGGTCATAGCCCGACACCTCGCGCCCCGGCACAAAACCCTGCAAAAATTCCATCAAGAGCCCGTAGCCAACAAGTGCCAAGCCTAGTCCTATTTTGAATTTGGTGGCTCGCTGCCGCCAGACAACCAAAGCATTTAAACTAAAGAGCGCATACGCGATAAAATGCCCTACTTTGTCATTGACCCGAATAGAGGTGTGCTGACTCACACTTTTCAGAGATAAAAAAGTGATGCCCATCAAGGTGGCCACTAAACAAACGCGCGCGAGTCGTTCTTGACTCTTATTCATAACCGGTTATTTTCCCTTTTTGGGTCGCCGGAATTCCGGTGCTCATCCAGGTAGGGGCAGGTGCATTCAGGAGGTAGTGGTCAAAGAACTGACGCATGCGAATCGAGAGGTCGTATTTGTTGGCAAGTTTGGTGAGGTTGTGGTCGTCTTCGTTGTAATTGAGCATCCAGCAAGGCTTGTTCAGGCGGCGCAAGCCATTATAAAGTTCGATGCCTTGGTACCACGGTACGGCCCCGTCTTTGTCATTGGCCATAATCAGTAGTGGGGTTTGCACCTTAGGCAAATGGAACAAAGGCGAGTTTTCTACGTATAAGTCCGGCTTTTGCCAAATGGCGGCGCCAATTCTACTTTGGGTGCTTTCGTACTGAAACTGGCGGTTGAGCCCACTTCCCCAGCGAATGCCGCCGTAAGCCGAGAACATATTGCTCACCGGCGCACCGGCCATGGCTGCGGCAAAACGCGTGGTCATGGTAATGAGCATAGCGCTTTGATAGCCGCCCCAACTTTGGCCTTGCAAGCCCATGCGTTTGTCGTCGATGGGGTAGTTCTTGATGAGGTAATCTGCCGCACTCATGATGCTGTTGTAGGCGCCCTGAGCAGGCTTGCCCGGTTGGTAGCGGATGTCTGGCACAAACACCAAATAACCACCGCTGGCATATTCCGTAGGATTGATAATGCTCGCCGAAGGCTTTGGTGCTTGGTAGTTGTGTAGGTTGTCTGAGTTGAGTTCGTAGTAGTAAAACAGCAACGGATATTTTTGACTCGGGTCGTAGTTTTCGGGTTTGTAGAGCAGTCCTTCGAGCATTTGGCCGTCGTAAGCTTTCCATTTAACGGTTTCGACAGTAGCCCAGTTGTACTGGTTTTGCTGCGGATTGGCCCAGGAAATTTGCACACCGTTACGGAAGTCTGAACCCTGCAACCAAACATCTGGGTAGGTGCGTACGTCCATTTTACGCAAGAGAAAGAGATCTTGCTTTTGCGCTTTTTGAAGCCCCGAGATGCGCTGCGCGACTTCCATTTTTTGTTGGATTTGCCCTTTGTCATAGAAATAGAGCAACTCATTTTTATTCGATTTGCGCAAGCCAATGAAGTAGCCTTCTTGGAAGTTGAGCCAAGCAGAATCTTGGTTGTAACGCGTAAAGCGCAGTTCAATTTGGTCTTTTGTAGCCACTTCATTGGATATACTCTGAAGTGTTTTGCTAGCGACGTCATAAGACCAGATGTCGAATTCAGACTGCAAGCAAACCGTTTTGGCATCTTTGGTATAGCCCACAAAACCAACAGGCCCTGCCGCCATGGGTTGGCCATTGAGGTCTTCTGCCCATTGGAGGTCTTTGCGACTGCAATTCATGCAAGTGTTGGTTTCTCTGGTCACATCGCGGAGCAGCCATTGTTGTTTGTCTGAGACAAAATAGCTAAAAAAGCGTCCGTCGGCAGAGAGTTCGCCGGTATAGCTCAGGCCTTTTCCTAACAAGACTTTTTGCCCCGTCTCTAATGAAATGCGGTAGTAATCTGCTTTGGATGGCGCCTCCCATTGGGCTTGAATGGCATACGGATCGGAATTGGTCGCTACTAAATAAGGTGCCGTCATGTGCAGGTCGAGCGCAACTTTAAGCGTGTCGTTTTCAAGTGCGGTGAGTCTGTCCGTTTGCAAGTCATAAACATAGAGCAAACCTCTTTTCAAGGCTTGGTCTTTTTGCAGCAGTTGCTGTGGCTGTAGCTGAAGGTCTTGGTAGTGCCAAATGTCTAGGTTCACTTTTTCGCGCTCGAGCAAGGTGTCTTTTTGAAAAATTTGACGCTCGCGAACGCCAAAATACAAGTAGCGGTTGTCGTCGCTGAATTGCGGTTTGCGGCCATTGGCTACTGCCTGATACAAACCTTTGGCACTTTTATCGAAATCCGTGGAGTCCCCGAAATCTTGTTGCTGCAGTGAAGTCAAGTCAAATAGCGTCAGGTGGAAATTTTTGACAGCGGCTGTGTCGGGGCTGTATAAATAAGACAGCATTTGGCTATTTGGGCTCCAGGTGAGGTCTGTTGCGCTTGGCTGAGCTTCAAATTCTTTGAGTAAGAGCAAGTCTTTGGTGGCGTAAATACGCACCTGCATAGAGTCAAGCTTTACTTTGCGCTGCTTGATAACGGCTATTTTGGAACCATCTGGGCTCAGGGTAAAGGATGTGATGCTGTCTAAAAATGGAAAGGTGCTTTCACCAGAAGTATACACAAGCAGTCGTTGGCCATCGGTCTTAAACGGATTCTCTTTTGGTGCCGGAGCAGGTTTTTTCCAGAACAAGTATTTTTCATATTTCTTGACCGCAACAGGCTCCACTTTTTTCGGGCTCACTTCTTGTAAAAACGCCAAAACAGGAGCGTTTTCGGCTTGTTGTACTTGCTTGAGTTTGGCGAATTTATAGGTGGTGTCTTGAGCGAAATGTTGGATAAAGAGCGAGTCTTTGTGCCATTTCTTTTTGTCGAGTTTAGCGAGTTCTTGTTGGCGCAACGAGTCATAGTCTGGGCTCATTTTCCAGGCAATGTACGATTCATCTATGGCAATTAAAGCGTTGTTTGCTCTCGAAATGGAATCGTGTTTTTGGGTTTGCGGCTTGTAAATATGCAGGATCGGATTCGCTCTTAAAAATGTCAGTTCGTAAGTAATGAGGTTGCCGTTCTGAGATATTTGTTCCTTTTCGAGGCGTTTCCAGGTGTCGTAGGCCTTGAAGTCAAGGGCTGGTTTTTGGGCAAAAAGCACGTGGGTACACGCGAGCAGTGTAAGAAGAAAAGTGATTTTCATTTTTTGGCTTTGTAAAAAGAAACTAAATAAACACCCGTAAAAATAAACAACATATACAACAATCGTTCAGCCGTGATGGTGTGGGTGTAGTCTGCTGCCCAACCGAGCGCTGAAAACAAGACAGCAAAGCCCATGACCATGACCGGCTGCGTGTAAATGTATGCGGCAGATACCGTTGCGCTGACATACTTGAGTCCAAAAATGGTGAGCAAATAGGTCAAAAACGTCACACCGATGATCACGTAAGTGATTTTGTACCATGCGCCCGATGGGATTTGATCGAATTGGACACTAGCGAGGTTGGACCAAGTAGGTGGGAAGAGCAAAAGTAAAATCAGGCCAATGGTAAACACATACGTGATCACCTGGATCGGGCTGTACTTGAGCAAGAGCGGTTTGGAGAGCACTAAATACAAAGCGTAACTGAGTGCATTGATCAATAAGAAAAGGTCGCCCAAAGAAGATGCACCGGGCAGCTTGCCCGAACTCAGGGTGAGCAAAATGGCGCCAACCGCACCAATGGCAATGCCGGTGTATTTCGGAACCGTAAATTTTTCTCTCGTGACAAATGCGGCAAGTACCACCACCATAATAGGATTGAGCGCCATAATAATGCCCGCATTCAACGCCGACGATAAATTGAGCCCGTGAAAGAAAAAGAGCTGATTGATGGCCACGCCAAACATGCCTGCAGCTAAAAAACGCCAGTAGTCGGCGCGCTCTATGGGCTTTCTTTTTTGCGACAAAAGCAAGATCCAGAAAAGTAAAACGGCTCCGCTCACGCGCAATAAAATGAAGGTATTCGGGTCGAGGTACTGCGGCATCACGCCCTTTGCCAAAACGTGGTTGGCTCCGTAAAGGAGATTCACTACGAGCAACGCTAAATGTGCTCGGATTATTTGGGACCGCGTCATGAGGCAAAGGTAGTTATTCCGTATCTTTGTTTCATGCACCTTTCGCACTTGCACCTGGTCAATTACAAGAACTACCCCGATCTCGAACTCGACTTCGTGCCAGGCATCAACGGCATTGTAGGCCCCAACGGCGCGGGCAAAACCAACATCCTAGATGCAGTCTACTACCTGAGCATGTGCAAAAGCTACCTCAATGTCAATGACCGCCATAATTTGCGCTTCGACCAAGCCTTTTTTGCCATCTCCAGCCATTGGGAGCTCGATCAAAAACCCTGCGAGGTGCAAATAGCCTACAAGTCAGGTGTCAAAAAACAGGTGAAGTGGAATAAAAAAGCCTATGACAAGCTCACGGCCCACATCGGCAAATTGCCCGTTGTTTTCATTTCTCCTTACGATGGCGACCTCATTGCCGAAGGTTCTGAACTGCGCCGCAAATGGATGGACGGCATTTTAGCGCAACTCGACAAAACCTATTTAGAAGAAATCCAGCGCTATGCGCGCTTGTTGGAGCAGCGCCATGCCGTCTTGCGCAACATGCACGAGCACCGCTTATTTGATCCCGACGCCATAGAAGTTTGGGATGCTCAGCTCATTCCGAGCGGCAACTACATACACGCACAGCGCAAAGCCTTTTTAGCAGAATTTATCCCTGTTTTCAAGCGCTTTTACCAAGAAATTGGCCAAAATGCAGAAGATGTCGACATCGCTTACCGCTCGCAACTGTCCGATGGTTTGTTTGCCGATTTACTCCAGGCTTCGGCCAAAAAAGATACGCTCACGCAATACACCAATGTGGGTATCCACAAAGACGACTTACTTTTCAGTATCAAAGGCCATCCTGTTAAAAAATTCGGCTCTCAGGGCCAGCAAAAATCCTTTATTATTGCCCTTCGCCTTTCGCAATTCGATTGGCTCAAGCAGCACAAAGGCCAAAAACCGGTGCTCTTGCTCGACGACATCTTCGACAAACTAGACAACGAACGCGTGGCACGCCTCATTGCGCTCGTGAGTGCCGACTACTTCGGTCAGGTACTCATCACCGATACCGACCCTGCGCGCATGCAAGCACTTTTTGCCCAATTGCCTGGCCAAACCAAACTTTTCCAAATCAAAGACCAACAAGCCCTCGCCCTATGAACCCCGACAACAAACGCGAACAAGAAGAAAAGCCGCTCTCGACGCTCGTGAGCCGGATCATGAAAGCCTATGGTTTGCAAGACAAAATGAAGGCCTATGACCTCATTGCAGCCTGGCCCGAACTCATGGGGCCAGCAGTAGCCCAGCGCACTACCGATATCCGCATAGAGAACAACACCCTTTACCTCAAAATTGATTCGAGCGTCATGCGCGACGAACTTTTTCATGGCAAGCAAATCATTATTGGGCGCTGCAATCAGTTTGTCGGCGAAGAGCTCATCCGCGACATCTGGTTCAGCTAAGTTGGTCACTTGCCTTACCTTCTTGCACGCCAAGTTTTTGTAAATTTGTTTCATTAATTCATCATTCATATGTCAAACGCATTTTTCAAGGTCCCGGTGGCCGTCAACGAACCCGTTAAATCTTATGCACCTGGCTCTCCGGAGCGCGCTTCTTTAATGGCCAAATACCAAGAATTCAAGGACCGCAGTCCAATAGATGTGCCGATGTACATTGGCGTCAATAAAGTCACTACCGCCAATAAGAAAGCACTCACCATGCCCCACGACCACCAAAAGGTCTTGGGTTACTACAACCAAGGCGATGCTACGCATGTAGCGGCCGCCATCGATGCAGCTTTGGCAGCGAAGTCCGCATGGGCGGCGCTCCCATGGCAAGACCGCGCAGCCGTTTTCTTGCGCGCCGCAGACCTCTTAGCTGGCCCTTTTCGCGACCGCATCAATGCAGCAACCATGCTCGCGCAGTCTAAAAATGTTTTTCAAGCCGAAATCGATGCGGCCTGTGAGCTCATCGACTTTTTCCGTTTCAATGTCCAATACATGACCCAAATCTACAGCGAGCAGCCCGATTCGCTGCCCGGCATGTGGAATCGTCTGGAATACCGCCCCTTAGAAGGCTTTATTTTTGCCCTGACGCCATTCAACTTTACCTCCATTGCAGCCAACCTTTCGGCCGCGCCTGCCATGATGGGCAATGTAGTGGTTTGGAAACCTGC
>JACCDN010760370.1_pt1 | contig 44338 bp, 40 predicted proteins | sample 7441691 | NCBI WGS metagenome assembly JACCDN01 (sample SAMN15323439, study PRJNA562643) | freshwater metagenome | isolation source: river surface water | place: USA:Blue River Watershed | collected 2017-08-16 | reverse complement strand
GGCCTACAATGTGCCCCAGATAGCAGCGGCAGCCCCGAGGATGGGAACCCTGTTTTTTCTTGGCTCAAAAAAGCGACCGAATGGAAGCTCTGTTTGCGCCAAAGAAAAAAAGCGAGCCAACCGAGGGCTAGAGCGAAGAGCTGGAAGAGGCATCTAAAAAGAACAAATGCAATGAAATATTCGACTATTTTTTATTAAATTAGCGCAATAAATTACTTGCCATGATATCAAAAGAACAATTTAAAAAAGAACTGGAAATCATTATCGCGAATGGCCTTAGAGAGGACGTAGGTAGTGGTGATTATTCTTCTTTGGCTTGTATTCCAGCAAAGGAAATGGGTAAGGCTAAATTGTTAGTAAAAGACACCGGAGTGATTGCGGGTGTTGCCTTTGCAAAAATGATTTTTGAATACGTTGACCCTGAATTACAAGTTGAAATTTTGATTGAAGATGGAAGTGAAGTGAATTATGGCGATGTTGTTTTTTATGTGAGTGGACGTTCACAATCCTTGTTAAAAGCGGAACGGCTGGTATTGAATTCCATGCAACGCATGAGTGCTATTGCAACCAAAACGGCAAGTTATGTAAAGTTGCTTGAAGGAACGACAACCAAAATTTTGGATACACGAAAAACCACCCCAGGATTTAGAGCATGTGAAAAATGGGCAGTAACCATTGGAGGTGGCGAAAACCATCGATTTGCATTGTATGACATGATCATGCTGAAAGATAATCATATTGATTTTGCAGGTGGCATTACCCAAGCTATTGCAACTACGAAGGACTATTTGGCAAACAACCATTTGGATCTTAAAATCATCGTAGAAGCACGTAATTTGGACGAAATAAAAGAAATCTTAGAGTCGGAGGGCGTGTATCGAATTTTGATTGATAACTTTAATTTTGAAGACACAAAAAAAGCGGTGGAGCTGATTGGTTCCAAATGTTTGACGGAATCTTCCGGAAATATTAATGAAAACACCATTCGTGCCTATGCCGAATGTGGTGTTGGTTTTATTTCTTCGGGTGCATTGACCCATTCGGTATATAATATGGATTTAAGTCTAAAAGCGATTTAATAATTTTGTCATGTCAAAAGAAATAGAAGATCGCCTCGAACGTGTTTTCCTCATCAAGTACCTTGTTCGAATTACTAAATCAATTCATTTGCCTTGGTTGCGCGGTTTTACCTTGTATGATTTGTTAGAAATGTATCTTTTAGGGATCATTGAAGGCGCGATTTCCTACAGAGCAGCAGCCATTGCGTTTAGTTTCTTTATGGCCATTTTTCCTTTTACGTTGTTTATTTTGAATTTGTTGCCCTACATACCCATAGAAGGATTTCAGGATGATTTTCTTTCTTTTGTGCAGCAAAGTGTACCCCCAACCACTTATGATGCTATTTCTAAGATCATCAATGATATTTTGAATCACAGTAACTCAGGGTTGATTTCTGGAGGGATTTTGATGGCTATTTTATTAATGGCTAACGGCGTAAATGCGGTGCTGGGTGGATTTGAAAATTCGAAACACGTAGTGTATAAAAGAAGGTTTTTCAATCAGTACTTTATTTCTTTGGCTTTGTCGATTGTACTTTCCTTGTTGTTATTGTTGACGGTAACTTCTATTGTGGTTTTTGAAGTAATTATTCAGAAAACCAAAATTCAAGATGTGTTGTCCGAGCAAATTCCCTTGATTGAAATGGGGCGTTATGCCTTTGTGGTTTTGATGATATTGATTACGACTTCCTTGTTGTTCCGATTTGGAATCAAGCACCAACAAAAAATAAAATTCATATCGATAGGTTCCGTTTTCACAACCATTCTGATCATTTTGTCGTCCTATTTTTTTGGAATTTGGGTTTTGAAATTTTCAAAGTACAATGAGTTATACGGTTCCATCGGAACATTGTTGGTGGTTATGTTTTATATTTGGTTGAATTCAATGATCTTGTTATTAGGATTTGATTTGAATGCGACCATCAACAAAATTCGCCGCGAGGCAAAGCAAAAATTAGATTAGCCCATTGGGTAGGATGTGTGTTTGTAAAAGAACACACAATAGTAAACCCGTGTTAAATGAATCACATGTATTTTATAGAAGTAATTTTACCATTATCTCTTCCTAAGACGTTTACTTATCAAGTTTCGGAAGCAGAATTTCATTACATCCAACTCGGAATGCGAGTGGTGGTACCTTTTGGTAAAAGTAAATTGTATACTTCATTGGTTTTTGACAAACATCAAACGCCACCCACTTTATATGATGCCAAAGAAATCCATCAAATATTGGATGAAAAACCAATCGTCAATGAATTGCAATTGCAACATTGGGTGTGGATATCAAATTATTATATGTGCGGGCTCGGGGATGTGTATCGAGGAGCTATCCCTTCAAGTTTGTTGTTGGAGAGCGAAACAATTTTGACTTGCAAAACAATTTCCAACGAGGAAGCCTCCACTTTTAGTGATGATGAATATTTGGTTTTTGAAGCATTGCAACATCAATCTTCGCTCAAAGTTAGCGATGTGATTCAGATTCTCAACAAGAAAAATGTTTTTCCGGTTATTCAAAAATTAGTCGAAAAAAATGCCCTGACCATCAATGAGGAAATGCAGGAAACGTACCAGCCTAAAAAAGTGCGTTACATTCGATTGGCTCCAAAGTACGAAGATGCCCAAGAGCTGATGGCTTTGACGAATGGTTTAAAATCAAGTAAGCAAAGAGAGCTGTTATTGCATTTTTTTCAAATCAAAAGCCAACAGAAAACACCAATTTCTTTTAAGCAATTATCGGAAAAATCGGGCGTAAGTGAGGCAGTCATAAAGGGATTGATTGCAAAGTCGGTTTTTGAAGATTATTATTTGCAAATAGATCGTGTGGATTTTTCGCAAAATAAAATCGCACATGAAATTCACTTGAGTAAGGCTCAAAATGAAGCGTACGAAGGTATTTGTTCTCAATTAGAACATAAAGAAGTTTGCTTGCTACACGGAGTTACCTCTGCTGGTAAAACCGAAATTTATATTAAAGTCATAGAGAATTATCTCAAACAAGACAAGCAGATTTTGTATTTGTTGCCAGAGATTGCCTTAACAACGCAATTGGTAGCAAGACTCACCAAGTATTTTGGTAATCAAGTGGCTGTTTTTCATTCAAAATATTCCAATAATGAACGGGTAGAAGTTTGGAATCAAGTGCTTGCCTTTTCGGATGAAGCTGCCAGTCAAGAAGCCAAGTCGAAAGCCCAAATCGTTATTGGAGCTCGTTCTGCTTTGTTTTTGCCCTTTTCAAATTTAGGTTTGATCATTGTAGACGAAGAGCACGAATCAACTTTCAAACAGCAAGATCCCGCCCCGCGCTACCATGCAAGAGACGCTGCGATTGTGTTGGCACATTCGCACAAAGCTAAAGTGGTTTTAGGATCGGCTACTCCAAGTATTGAGACTTATTTTAATGCAAAAAATGATAAATATGGTTTGGTTACATTGACCGAACGTTATGGAAAAGCCCAACTTCCAACGGTTGAATTGGTTGATTTAAAAGACAGTTATTTTAGAAAACGAATGAACGGTCATTTTAGCTTGCAATTGATTGATGCTATTTCCGAATCGTTAGCAAATGGAGAACAGGTGATTTTGTTTCAAAACCGCCGCGGATTTTCACCCGTTCTAGAATGCATAACCTGTGGCCATATTCCAAAATGTACTTCTTGTGATGTGAGTTTGACCTATCATAAATTCAAAAATCAGTTGCGTTGTCATTATTGTGGGTATGCTATTGCAAAACCCACCAATTGTCATGCTTGTTCGAGTGTGGATATCTCTACCAAAGGTTTCGGTACCGAACAAATAGAACTCGAATTAGCTGCGCTGTTTCCGTCAAGAAACATCAAGCGTATGGATCAAGACACCACACGTGGTAAGTATAGTTTTGAGAAATTATTGGATAGCTTTAAGAACCGTGAAATTGATATTTTGGTTGGAACCCAAATGCTTGCAAAAGGGCTCGATTTTGACAATGTGTCTTTGGTCGGAATCATGAATGCCGATAATATGTTGTACCACCCAGATTTTAGAGCGTTTGAACGAAGTTATCAAATGATGACCCAAGTAGCGGGTAGAGCAGGCCGATCGGATAAAGTAGGGAAGGTGGTGATTCAAACCTACGATCCCAATCACAACATCATTCAGCAGGTAACCCACAACGATTACCAGGCAATGTACAAAGAGCAATTGTACGACCGAAAGATCTATTATTATCCGCCGTATTATAAGCTCATCAAGCTCACATTAAAGCACCGAGATTATGAGAAATTAAAAGAAGGTTCCATGTGGTTGTACCAAGTTTTAAAGCAACATTTGCAGATCAGTGTTTTGGGGCCAGAAGAGCCAGGAATTAACCGCATTCGAAATGAATACATTCGGACCATCATGATCAAAATTCCACAAGAGTATTCGTTGCCAAAAACCAAAACGGCCATCACCAAAATATTGAATAGTTTTGAGGCGGTTTCGCAATACCGATCCATTAAAGTCACTGTAAACGTAGATTTTTATTAAAATAGATCAATTTAAGGTAGTAAAATTTTGTATATCAAAATAGTTTTGTTACTTTTGCACCCAATTTTATATAATTTAAACATATTCAATTATGAATCATTACGAAACTGTTTTCATTTTAAATCCCGTTTTATCTGAGGTTCAGGTAAAGGAAACAGTAAGCAAATTTGAAGATTTTCTTACTGCAAAAGGAGCAAAAATGGTATCAAAAGAGGATTGGGGCTTGAAAAAATTAGCTTACGAAATCCAAAACAAAAAAAGTGGTTTTTACCATTTATTTGAATTCCAAGTAACGCCAGAAGTATTAATTGCTTTTGAAACTGAATTTAGACGTGACGAACGTGTTATGCGTTTCTTAACTGTAAGTTTAGACAAACATGCCATTTCTTGGGCAGAGAGAAGAAGAGAAAAACTTAAAGTAGCAAAAGCTTAATTATGTCAACATTACAACAATCAGCTTCAGGAAAAAAAGACGGAGATATCAGATATTTAACGCCTTTGAACATAGAAACAAACAAAACTAAAAAGTATTGTCGTTTCAAAAAATCTGGAATCAAATACATCGATTATAAAGATGCAGATTTCTTATTGAAATTCGTAAATGAGCAAGGAAAAATTCTTCCTCGTCGTTTAACAGGAACTTCATTAAAATACCAAAGAAAAGTGTCAGTAGCTGTTAAAAGAGCTCGTCACTTAGCTTTAATGCCATACGTGGCCGATTTATTAAAATAATTTTTAAACTCAGTTGTTGGTTTCTCGTCAAACAGAACCTAACTTCTATAATAAGGACAACAACATGGAACTTATATTAAAACAAGACGTTCAAAATTTAGGATTTAAAGATGATGTAGTAACGGTAAAACCAGGATACGGTCGTAACTTTTTAATCCCACAAGGTTTCGCAACTTTAGCTACTTCTTCTGCAAAGAAAGTATTGGCTGAAAACTTGAAACAAAGAGCGCACAAAGAAGCTAAAATAGTAAACGATGCTAAAGAATTAGCAGAAAAACTAAAAGCGATCGAAATCAAAATTTCATCTAAAGCAGGTGGCGAAAAATTATTTGGTTCTGTAACCAATATTGATATCGCTGCAGCATTAGAAAAAGCAGGACAAGCTATTGAAAGAAAATTCATCACTAGCGGAACTGTAAAACGTACAGGTAAATACACTGCTTCAGTGAGATTACACAGAGATGTTGTAATTGAATTACCTTATGAAATCGTTGCTGAAGTGTAATACTTCGTCAACTTAATAATCAAGTCTCGATGAAAATCGGGACTTTTTTTATGATTTTTTTACTTTGAAGCAAAGTGGCTTGGTCTTTTTCGATCGACCCTTTTCCTGCCATCTGCAGTATCTTTTTTATTTTTGTGAAAATAAAAAAGGATACTTGCTCCTGTCAGGGCTATGCACAAACAACTTTACAAAAAAATGAAATACAAAAGACTCACCAAAGAACAATTTGAAGAATTGCACCAAGAATTTGCCAACTTCCTGGCTTCGCAATCTATCGACAAACAAGAATGGGATCAAATCAAGTTGAATTCGCCAGAAGTGGCCGAACAGGAATTGGACGTGTTTTCAGATCTTATTTGGGAAGGAGTGCTGACCAACGCAAAATATGTGGAGCATTTCTCAAAAAGCCATATTTTCTTATTTCATTGTCATGAGAAGGAATTGCGAACAATCATCATCAAAGCGTTGGCGCCAGAGGTCGATTTTCTTACCCAAACCGGTTTGCAATGGCTCAGTGATAACTTGTTTACCGATACCGTTGAACTGCATACAGGCAAAAAAGAATTTCAAAACGAACGCAATGCGGAGATCTTCCAACTTATCGTGGATGGAGCCATATTAAGTGATGGTCAATTGTACAATCAAATTCATGAGATAGTTCAGTAATATAGTTTTTACATCTCAAAAATAATGGCTATTTTAGTGCTCGAAAGAAACTAATTTAGCTTTTTTGTTTTTATGGATATTTTCAATACAATTCAAGTACTTCGTGAGGAACTCAACCAACACAATCATAACTATTACGTGTTGGATGCGCCAACTATTTCCGATTTTGATTTTGATATCAAATTAAAACAGTTACAAGAATTAGAAACAAAACATCCAGAATTTTTCGATCCCAATTCTCCCACACAACGAGTAGGGGGAACCATTACCAAAAACTTTTCTACCGTAGTCCACGAACACCGTATGTACTCACTCGACAATTCTTATTCCAAAGAAGATTTGATTGACTGGGAACAAAAAATCCAACGTATTTTAGGCAATGTTGATTTGACTTATACGTGCGAATTAAAGTACGACGGAGCATCGATTAGCATCACCTACCAAGATGGGAAATTGCTTCGTGCAGTAACCCGTGGTGACGGTTTTCAAGGTGACGATGTTACCAATAACATCAAAACAATCAAATCTATTCCGCTGCAGTTAAAAGGAAATTACCCACCCAAATTTGATATTAGAGGTGAGATCATACTTCCTTTCGAAGGATTCGAAAAGATGAATCAAGAATTGATTGAAATTGGCGAAACGCCTTATTCAAATCCTAGAAATACAGCATCAGGAAGTTTAAAATTACAAGACAGTTCCGAAGTAGCCAAACGACCTTTGGAGTGTTTGTTGTATTTTATCACGGGTGCTAATTTACCTTTTCATTCCCAAATCGATGGATTGGAGCAAGCGCGAAATTGGGGGTTTAAAGTGCCAACAACTTCAAAATTAGCTTCCAATTTGGAGGAAGTTTTTGAATTCATTCATTACTGGGATACCCACCGCCACGATTTACCCTACGAAACCGATGGTGTGGTTGTGAAAGTGAATAGTTTCCAACATCAAGAAGAATTAGGTTATACGGCCAAATCACCTCGTTGGGCCATTGCATATAAGTTCAAATCAGAGCAAGTAACGACGCGATTGAACTCCATTTCCTATCAAGTAGGAAGAACAGGTTCTATAACGCCTGTGGCTAATTTAGAACCGGTACAATTGGCCGGAACTATTGTAAAGCGTGCTTCATTACATAATGCAGATCAAATCGAAAAATTAGACATCAGAGTAGGTGATGCCGTTTTTGTTGAAAAAGGAGGTGAGATCATCCCAAAAATTATCGGAGTTGCCCAACAAGGCGATCAATCATTGCCAACAAAATACATTTCACATTGTCCTGAATGCGCCACTGAATTAATAAGAAAAGAAGGCGAAGCCAATCATTTTTGCCCAAATTTTTATGGCTGCCCTCCTCAAATTATAGGTAGAATCCAACACTTTATTTCAAGAAAGGCCATGGATATTGAAGGTTTGGGTGGAGAAACGGTCGCACTCTTGTATCAAAACGGATTGGTAAAAGACTATTCGGACTTGTATGAACTCACCGTAGCACATTTATTGCCTTTGGAACGTATGGCCCAAAAAAGTGCTGAAAACTTAGTCAATGGTGTTGCATTGTCAAAAAACATTCCGTTTGAACGCGTGTTATTCGCATTGGGGATTCGTTATGTGGGGGAGACCGTCGCAAAGAAATTAGCCAAACATTACAAAAACATCGACTCACTCCAACAAGCTTCGTTACTCGACTTGATGTTGGTAGACGAAATTGGAGAGCGTATTGCGCAAAGTGTGATTGAGTTTTTTGATACAGTACAAAACCAACAGATCCTTGAAAGGTTAAAATCATTTGGTGTTCAGTTTGAAATAGTTGAAAAATTCAATCCCAATGCTACCCAATTGCTTGTGGGTAAAACCTTTGTTGTTTCGGGAGTTTTCGCTCAATTTTCACGTGACGAACTTAAAAAAGCAATCGAAGACAATGGTGGTAAAGTTGGTAGCTCGATTTCGTCCAAAACAGATTTTGTGATAGCAGGTGATAGCATGGGTCCTGCCAAACTTGAAAAAGCAGTCCAATTAAAAATAACCATTCTGTCAGAAGATGATTTTATCGCAATGATCGCATCTTCTTAAAGACTCTAATTTATACTACGATCGATTTTCCGTTGGCAATGATCTTTTTGTCATTGGTTAAATACAAATCGATTCTACCCAAATTAAGACCATAACAGCCTACTTGATTGATGAGAACTTCTTTGCCGTCAAGGTTTTTTTCGATCACGGGTTTGTCCAAAAATGTGTGGGTATGCCCGCCAAGAATGACGTCTATATCTTTTGTTTTTTGAGCAAGTACGATGTCGGAGGGTTTGTTTGGTTCGTCTTTGTACTTAAATCCGAGGTGCGAAAGACAGATGACCACATCGCATTTTTGTTCGTGTTTTAAAATACGAGCCATATCGGTAGCCACCTCAATAGGATCGGAGTAGACGGTTTCTTTGTAATTTTTTTTATCTACTAAGCCTTGTAATTCGATGCCAAGACCAAATATTCCTACTTTGATATCGTCTTTGAAGAAAATTTTATAAGGTTGTATGATGCCGTCTAAAAGGGTGTTTTTAAAATCATAATTCGCCGACACAAAGTCGAAAGACGCATGATGCAATTGCGATTGAAATCCGTCAATTCCGTTATCAAAATCATGATTTCCCATGGTTGCCAGGTCGTATTTCATCATGCTCATGAGTTTGAACTCCAATTCACCACCATAGTAATTAAAATACGGCGTACCTTGAAAAACATCGCCTGCATCTAACAATAACACATTTGGATTTTCATTTCTAACGGCTTCAATGATGCTGGCTCTTCGGGCTACACCACCCATGTTGGGATTGCGAGGATGATCCGCTGGGAATGGATCAATATAGCTATGTACGTCGTTTGTATGAAGTATGGTTAGGTGTTTATGTTCAGGTTTTTTGAAACTGCTCAATCCAGCTCCAGCTGCTATGAGTGCAGTGGTTGCGGCTGTATTTTTTATAAATTCTCTTCTTTTCATCGTGTGAGGAACTTTTTGAGGGGATTAATTTTCTTTTGTGATTCGAACCGAATGATCGATTTTTAAGGTGTCAACTTCTTTAAAGTCATCAATTAACACGTTTCGAAGTTTGTAGTCAATATCATAAAATTGAATTCCTTTTTTAAAGAAAGTCATGTTGTCGCCACCATTTGATAAATAATCGGAGGTTAGGATATAGTAAATTCGATCCTCTTCAAGTGGTTTGCCTTGTATTAAGATGTTTTTTGCCTCGTTGTTTTTATCTATTGTAAAAGTAATGCCAGCAAGGGGATGTGGTTTTTTTACTTCAATGAAATATTTTGCCAATTCTAAGATCTGTTCTTTTTTTAAAGCGACAATGATGGCGCTGTTTTCAAAAGGCATGATCTCAAAGGCAGTTCGAGCGGTTACATTTCCTTGTGGGATAATGCTTCTAATACCACCATGATTCAATAAACAAGCATCGATGGCTTTCTTTTCTCTTAACAAAAAAACTTTGTTGGCTCGGTGCAAGCTGACATCGGCTAGGTAATCGCCAATAGAGGTTTGGTATTGGCCTTTTGATTTCTCTAATGTTTCGGGGCAATAAGCCAATACTTCATTTAAATCGGCATTGATATGTTCTCTGTAAGGTTTGATGTAATTTTCAACCTCTTCTTTTGCAGTATATTGCTCGTTGATGCCTATTTTTTTGCCTTCAATTTTTACAACTGAATAATTTGAATGTGCGCAAGAAAAGAGCAATGTAAATGTTAATAATAAAACAAAAAGTTTCGAAACGTGGGTGTAGTTTTTTAGATTTACCATCTGAAATGCAACTATTTTTAATTAAATTTGTAAACTAAGTAAAAGTACTATGTTTTTTAATAATATTAATCTTTTCTTTTTAAAAAAAAATGTGATGAAACGTTTGACCAATGTAAGTTCAAACGGGTCAACTAGTTCGATTAAAAAAGTAGCTGTAATTTTGGATGAAAAGTTGCTTGATTTCAAAAACGAGATCAAAGAAACTTTGATGCAGCATAAGATTATCGACCGACATATTACGTTTATTACATACAAAAGTAAATTGTACAAAGGGGAAATCCCACAATTTGATGAGATTACACCAAAAGATATTAATTCGTCTGCAATTTTTCATACAGGAAGGTTGAATTGGCATTTTGAGACTAAATATGACTTGTTGATCAATTTTTACGATGAAGCAAATCCAATCATGATGCTGTTGACTCAAATGACGAATGCCGATTTTAAAGTCGGTTTTGCATCAACAGATAAGCGTTTGAATCATTTGGTGATCAATACAAAAACGAAAGATGTTTCTGTCTTTATGGATGAATTGATTAAATATTTACAAATATTAAAAAAAATATAATTTATGCAATCATTAATTGGTACCGGTGTAGCGTTGGTTACTCCTTTTAAAAATGATTTTTCAGTGGATACTGAAGCATTGGAAAGAATTGTAAATTTCCAAGTTGAAAATGGAATTAATTACTTGGTGGTTCTTGGGACAACAGCAGAAAATGCAACGTTAAGTGCTGCTGAAAAAGAATTGGTTATTGCAACCGTTGTCAAAGCAAATAATAAAAGATTGCCTTTGGTATTGGGAGTAGGAGGGAATCATACCCATGCTATTTTAGAAGAATTGAAATCCAGAGATTTTTCAGATTTTGTGGCCATTTTATCTGTTTCTCCCTATTACAACAAGCCTACACAAGAAGGAATTTACCAGCACTTTAAAGCCATTGCTGAAGTAGCTCCTTTGCCTATCATTCTATACAACGTACCCGGAAGAACGTCAAGCAATATGTTGCCGTCAACGGTAATTCGTTTGGCAAATGATTTTGAAAATATTGTAGCGATCAAAGAAGCAGCTGGAGACATGGTTCAAGCGATGAAGTTGATTCAGAATGCTCCGAAAAACTTCCATGTGATCTCTGGAGATGACATGATAACCCTTCCAATGGTTTTGGCAGGAGGAAGTGGTGTGATTTCGGTTATTGGAGAAGGTTTTCCGAAGCAATTTTCAGAAATGGTGCGTCTCGGATTGGAAAGAAAAGTAGATGAGGCATATGCATTGCATTATCAAATTGCGGATGCAATTGACATGATTTTTGAGCAAGGAAACCCGGCAGGAATCAAAGAAGTGCATAAAGCATTGGGCTTGTCAGAGAACGTAGTTCGTTTGCCACTTGTAAATGTTTCAGAAGATTTGGCAAAAAGACTCACGGATTTCACCAAAAAAATGCAATAAATTCAAGTTGAAAAAAAACTTTTGTGGTATCTAAATAATAACTAATTTTGCATTTGCTTTTTATCCAGCAATTTGCAGGGCTCATAAAGCAACAAATAATAAAAGAATGAAAAGATTTATCGTCTTATTTACAGTTTTAATTTTGTTTTCATCTTGTAATGAATATCAAAAAGCAATGAAATCGGAAGATGTTGCTTTTAAATTTGATGTGGCTACAAAATTATACGACAAAGGGGATTTAGGTAGAGCTATCTTATTGATTGAGCAAATTGCTCCAGCTTTTAAAGGGAAGCCACAAGCCGAAAAACTGTTTTATATGTATTCTCAATCTTTGTACAAAACAGAGCAGTTCGGTTTAGCAGCGTATCAATTTGAGAGCTTTAGTTCGACTTACCCAAAAAGTGAGAAAGCAGAAGAAGCATTCTATTTGTCTGCAAAATGTTATGCGAATATTTCACCAAGATACAGCTTGGATCAAGTAGATACGAACAAAGCATTAGCAAAAATGCAGGAATACATCGATCGTTATCCCGAGTCAAAAAACATGGAGGAGGCGAATGAAATCACACGTGTATTAAGAAATAAATTAGAACAAAAAGCATTTGAAAATGCCAAACAGTTCAATACAATTTCAGATTACAAAGCATCGATCGTTGCTTTGGATAATTTTATCACAGATTTTCCAGGAACGCCATACAAAGAGGATGCACTATATATAAAATTAGATTCAGCTTATTTATTGGCTATCAATAGTGTCCAAAGTAAGATGGAAGAAAGATTGCACAATGCCAAAACTTCGTATGACAACTTAATGAAGTTCAAAAGCGATACAAAATATAAAAACAAAGCTGATAAAATGTTAGCTTCAATTGAAAAAGAATTACAACAATTTTCTAAATAACATGTCATGGATTTAAAAAAAACAAATGCTCCAGTAAACACAATAACGTACAATAAATCTGTTATTGAAGAACCAACAGGTAACGTTTATGAAGCAATAACGATTATGGCTAAAAGAGCAAATCAAATCAATTCTGAAATCAAAAAAGAATTGATCGATAAATTAGAAGAGTTTGCTACTTACAACGATAGTTTGGAAGAAGTTTTTGAAAACAAAGAGCAAATCGAAGTTTCTAAATTCTATGAAAAATTGCCTAAACCACATGCATTAGCTGTTCAAGAGTGGTTGGATGACAAAACGTATTACAACGACTCAAGTAAATAACAATCAACTATGTCGGTTTTAAGTGGTAAAAAAATAGTACTAGGTATTTCTGGTGGGATTGCCGCATACAAAACTGCAAATTTGGTTCGACTTTTTATAAAAGCAGGTGCACATGTCCAAGTGATCATGACACCTGCTTCTAAGGATTTTGTAACACCACTTACGTTATCAACACTTTCGAAAAATCCTGTTTATTCTGATTTTTATACTTCCAACGAAGACGAAGCAAAAGACGCTGTTTGGAACAATCACGTTGAGTTTGCACTCTGGGCAGATTATATGGTGATTGCACCTGCTACCGCCAATACACTCTCCAAAATGGCTTCTGGAAATTGTGATAATTTACTAATTGCCACGTATTTGTCAGCAAAATGTCCGGTTTATTTTGCACCTGCCATGGATTTGGACATGTACAAACATCCTTCTACAATCGCCTCTTTTTCGGCACTTGAATCTTTTGGAAACACCATCATCCCGGCAGAATCGGGCGAACTTGCTAGCGGTCTTTCCGGCGAGGGGAGAATGGCAGAACCCGAACATATTCTTTCATTTATTGAAGCCGATATCGAAAAAAAACTACCTCTTAAAGGTAAAAAAATACTGGTTACCGCCGGACCCACATACGAAGCCATAGATCCCGTGCGTTTTATTGGGAATCATTCCACTGGGAAAATGGGTTTTGATCTTGCGCATTGTGCAGCAAGTCAGGGAGCTCAAGTGGTTTTGGTTACGGGTCCAACATATCTGCAAACAACCAATCCTTCCATTCAATTGATCCGGGTTACTTCTGCGGATCAGATGTATGAGGCATGTCATCTTTATTATGATGAGGTAGATGTAGCTATTGCAGCCGCTGCCGTTGCTGATTATCGCCCGATACAAGTGGCTGATCAAAAAATTAAAAAAACAGAAAGTACTTTTTCTATTGAATTAGAAAAAACAAAAGATATATTAGCATCCATGGGTGCAAAAAAGAAAAATCAGTTTTTGATTGGTTTTGCTTTGGAAACTGAAAATGAAATTGAAAATGCCAAGGTGAAAATTCAGAAAAAAAACTTAGATTTGATCGTTTTAAATTCGTTACAAGATGAAGGTGCTGGTTTTGGGAAACCAACCAACAAAGTCACTTTTATCGATAAAAATGGAGCAATACAACCGATGGAACTAAAATCGAAAGAATCCGTATCATTGGATATTATCAACCTAATCATTCAACATTATCATGCGTAAAATCTTATTGTTTGCTTTTTTATGTGTCAATTTCGTTGCGACTGCGCAAGAATTAGATTGCAAAGTAGTGGTAGATTATTCCAAAATCACCAATGCCAACAATCAGATTTTTAAAAATTTGGAAGTTGCGCTCAATGATTTTGTAAATAAAACCAATTGGACAGATCGTAAATTTCAGCAAAATGAAAAGATCAGTTGCGCCATGATTATTGTCTTAAATGAGTACAATTCGAATAATTTTTCGGCTTCTATTCAGGTGCAATCTTCACGTCCAGTTTATAATTCGAGTTATGTTTCGCCGGTCTTAAATATTAATGATAAAGACTTTAATTTCAAATACATAGAATTTGAAAACATCAATTATAATCCGAATAGTTTCGATTCCAATTTGGTTTCGACCCTTGCTTTTTATGCCAATTTGATCATTGGTATGGATGCAGAAACTTTTGTTGCCAATAGTGGAACGGATTATTTCAATATTGCTCAAAATATTGTGAGTGTTGCTGCTCAAAGCGGCTACAAGGGTTGGTCGCAATCCGATGGAAATCAAAATCGTTTTTTTATCATCAACGATATCTTATCGCCCACTTTTAGACCTTTTCGTCAAACCATGACTGATTATCACACCAGTTTAGACGGTATGACTAAAGATGTAAAAAACGCCAAATTGGGTGTCGAAAAATCAATTCAGGATTTAGGATCGATTTATTCCTTACGTCCCAATGCCTTGGTAACACGTTTGTTTTTTGATGCTAAATCAGATGAAATTATTTCTATTTTTTCTGGTGGTCCAGCAATTCCTATTTCCGAGTTAGTCAACACATTGAATAAAATATCGCCATTAAATTCTGCAAAATGGTCGCAAATTAAAATGTAAATCCTAGTCTTTTTGTCCAATGATAACTTCATTATCAATTGAAAATTACGCCTTAATTGAAAAACTCTCGGTAGATTTTACGGATGGGTTTTCTGTTATTACCGGTGAGACAGGGGCAGGGAAGTCGATATTATTGGGTGCTTTAGGACTTGTTTTGGGTAATCGTGCCGATTTATCTTCTCTGAAAAACAAAGACGAGAAGTGTATTATTGAAGCGCATTTTTCAATATCTAAATACAATCTGAAACCTTTTTTTGAAGCCAATGATCTCGATTATGAAGAAGATACGATCATTCGTAGAGAAATTTTGCCTACGGGTAAATCGAGGGCTTTTATCAATGATACTCCTGTTAATTTAAGTGAGTTACAAGAGTTGAGCGATGTCTTGTTGGATATTCATTCGCAACATCAAACCCAAGAATTATCCGAAACCAAAATGCAATTTCAAATCATTGATGCGGTTGCTACTAATCAAGATAATTTAGAAAGTTATACGGCTTTGCTCAAAGAGTACAAGCAATCATTAGCTGTTTTGAATCAGAAAAAAGCCACGCTTTCAGAACTGACGAAAGAACAAGAATACAATTCCTTTTTGTTGGAAGAACTATTGGCAGCTCAATTGGAGCAATGTAACCAGCAAGATCTTGAATCAAGTTTAGAGAAACTCAACAATGTGGAGCACATCAAAGAAAGTCTTGTTAGGTCTTTGGCCGTAGCCAATGATGAACAATTTGGGGTACTTCAATATTTAAAAGAGATAAAGGCAAACATTCAAAAAGTAGCAGGATTTTCAGAAGAATATGAGGCAATTTTGCAACGAATCTCGAGTGTAATCATCGAATTTGATGACATTGAAAAAGAATTGCATTCACAATCGGAATCACTTTATGGTGATCCCGAAAAAATGGAGCAAATCACGCAAAAACTCCAATTGATCTATGCTTTACAGAAAAAACACCAAGTGCAAACGATCGAGGAATTACTTGTTATACAAAACGATTTAGACGAGAAAGTGATTTCAGTTTCTTCTCTCGAAATTGAGATGGAAAAAACAGCAGCTTTGTTATTGGATTTAGAATCTAAACTGAATGTTTTATCGGATTCAATCCATGAGAATAGAGCAGTAGCAATACCTGTATTAACTCAAAAAATGGAGGCTATTTTGGCTTTGTTGGGGATGGAAAACGCTCGTTTTTCAATCCAAATTAATGGGGGAGCACAATTTTTGTCGAACGGAAAAGACGAAATTCAATTTTTGTTTGCAGCCAACAAAGGGTCTGATTTTGGTTTGTTGAAAAAAGTAGCTTCTGGCGGAGAAATGTCGCGTATTATGCTGGCTGTTAAGGCTATATTATCGCAATATTCTAACTTGCCAACTATCATCTTTGATGAAATTGACACAGGAGTTTCGGGTGAAATTGCAAACAAAATGGCGCAGATCATGAAAAAAATGAGTGAGACGATGCAGGTTTTTGCAATCACACATTTACCCCAAATTGCAGGTAAAGGAACCGTTCATTTCAAAGTATATAAAAAAGTAGAGCAGGAGCAAACAAAATCAGAATTGAAATTATTAACGAAGGAAGAGCGAATCACTGAAATTGCTCAAATGCTTTCAGGCATTGATGTGACAGCTTCTGCAATTATCCACGCCAAAGAATTGCTCAACTAGAAATTACAATTATATTTGCTAAAAAAATAACAAAAAATAGAGAAAGATGATTATAGAACCAAGAATGAGAGGATTTATTTGCTTGACAGCTCACCCAGACGGTTGTGCTCAAAACGTAAAAAATCAAATCGAATATGTAAAATCTAAAGGAACGATTGCAGGTGCTAAAAAAGTACTGGTAATTGGTGCTTCAACTGGTTTTGGATTGGCTTCAAGAATTACGAGCGCTTTTGGTTGCGATGCGGCTACCCTTGGTGTTTTCTTCGAAAAAGAACCTGCTGCTGGTAAAACAGCATCGCCAGGATGGTACAACTCTGCAGCTTTTGAAAAAGAAGCTACTGCAGCCGGATTGTATGCAAAAAGCATCAATGGAGACGCCTTTTCAAACGAAGTAAAACAACAGGCTATTGATTTGATCAAGCAAGATTTAGGTCAGGTAGATTTGGTAATTTATAGTTTGGCTTCGCCTGTAAGAATGCATCCAACAACAGGTGTATTGCACCGTTCTACGTTAAAGCCAATAGGAGGGACTTTTACAAATAAAACCGTTGATTTCCATACTGGAAACGTGACCCAAGTGTCTATTGAACCTGCCAATCAGGAGGATATTGACAATACGGTTGTGGTAATGGGAGGTGAAGATTGGTCAATGTGGATGAATGCCTTGAAAGACGCAGGTGTTTTGGCTGAGGGTACAACGACCGTTGCCTATTCTTATATCGGACCAGAAGTAACCGAAGCGGTTTACAGAAAAGGAACCATTGGTCGCGCCAAAGATCATTTGGAAGCGACTGCTTTTGAAATCACAAAAGATTTAGCAAGTATTCATGGTAAAGCCTATGTTTCAGTGAACAAAGCTTTGGTAACACAAGCAAGTTCTGCCATTCCGGTAATTCCTTTGTATATTTCATTGTTGTACAAAATCATGAAAGCAGAAGGAATTCACGAAGGTTGTATTGAACAAATCCAACGTTTGTATGCAGACAGATTGTATGCAGGTGCTGCTGTTCCACTAGACGAACAAGGTAGAATTCGAATTGATGACTGGGAAATGCGCAGTGATGTGCAAGCAAGAGTAGCACAGCTTTGGTTAGAATCTACAACCGAATCGTTACCTCAATTGGGTGATTTAAATGGATACAAACAAGACTTTTTAAACTTGTTCGGATTTGGTTTTGAAGGCGTTGATTATCTCGCAGAAGCAAATGAATTAGTTCAGGTACCTAGCATCTAAAAGCGCGATATTAAAAATTAAATAATTCGACGATATTTCTTAAAAAAACCTAACGAAAGTTAGGTTTTTTTGATTTTTATTCAATTCTTAAAAAAATTAACGTATCACTTTTGCGAGTTTTATTTTTTTTATTATATATTAGCGATTCAATTAACATCAAAAATTTATTAATTATGAAAAAAATTACGTTATGGTTATTTGTCCTTTTTTCATGTTGGCAAATAAGTGCTCAATCAATTATTATTGGTACGGGTACAGCTACAACTACTAGTAGTGGAAACGACCCAATAGATGGGTATTATGCTGGATTTAGGTATCAAGTAGTTTATACTGCAGCTGAATTAAGTGCATCTTTGACACCAAATGATGAAATTACCGGTTTAGGTTTTTCTATCGCTGGAGATTATGCAGGAGGAAACTTATCGGGTTATACCATTAAAATGGGTCATACTACGGCAACAAACTCTGCTTCGCACAACACATCTTCAACTACAGTTGTGAAATCACCTTTTAGTTACAATCCTACAGTAACTGCAGCCGGTGAGTTTGATATGATTACGTTTGACACTAATTTTGTGTGGAATGGAATCGATAATGTTTTAGTGGAAATTTGTTCGGATGGACCAAATCCTTATACTTCACCTTACGGTCAGGTTAGGGTTACATCTTCGGTGACAAATGGTTCTCGTTACTTTCGTTCAGATTCTGTAACTGCTTGTAATGCTAATACAGATTCTTCTAATAGCAATAAACCAAATATTAAATTTACTTACATTGATGGTGTAGCACCAAGTTGTGTAATGCCAACGGCTTTAACTTCTTCTGCAATAACCGAAGTAAGTGCAACTATTTCTTGGACTGCCTCTACGTCTAATCCTGCAAATGGGTACGATTATTATTATTCAACTTCATCTACTCCTCCAACAGATACTACGGTAGCTTCAGGTAGTACAGCTGCAGGAGTAGTGACAGCAGATTTGACAGGTTTATTAGGTAGTAATCTTTATTATTTTTGGGTAAAATCTAAATGTGGTGCTACTGATGTTTCAGGATGGTCAAATGCAGGATCTTTTAGAACATCTTGTGTGCCTTTTTATACTACACCTTTTACTGAAACATTTGATTCATCATCAAATTCTGAGTTTTGTTGGACGGTATTGAATGCAGCGGGTACTGCAGATGCTTGGGATACTAATTATACAACAAATCCTTTCGCTGGCAATCAAGTTGCAATGTTTTATTCAGATGGTAATGCCGGAGTGAATGATGATTGGCTGATTACCCCTAAAATTAGATTGACAGCAAATCAAAGATTACGTTTCCAATCCAGAGTTCAATCTGCAACGGAACCAAATGATTTCGAAGTGTTGTTATCTACAACTGGTAATGCACCTGCTGATTTTACAAATACCTTGATTGCAAATACTTCTTATTCAAATATTACCTATAATCAATTGCAAGCTAGTTTAGCTGCTTACACAGGTGATGTGTATATAGCATTTCATATTCCAGCAAACGGATTAGACGGTTGGAGATTATATATTGATGATGTAATCGTTGAAGATATTCCAGCTATTGCACCACCATGTGTTGCTATAATATCACCAGTTAATTTAGCAGAAAATGTTGCAAATGCTACAATTACTTGGAACGCACAATTAGACGCTACTTCTTACAAAATTTCTGTGGGTACTACTGCAGGAAGTACAGATGTATTGGATCAATTTTCAGTTGGAAATGTATTGTCATATTATTTAGCTCAAGCGGAAGCGGGTACTACTTATTATGTAACGGTATATCCAGTGAATCAATATGGAACAGCTACAGGTTGTACAGAAATTTCTTTTACTACTTGTGATGAATCAGGTAATTTTTCAGAAAATTTTGACACCTTGACTTCAGGTCAAATACCTACATGTTGGAGCAAAATATTAGGAGCTACATATGCTTCTGTTGGTGCTTCAACTACTAATAATTCAGCACCAAATAGTATTTCACTTTATAACGATTCGGCTACAGCAACATCAAATACGATGTTGGTTTCACCGTCAATCAGTAATTTGGGTGCAGGAACTAATAGATTGCGTTTCTTTGCTAAAAACAGTACAGCTACTGAAGATATTCAAGTAGGTACCATGTCAAATCCTGCGGATGCTTCTACTTTTACAGTGTTGCAATCAATAGATATCAATACGACTTGGGCAGAATATAATGTAAGTTTTGCTTCCTATACAGGTACTAATAAATACATTGCTATCAGAAGATTATCTACGTCAACTTATACTTATGTTTATATGGATGGTATTAACTGGGAGGCAATTCCTGCTGTGGCTCCAACATGTGCTGCAAACGTAGTTGCTACACCAGATACTGCTTGTGGTAACTTTGCAACAGCTGTAACTTGGGATGCTGTTACTGATATTGATGGATACAAAATATCTATTGGTACATCAACAGGAGCTACTGATGTTTTGAATGAGCAAGTAATTACTACAAATTCATACTCACACATTGGTAATCCAGGTGCTACTTATTTCTTTAAAGTAGTTCCTTTTAATAATGTTGGTAGTGCAGCAAACTGTACTGAAATTTCATATAGCACAAATGCTACAGGATGTTTCTGTACATCTGCTCCAACATCTGTAGATGGAACTGGAGTTACAAATGTTCAACTTGTGGCTACAGATTTCCCAAATACAGTTTCTTCAGCTCCTGTTTATAATGATCATACTGCTACTGCAGTTGATGTTCAACAAGGGGTAAATACGAATGTACAAATTACATTTGCTACAGCTTATACGTATGACACACATATCTGGATTGACTTAAATAATAACTTTACGTTTGAAGCTTCTGAGAAATTGTATACAGGAGTATCTTTAGTTACTAATCCTACAACATTGAATGCATCTTTCATGATGCCAGCAACTGCTGCATTGGGTCAACACAGAATGAGAATAGCAACAGCTGATTCTGGTCAAGCTACACCAAATCCATGTTATTCTAGTACATATGGTGAAACATTAGACTTTACTGTTAATGTAACAGCTGCTCCTTCATGTTTACCGCCATCTGCTTTAGCTACAACTTCTGTTTCACCAACAGCTCAAAATTTAGCTTGGACAGAAAATGGTTCGTCAACTGCTTGGGATATCGAATGGGGTACTAATGGATTTACTCCAACAGGTACACCAACTGTGGCTGCTACAACTACGAATCCATATTCATTGACTGGATTGACTTCAAATACGGTGTATCAGTTTTATGTACGTGCTGTTTGTTCATCAACTGAGTCAAGTGCTTGGACAGGTCCATTTACTTTTACAACCGCATGTGGAACGTACAGTGCATTATCTGAAAATTTTGATGCTTTAACAGTTACAGGGTCTATTCCTAATTGTTGGAGTAGAGTGTTAAGTGGAACTGGTATATCTACATATGCTACAGTGGGTTCTTACACTTGGGAAAATAATTCTACTCCTAATAGTATTCAGTTATATAACGCTAGTTCACCTGCTACAGCTAATATTATGTTGGTTTCTCCAGTGATGAATAACTTATCAGCTGGAACGCACAGATTGCGTTTCTTTGCTAAAAACGGAACTGCAACACAAGATTTAGAAATTGGTACGATGTCAGATCCTGCAGATGCTTCAACATTTACAGTATTACAAGCGCTTGATATCAATACCACTTGGACAGAATATGCAGTTAGTTTTGCTGGATACACAGGTACAAATACTCATTTCGCATTCAGAAGATTGTCTACATCTACGTATACATCTGTTTATTTAGACAACGTGGTTTGGGAAGCTATTCCAACGACTCCTCCTGCATGTGTGGCGATTACGTCTCCAGCTGATTTAGCTGAAAATGTAATGAGTGGTACGATTACTTGGGCAGCTAGTGCTGATGCAACTTCGTACAAAATTACGGTAGGTACAACGGCTACTGGAACAGATGTGTTAAACTTGTTTGACGTAGGAAACGTAACTACTTATAACTTAGTAACTGAGCCAGGTACAACCTATTATGTAACGGTTTATCCAGTAAGTCAATATGGTACATCAACTGGTTGTACAACTATTTCATTTACTACATGTGATGCTTTAAACGCTCCGGTATTGGAAACATTTGATACGTTCTTACCTGGTTGTTGGTCAAACCGTTTTGGTGGTGATTTAACTACTGGTCCAGCTGCAACAGGTTCTTCATATTGGTTTGGTGATGGTTTTGCCAACAATGGTACTACGGGTGCGATTAGAAATAATATTGACTATTTAGGTTCAAATGACTGGGTTATTTCTCCTGTTATCAACATTCCTGCTACAGGATATGAGTTGAAATTTGATGCGGCTGCTGTTCAATATGGACAAACATATGCGCCAGATTCAGCTTGGGAAGCAGATGATATGATTCAAGTGTTAGTATCTACTAACGGTACGTCATGGACGGCTTTGTATACATTCAACAATACCAACCAACCATCCATTACAGGTACTACAACCATCCTTGATTTAGATGCTTATGCATCGCAAGACGTTCGTTTTGCTTTCAGAGCAGTTGAAGGAGCAGATAATGGTGATGCTGATATCGATTTCTCTATCGATAACTTTGAAGTGCGTTTAACTCCAGCAGTTGCACCCGGGTGTAGTACCATTACTGCAACAACAAATGCTAACTGTGGAAACTTCGCAACTGCAATTACTTGGACAGCTGCTTCAGGGGCTAATGGATACAAATTATCTATTGGAACTACAGCAGGTGGTACAGAGGTATTAAATGCTTCAGATCTGGGTGTTGTATTGTCTTATAACCACATTGGTTTAATTGGTACTACTTACTATGTAACGGTTACTCCATACAACGCCGTAGGTAATGCTACTGGATGTACTTCTATATCTTATACTACTAATAGTGCAGGATGTTATTGTCCTTCTGCTCCAACTTCAGTTGATGGTACTGGTATTACAAATGTACAAGTTGGAACAATTGATTTTCCTAATACAGTATCAACTGCACCAGTATATAATGATCATACAGCTACTGTTGTAGATATGACTCAAGGTCAAAATAGCAACGTACAAGTAACTTTAAATGTAACTAGTTTTGGTTCTTCATCGTATGATTATAATACTGTAATTTGGGTTGATGGAAATGATAATTATAACTTTGAAGCATCAGAAATTGTGTACACAGGAGTTTCACCAACTACTGCTGCACCAACTAGTTTGAATGCATCTTTTGTTATGCCAACTTCAGTGCCTGCAGGTATTCACAGAATGAGAATTGTGGCTACTGATGAATCTCAAGATCCTGCTAACGCATGTTATTCTGGTTCATATGGTGAAACAGCAGACTTCAAAGTAAATGTTATCGTTTTGAAAAACGATACTTTTGACGATGCAAGTTTTGTATACTATCCAAACCCTGTTTCAGATGTATTGAACATTTCTTATGCGAATGAGATCTCTAAAGTTCAAGTAATGAATTTATTAGGTCAAGAAGTAATGGTTAAATCAATCAACGCGACTCAAAGTCAAATTGATATGTCTAACTTAGCTTCAGGTTCGTACTTAGTAAAAGTTACAGCTGATAACAAAGTAAAAACAATCAAAGTGATTAAAAGATAATTATCCTTTTTGATTTAATTTGAAAGTCCCGATTTTATCGGGACTTTTTTTATTTATATATGTATCTTTGCAAAAAATAATCATTAGATATGTATTTTTCTATCATTATACCTGTTTATAATCGCCCAGATGAAGTAAATGAATTACTGGCGAGTCTTTCTAATACAAGCTACCCAAAAGAATTCGAAATAGTGATCGTAGAGGATGGTTCTACACTGAAATGCAAATCGGTGGTAGAGGCCTATCAATCTAAATTGAATATAGCTTATTATTATAAAGATAATTCAGGTCCTGGCGATTCTAGAAACTTTGGTATGAATGTAGCGAAAGGAGATTATTTTTTAATTTTTGATTCAGATTGTATCATTCCGGAGCAGTATTTATTAGAAGTAGAAAAGGAACTTCAGTCGAACTATGTGGATTGTTTTGGCGGACCCGATAATGCACTGGCATCTTTTACACCAATTCAGAAAGCCATTAACTTTGCAATGACTTCTTTTATTACCACCGGTGGAATTCGTGGGGGATCTGAAAAAGTAATGAAATTTCAACCTCGAAGTTTCAATATGGGAATTTCTAAAAAAGCCTATATGGATTCGAAGGGATTTGGAAACATTCATCCCGGCGAAGACCCCGATTTAAGTATTCGTTTGTGGAGGTTAGGTTACCAAACGCGCTTGTTTGAAAATGCCTACGTGTACCACAAAAGAAGAATTGATTGGGAGAAATTCACGATTCAAGTGTCCAAGTTTGGAAAAGCGAGACCCATACTAGATTATTGGTACCCAGAATATAGAAAACCTACTTTTTGGTTTCCAACTTTGTTTATGCTGGGTTTGATTTTTTCAATATTTTTATTGGTTTTCCTAGTTGACGTTCCTTTAAAATTATATTTTGCTTACTTTGTTTTGGTATTTGTCATTGCATCGGTTCAAAATAAAAGCGTCCTAATTGGTGGATATGCTGTTGTGGCGGTTTGGAAACAATTTTCGGGATATGGATTCGGATTTCTAAAATCCTTTTTTGAAATTCATATTCTACGTAAATCTCCTCAAGAGGCTTTCCCAGAATTGTTTTTTCCGTCCAAACCGAATCAATACAGTAAAGTCGCTGTCAAAGAAAAAGCGGTTGTCCCTCCTCAGCCCATAATGACGGATTCAAAACCAATTGAACGAACCAGAACAAACATTGTTGGATTAACAGGCGGTATTGGTTCTGGAAAGACCACCATAGCACAATACATGGCATCCATCGGTGTTCCTGTTTATATTTCTGATCTCGAAGCACGTAAAGTAATGGAATTGCCAGAGGTAAGTTCGTTGATCGCTTTTGAATTTGGAAATGAAGTTTTGGATCAAGGGATCATCAATCGTGAAAAATTAGCTTCCGTTGTGTTTGGATCGCCCGAAAAGTTACGTCAATTGAATGCCATTGTTCATCCTGTTGTGAAAAAACATTTTGATCAGTGGGTTGCAAGTCATAAAAACGATCCGTTTGTAATCAAAGAAGCAGCCATACTTTTTGAAAGTGGTGCTTATAAAGATTGTGATTATATCATTTCAGTTTCAGCTCCTCTTGAAACCAGAATTCAGCGTGTTTTGAATCGAGATACAACCACGCGTGAAAAAGTACTTCAGCGCATCAGTAATCAAATTTCTGACGAAGAACGAAACGCTAAAAGTGATTTTGTAATTCAGAACGAAAATTTTGAGCTGGTTAAAAATAATATCAACGATATTATTAAAATTTTGAAAAATAAATAAAAAAAAGGTTAAATGTTAATGTTTGGTTAATACATATTCACTAGTTTTGTTAAAAAGCTAAATTTGTATTGATGAATAAGTTTGTTTTTCGCCTTTTAGTAGTTCTCATGAGTCTTTCCCTAATGGGGATCATTTTTGTGCAGGTATACTGGTTCAATACTTCTTTTGAAAATAACGAGGAACAATTCAAATTTCACGTCAAACAAGTTTTGGGAAATGTTGCACAAAAACTGCAACAAAAAGAAGAATACGCTTTTTATAGTAAATACAACAAAGCCAAAGACAGCAGTTCGACAGCTCCCAAAGAAGATGATTTGTTAGAGTATGGTTATTACCAACGCAATGCAAAGACCAACCAAACCATCGTTTATTCAAACAGCATTGTTTCTCAAGATTACGATATTTTTTCTACGTTCTTTGATAAGAATTCGGATAGCATAAAACTTAAAAACTTTATTTCTAAACGTAAGACGGAAATTTTCAATAACAACTCGTTAGATAACAATGTTATTCAAAAAAATAAAATCGCCGATTTAACGATCGAAAAAGCGGGTTCTATTGATATTTTGAACAGCGCTCAATTTGAAATCCAATACAAAGATATTGCGGCTACTTTTCCAATTCAAGAGCGTATTTCTATCATTGATTTAAACGAAATCCTAGCTAAAGAGCTTGAGGAGTACGGAATCAAAACGCCATTTGAATTCAATGTTTACAGCAAAGGTTTGGCAACCAAAATAAAATCAGAGCGTTTCCGTTTTGATAAATATGCAACGTATTCGATTCCGATTTTTGTAGATAACGAGAATACTACAAACTATCAATTATTGCTTTCATTTCCTCAGAAGAAAAAGTTTTTATTTTCGGAAATTCTAGCCATCACCTTGCTTTCAATTGTGTTTACACTGATTATCATCATTGCTTACGCGAATGCATTACATCAATTAATCAAACAACGTCATATTTCTGAAATTAAGACCGATTTCATCAACAACATGACCCATGAGTTCAAGACACCTATTGCCACGATTAATTTGGCCTTAGATGCGATCAAAAACCCAAAAGTGATTGATGATAAAGAAAAAGTGTTTCGCTATTTACAGATGATTCGTGATGAAAACAAACGCATGCATGCGCAAGTTGAAAATGTCTTGCGAATTTCTAAGCTAGAGAAAAAAGAATTAGACATCAACAAAGAAAATCTGGATATTCAAGAAATCATTGAAGATGCAATCGAACACGTACATTTAATTATTGAAGATCGAGAAGGAGTAATCACAACGCATTTCAATGCAGTTCGTACTTCTGCGTTATTAAGCGATGTACATTTCACGAATGTGATGGTGAATATTTTGGATAACGCCATAAAATATTCTGCTGAAGCACCTGAAATTGATATCTATACTGAAAACATCAAAGATTCCATCCTCATCAAAGTGCAAGATAAAGGTCTTGGAATGAGCAAGGTGGCTCAGAAACGAATTTTCGAAAAGTTCTATCGCGAACATACAGGTGATATACACAATGTGAAAGGACACGGTCTTGGTTTAGCATACGTTAAACGTATAGTAGAAGATCACAACGGACAAATTTTTGTCGAAAGTGAAAAAGGAAAAGGAAGTACATTTATTATAAAAATACCACTCATAAACTAAACAAATATGGAAAAAGAAAATAAAAAGATTTTGCTTGTTGAAGACGATCAAAATTTCGGAGCTATTCTTAAGGATTATCTAATCCTTAACGATTTTGAGGTTACGCTTGCTAAAAATGGTATGGAGGGGTTTGAAAAATTCAAAAAAGACACTTATGATTTGTGTATTCTTGACGTAATGATGCCTTACAAAGATGGGTACACCTTAGCCAAGGAAATACGTGACAAAAACAAAGAAGTGCCAATTGTATTTCTAACTGCTAAAACGATGAAAGAAGATGTCTTAAAAGGGTATAAAGTAGGGGCAGATGATTATCTGAACAAACCTTTTGATTCTGAAGTTTTATTGATGAAAATTAGAGCCATCATGCAACGTAAATCTTCTGAAACCAAAGCTGAGAACGTTCAATTTGAATTTCAAATTGGTAAATTTCATTTGAATTCAAAATTACGTTTTTTGAATTTCCCTGGAAATGAACCTATTAAATTATCTCCAAAAGAAAATGAATTGCTTAAAATGTTGGCCCTTCACGTAGAAGATTTAATGCCACGTGAATTGGCGCTGACAAAAATTTGGAGAGATGATAATTATTTTACCTCCAGAAGTATGGATGTGTATATTGCAAAATTACGTAAATACTTAAAAGATGATGAAAACGTTGAAATTCTAAATATCCACGGAGAAGGATTTAGATTAGTCGTTAAAAAATAAAGTTATAGCCTCAAGAAATTGAGGCTTTTTTTTTTGAATTATTTCCAACCAATTTCCATGGCAAAACAAACTTTGTCATCTTTGATGATGTTGAATACAGCTCTTTTATCACCTGTATGTTCGCAAATACGCACCTCATCATTATAAGCAACTTCTTTAAGATAATTCACTTCAATCTCGGCAATTCGGTCTTTTAATAGTTGCTCTGGTTGCAAGGTATCCAAACACCATTCCATGTATTTTACACTATTGGCATGGTTCACAATGTCCAAATCGGAAAGAACCACTTTTCGTGAGCCAACAAGTTGTTTTGGTAACGAAATGTCTATTTTTTTAAATTCGGAAATAGTTGCTCTAGTTGAGAATTTCTCAAAATGATCGTGTTGTAGAGCCAATGCTTCTGGTCTGCGAGTTTGTGTGTTAAAAACAGCCCAAAAGGTTTCGCAGCCAGCTATTTTCTCGTTTCTTAAATACACTTCTAAGCATCGAATGGATCTTGAGTTTTCTAACGATTGAATCCAAGTTTTTATAGTGATTGTGTCTCTCCAACGTGGCATTTTATCGATTTCAATTCTAGAACGACTCAATACCCATGCTTGGTGGTGCTCTTGCATATCGGTAAAGCTTATGCCACCCAATTCGGCATGTTTTGCTGCTGTGAGTTGCAATAAATTGCTCAACTCAGTGGGTTTCAACAATCCGTTAGGATAACATTGCAAAAAATTGATCTCGTATGATTCTTCCAAAACGGAAGTGAATAAGGGAGAAATAGGCATAATTAATGAATTTGAATACCCATAGAAAAAACGACTTTATTCGACTTGCCAAAATAGTCTTTGTTTTCTGGAGTGGCTGTAAGGTTGGAATTGAAAAAGTAAGCGTAATGCACCCCGGCAAATGCTGCAAATGTTTTGTTTAAACTTCGTGACACGTAGGCACCCGTTTTTATTTCGTTGCCATGCTGCACCGCTATTATTCCTTGATCAACATAATTTAAATCGCAAAATCCTAGGGAAACTGTCGGTGATAAAGTAAAAAATTTGTTGATTCTCTTGTCATATTCTATCATGAAACTCAACGTTTTTATGTTTACATGTGAAAAATCACCAATGGGCTCAATATTTTTTAACTTTAACTGATGATAATCAAAGCCAATGGTTAGCCGGAAGTTTTTAATCTTTGCTAAAGATAGAGTAGATTGAATTCCCGTACTTGATTCAAAATCATTTGAAAAATAGTTGTTACCAAAATACACTGGAACTTGTGCCCCAAACCTAAAATCGGGTGCGAATTCAATCAGGGGCGCTTTTTTTGTTTTTTGTGCCGTGGCAGCAAGACTCAAAAAAAGAGTGAGTATACATGCAATTTTTTTCATGACTAATAATTAATTGTAAACGTTGATTCATTTGAACCAATGGTCAACGGAACTTCTATTGTTTCGACGGCTTGTGTAGTGGTGTTTTTTAAATCATATTTCAATATGAAATTCTGATTTTTTTTCAGTTGATATACTGTTTGAAAGCTGCCATAATAGGGGTTTACACCTGTTTTAAAATCATAATTTGATTCATATTTTACGGCTTCGACGCTAATTTTATCCACTATTTTGTTGGCTGTTTGTTGGTTTAGTTGAACCGTAAAAAGTGTTATTTCATGATCTTTTAATAATGTAATGGTGCCTATATCCCATAAAAGTCCATCAAAATTATCTTTGTAGATTCCTGTAATTCGGACGGGTAAATATTCGGGAGAATCTTCAAAAACAAGGTTAGAACTACCGATGGGTTGGAACATGGTAAAGTTGAAATCACCCTCGTTGTTGGATGTTTTTTGGTAAGTTGATGTATCTATTCCGCCTTCCTCAAAATCGGTGCTGACATACATTTTTTCATTTGCCAAAGGTTGGTTGTATGCGTTTACAACTTTTAGTTTCATAGTAACGATGGTTTCTCCATCATATGGAATTCCACATGATACAAAACATAATGTCAATAAGAGTGCTATTTTTTTCATAATCAAATGTATACGTTTTAATCTATTCTTTGATTAATTATGGATTAAGCTATTGTTAATGGATTCAATAATAGTTTTTAGTTCTGTTTGATAATCAAACCAAGTTACATTTTCGGTTCTTTTGAACCAGGTTAATTGACGCTTGGCAAAACGCCGCGTATTCATTTTGATTTGATCTAAGGCGAATTCCAAACTTGATTTATCCTCAAAATAATCAAACAATTCTCTGTATCCTACCGTTTGTAAAGCATTGAGCGCTTTGTGTGGGTGTACAGATTTGGCTTCTTCAATTAATCCTTCTTTCACCATGATGTCCACACGCTGATTGATCCGATTGTACATGGTTTCTCTTTCTGCTTCGAGACCTATGACGATGGGTATAAAATTGCGTTTGGTAGACTTGTTTTTAAGAAAGTTGGAGTAGGGCAACCCTGTTCCGATGCAGACCTCTAAAAACCGCATCATTCGTTGCGGGTTCAACAGCGTCTGTGGGTTGTTTTCAGTAAGTTGTTGGTAATAGTTTGGATCTAATTTTTCTAAATTAGTCTGTAAATACTCGATCCCATTTTTTTCATAGGCTTCCTGGATTTCAGTCCGAACTTCTGGTGCTATTTCTGGAAAATCATCCAATCCTTTCAGCACCGCATCAACATACAACCCCGATCCGCCAACCATGATTTGAATGTTGTTTTTCAAAAACAACTCGTCAAGTTTCAGGATGGCTTCTTTTTCGAAGGATCCAACCGAGAAAGGTTCGAAAATGGATTTGTTTTGTATAAAATGGTGGGTTGCTGCAGCTAATTCATCCTGATTGGGTACAGCAGTTCCAAGGGTCATTTCTTTGAAAAATTGACGGCTATCGCAAGAAATAATATCACAATTAAAGTGCTTGGCAAGCGCAATGCTTAAGGCAGTTTTACCTATTGCTGTTGGGCCAATAATAGTAATAAGATAATTTTTCAAAATAATATTTTATGATGTAAATGTACTGAATACTTTAAAAATGGATGATTTTGTGTACTTTGTTTTTTTTGAGATAGCTTTGAATGATCGTTCGCGTATCTCGATTGTTTTGCATTGGAATCAAGATGTTTTTAAGTACCTCTATGTTTGTAATTTGATGATTTAAGTCAAAAAAACAATACCCTTTGTAAATACCATTTTCAATCAGTACCGCACTTTTTTCAGATATTTTTCTGCCTTTGTCGATCACAATCATGTTTTTGTTTTGAAAATCTACTTCTTGGATGAACTCGTTTACTCGATCGTTATACAAAGTAGGATCTTCTAGGTTTAGACACGCACCGTTACATTCCTTTATTTTGAGTTGAAAACAACCATTTTGCGTATCATATAACCCGTTGAGTTTTTGACATAGCTGGTGTTTATCACTGATTCTAAAGAGGAAATTTTTAGCTTCTTGAAGACTTGTGAAAGAAGTAATTTCTTTTTTTCTACCATCCGCCTTTTGAATTTTTAACTCAAGGTATCCATGTGCATTTAATTCTTGATACAATGCATACTGAAAAATTGATTTTCTTTGTGCTCGGTTGTAAATCGGTTTTATTTTTTTGATTTCTTCGCTTTCCTTCAATAACGCTACCAATTCGCTGCCTGTTTCCTCATGACTTACCGTTACAACCTCCCGTTGGATTTTTTTTGACTTCGAAGTTGTTCCTGTAAAATGCTGGTTGATCCTTTTTTTTATGTTCTTACTTTTACCAATGTAAACCACATCACCGTTCTGATTGTGTATATAATAAATACCCACTTTGGAGGGTAAGTTTTCCATGATATCCACCAATTTCGAAACCATTCCAGTTTTAATTTCTGTCTTGATGGTGCTTGTAATGATTACTCTTTCTAAATCTTTGTCTAGTAATAATTGAAACAATTTTACAGTTGCTAAGGCATCGCCACTGGCTCTGTGTCGGTCTGTAATTGGTATTCCAAGGCTTTTAACAAGTTTACCTAAACTATGTGATTCTTGCTCAGGAAGTAATTTTTTTGATAATTCTACGGTACATAAAGTTTCTTTTATGAATTCATATCCTAATCGTCGAAATTCGGTACGTAAAATTCGATAATCAAAAGAAGTGTTGTGTGCTACCAAGATGCATCCATCCGTAATTTCAATGATTCGTTTAGCCACTTCATAAAATTTAGGAGCACTTCGTAACATTGCATTATTGATGCCTGTAAGTTTTACCACAAATGGCTGAATCGGCTTTTCGGGATTGATTAAACTGATGAACTGATCTACAACCTCGTGTCCATCATATTTATAGATAGCGATTTCTGTAATTCCTTCTTCGTTGAATTGTCCTCCAGTGGTTTCTATGTCGAGTATTGCGTACAAATAAGATTATTGTAAATAGTTATTAATCTTTCTTCTTTCATCTTTCTTCTAGAACTTAATTCCTAAACCCAAAGATACTGCTTCCAATTCGAACCATTGTACTTCCACATGAAATGGCAAGCAAATAATCACCAGACATGCCCATAGATAGGGTTTCAAGTTGGAAATTGGAGGTTGACTTGGGTTGCTCATTCAGTTGTTTGTATTGGTCAAAGAGGGATTTTAATTGTTTGAATTCTTTTTCTATTTGAGTTTTATTTTCAGTGAAAGTAGCCATTCCCATGAATCCAACTATGCGTATGTTGTTTAATTGTTGAAAGGCATCTGATTGAATTATTTCAAATAACTCTTGTTCGTCCAATCCAAATTTGCTCTCTTCCTCGGCAATAAAAATTTGGAGTAGGCAATCTATCACTCTATTGTTTTTTTCGGCTTGTTTATTGATTTCTTGTAACAATTTAAAACTATCTACACCATGAATCAAGCTTACAAATGGCGCAATCAGTTTTACTTTTCTAGATTGTAAATGTCCAATAAAATGCCATTTTATGTCTTTAGGCATTTGGTGTTCTTTTTCTACCAATTCTTGCACATAGTTTTCTCCAAAAACATGTTGTCCAGCATGATAGGCTTCCATTAAATCGGAAACAGGTTTGGTTTTTGAAACCGCAACCAAAGTTACATGTGCGGGTAGCTCAGAATTGATGCGTTGAATGTTTTGTTCGATGGACATTTGTGATGCTATTTTTTATAAAAATAAATTAGTGTGGGGTGGTAATGGTAAAAATAGAAAAGTTACAACTCATATATCATGAGTCCGTTTCTAAATTTAGGTTCAATATAGGTAGATTTTGGAGGCATGATTAAATGGTTGTCGGCTACCGCTTTTAATTCAGATATATCAGATGGGAACAACATGAAACCGACTTCAAATTCCCCTTCATCTACCAATTCTTTTATGGTTAATATAGATTGTTTTCCTGGGATGTACTCAATACGTTCGTCGTTTCGTAAATCTTCAATACCTAGAATGGGTTGCAGCACTTTATCATATAATATTTGAGCATCTAAATTTGATAAAACCGAATGTTGGTTTGCTACAGGATTAAGGTCGTTTAGTTTGTAAAACAAGGCGTAAAAATTACCGTCAAGATACATTCCAAATTCAAATTTATCTTGGGGTTTCCATAGTTCTTGCTGCTTTTGTTTGATGATGAAATGATCAGAAAGTTTTTCTAAAAATGCCTCAATAGAGTGGCCATTTAAATCTCGAATAATCCGATTGAATTCATAAATTTTCACATTGCTTTCTGCAATAAAAAAGCTCATGAAATAGTTTAGATTTTGGTTTCCCGAAGCGCTATTCTCATCATAAAGCAATTCTGCCGAAGCCGACCGGTGATGTCCATCTGCAATATACAATTCGGGAAGGGAATCAAATTGGTTTTCCAACCATTTCATTTCGGTTTCAGAATCTATTTTCCAAAGCGTATGCACCTCTTTGTTGGTAGTTGCAAAATGGTAGATAGGTTGCTCTTTTTTTCTTTCCGATATCCAAAGTTGAATTTCCTCATTATCAGGATAAGTAATCAAAACCGGCTCGGTGTTAAACCCTGTTTGATGTAAATAATCTTTGAATAATTCAACACGGTATTGTAAGGTATCTTCGTGTTTTTTAATGGTGTTATTTTTATAGTCTTCTATCGAAGCACCGGCTATGATTCCAGTATAGGTTTCATTTTTTGTTTGAATTTCGTATAAAAAGAATGCTTTGTTTTCATCCTCTACAAACACGCCGTCTTCAATAAAATCTTGGTATTTATTGGCAACCGCTTTGAATCTTTTATCAAGTGTAATTTTTTGAGAATGCACAAATGCAGGATTCAATACATGAAGAAAAGAATACGGATTAAAATCCAACCAGGAAGCCAATTCTGCTGGTGAGTAATCATCGTAATTTCTACACGTTACAAGTCCCACCTTGTCTGGTGTGGGTCGAACTGCTTTGAAAGGGATTATTTTAGCCATGTTTCAATTGATAATTGACAATTGATTGTAATAATTTCAACATTATTATTATCAATTATCCATTGGTAATTATTTCAAGAATTGTTTTGAGACTTTATCCGCTTTCTTGCTTTCGGCATAATCATAGAAACCTTCGCCCGATTTTACGCCTAGTTTTCCAGCCATTACCATATTGACCAGCAATGGGCAAGGCGCGTATTTTGGATTTTTGAATCCGTCGTACATCACGTTGAGTATCGACAAACAAACATCCAACCCAATAAAATCAGCCAATTGTAACGGCCCCATCGGATGGGCCATGCCTAATTTCATTACGGTGTCAATTTCATGAACACCTGCCACTCCGTTGTACAATGTTTCAATCGACTCATTGATCATTGGCATTAAAATTCTATTCGCGACGAATCCAGGGTAATCGTTCACCTCAGTTGGTGTTTTACCTAATTTTTCGGATAAATCCATGATGATTTTAGTAACTTCATCAGAAGTGCTGTATCCACGAATAATTTCAACTAATTTCATGATCGGCACTGGATTCATGAAGTGCATGCCGATCACTCGTTCTGGATGCACTACCTGCGCAGCAATTTGTGTGATGGAAATAGAAGAAGTGTTGGTTGCTAATATCACATTGTGATCACAAACATCACTCAATTGCTTGAAAATATTCAGTTTCAGGGTTACATTTTCAGTAGCAGCCTCTACTACCAAATCTGTTCCTACCACCCCGTCTTTGATGTCAGTGTAGGTAATGATATTCCCAATAGTTTTGTATTTATCTTCTTCGGTAATACTTCCTTTAGTAACCATTCGATCTAGGTTCGCAGCTATGGTGGCCATTCCTTTTTCTAAAGATTTCTCAGATATATCGATTAATTTTACGGTAAATCCGCTTTGTGCAAATGTGTGAGCAATTCCGTTGCCCATGGTTCCTGCACCAATTACAGCTATTGTTTTCATTGTATTTGTTTAGTATGTTTTTTATCCATTAATGGATTAAGTAATAACTTTATTATTTTTCATTCATCGAATCAATAATCATATACGCCACACGCAAGGCTTCCGTTCCGTCTTCTAAGGTTACCACAGGCGTAGAATCATTCTCAATCGCATCAGCAAATGTTTCCAATTCGTCCAAAATAGCATTGTTGGGTGCTACATCGGGATTGTTGAAATAGATTTGTTTCTTTTCTCCTTCCGCATTTTGTAAAATCATGTCAAAATCGCCAGGAACTTCTGGAGCCTCTTTCATTTTTACCACTTCACAGATTTTATCCAAATAATCCACAGAAATGTAGGCGTCTTTTTGAAAAAACCTCGATTTACGCATGTTTTTCATCGAAATTCTACTCGAAGTTATGTTGGCTACACAACCGTTTTCAAACTCAATTCGGGCGTTGGCAATATCGGGCGACTGACTTAAAACAGAAACACCACTGGCATGCACCGCCTTTACGTTCGATTTTACAACACTCAATATCGCATCAATATCATGAATCATCAAGTCCAACACCACTGGAACATCTGTGCCTCTTGGATTGAACTCCGCCAAACGATGGGTTTCAATAAACATTGGGTTTTCAATTTGATCTTTTACTGCGATAAAAGCAGGATTGAATCGCTCAACATGTCCCACCTGACCTTTTACGTTGAATTCTTTTGACAAAGCGATTATTTCTTCAGCCTCTTCAACCGTCGTAGAAATGGGCTTTTCTATAAATACGTGTTTCCCCGATTTAATGGCAACTTTAGCACATTTGTAATGAGAAAGGGTAGGAGTAACAATATCAATTACATCTACCGCATGAATTAATTTTGCTATGGTATCAAACTGTTTGTATCCAAATTCAGCGGCAATTTTAGCACCATTTTCATGATTTTCATCATAAAAACCAACCAGTTCATATTTTTCAGATTGTTGTAACAATCGTAAATGTATTTTTCCAAGGTGACCCGCACCTAAAACCCCAACTTTAAGCATAAAAATAAATTTTATCAAAAATAACAAAATCCGATAGATATTCACCTCATACAATTGATAAATTTATCTAACTTTATTTTGGGCGTGCCCTTATTGAAAAAAAATAATTTTCGTACCTCCTCTTATTTTTTCAAACAATCAGGTCGCGTTTTTTGCTATATCTTTTGCTTCGCTTTGCTGCACAAAAGGATGCCGCTTCAACCGCTCACGCAATTTTACTTTATTGAGTTGCCATGTTTTCGATCATCGATTTGTATTTTGATTTTTTTACAACTAATTTTACAAAATAAATGACATCCAAAATTGAAAGATACAAACAAACATCAAGGGCTTCGCAATCAACTAGTCAAAATATTAGAGGATAAAGGAATCACAGATAGTAATGTCTTAAACGCTATTAAAAAAGTTCCAAGACACTTGTTTTTAAATTCAAGTTTTGAAGATTTCGCTTACCAAGACAAAGCTTTTCCAATAGGCGCAGGTCAAACCATTTCACAACCTTATACCGTAGCTTTTCAAAGCCAATTACTGCAGGTAAAAAAGGAAGATAAAATCCTTGAAATTGGAACCGGTAGTGGGTACCAAACCGCTGTATTGTTCTTGATGGGCGCAAAAGTATATTCTGTAGAAAGACAAAACGAGTTGTTTAAAACGACTTCTTTGTTGTTACCCAAATTAGGTATTCGCCCGAAACATTTATCGTTTGGAGACGGATACAAAGGTCTTCCAAATTACGCGCCTTTTGACAGCATCCTTGTAACTGCAGGAGCTCCAACCATTCCTCAGGCACTAATGGCTCAATTAAAAATAGGTGGGAGATTGGTAATTCCAGTTGGAGAAAACGAACAAATCATGACCATGTTGATTCGTAAAAATGAAACCCAATTTGAAAAACACGAATTCGGAGATTTTAAATTTGTTCCATTGTTAGAAAATAAAAATTAACCCATCTAACTTGATGGGTTATTTGCTAATAATTGATAAGTACCGTTCCAAACATTCTTTTTCTGTTTGAGCAATAAAAAGAATAAAATCTTCTTTGTTTTGCTTTGTTTGGGCAGTTTCCAATGTTTGGTAATATTTCATTCTCGTTTCGTATTCCCCTTTAATATTGGCAATAACATAACCGTGTTGTAATAAAATAAAATTCATTATCAAACGAGAAGTTCTTCCATTCCCATCAATAAATGGATGGATTGTAACAAGTCTTTCGTGCATTTCTGCCGCCAAAACCACGGGATGTAGTTTGTTTTTATGTTGATCCATCCAAATAAAATAATCTTCCATTTCTTTTGCAACAAGATACGGTTGCGGAGGCATGTGAGCACTACCTTTTATCATCACTTGCACTTTTCGATACTTTCCAGCATCTTCCGGATGAATACCGCGCAAAATTAAATTGTGAACAGTTAATAATTCCCTTTCATTGAAAGCGAAATTTCTTTCGACCAATTGTTTAATGTATCCAATTGCTTCCACATGATTGATGGCTTCAAGATGCTCGCGCATGCTTTTACCCGAAACCGTAAGTCCTTCATTGATGACCAAATCAGTTTCACGAAGGGTTAAGGTATTTCCTTCTATGCGGTTACTTTCAAAAATATACTCGAGCTCAAGTGCCTGGGTAATTCGAAAATTATCAAACGCTCTATACTTGTTGAGTTTGTTTTTTAAAACATCAATTTCATCTAAAACGGTTTGTAAGCTTTTTGAAATACTACTTTTCTGTACAGCATAATTATTTTCAATTTCCTCACGAACCATTGCCATTGCTCGCATTGATAAATCATCGAAACCAATTTCATACAATATTTTTTCCTTCAACCAAGCAATCATTAGGGTGTCAAAGTCGATAGAAAGTGCTTGGGCTAGTTTTTTTACTTGCTCTCGCGTTGGTTTACGGGTACCGTTTTCAAACTTACTAATCAAAGCTTGATCAATTTGCATCATTTGAGCAAGCTCTCTGGTTTTGATGCCTTTTTGTTCTCTAGCATTTTTTAATAAATTCTTCATTATAGTTGACTTATTTGTTCATGACAAAAATAGTCATATTTTATTGTAAAAAAAACTTTTAATTGAATTCTTTTTTTATTCTTGCTAAATCGCGTTTGGTATCTTGCTCTTTCAAAGATTCTCTTTTATCGTATGTTTTTTTACCTCGGCACAATCCAATTTCGAGTTTAGCCAATCCTTTTTCATTTGTAAATAAACGAAGAGGGATAATGGTAAGTCCTTTGGTTTCTACGCTTCTTTCCAACGATTTCAATTCTCTTTTGTTGAGCAGTAATTTTCTTTCACTTCTTGCTTTGTGGTTGAACTGGTTGCCAAAGGCATATTCTTCTATAGAAGTATTAATTGCGAACAATTCATTCGATTCATTGAACTCACAAAAACTCTCAGTTATATTCGCTTTTCCTAACCGAATTGACTTTATTTCGGTTCCGGTTAAAACAATACCAGCAGAAAACGTTTCGATTATTTCATAATCAAATCGGGCTCTTTTGTTTAGTATGTTGGCAGTTTTAATCATAAGTCGTACAAAAATAGCACAAAAAAGAAAAACGCGGAAGTAATAATCAATATTTAAGCAGAAAACATTTCTTAAACTATGATTTTTATCAGATTTCAAGTGGTTTGTTCGGCCTACATTTGAAGTATAATTTTAAACAAATAACTAAAATGAAAAAATTAATTTTCGCATTACTTGCAGTTTCATGTTTTACTGTAAATGCTCAGACAAAAGAAGAAAAAGCAACCACAGATTTTACTAAATGGCAAGTTCGTTTAAGAGGAATTGCAGTTATGCCTTCTGAAAGTGCTACCATCGGAGTAATTGGTGGAGACGTTGCCATTTCAAATGCATTTGTACCCGAGTTGGATTTTACGTATTTTTTCACAGAACATTTTGCAACCGAGTTAATTTTGGGTACTACAAAACACAGGGTTAATACAGTCGGTTCAGATGTATCTGCTGTTGGAGGTCCTACCAGTGTTAATATAGATTTGGGTAGTGTATATTTATTGCCTCCAACGTTAACAGCACAATATCATTTTTTCCCTTTGAAAGAAAAATCATTCAAACCTTATGTAGGTGCAGGTTTGAATTACACAATTTTTTACAATGTAAAATCGGGTAATGATGTGCGTGGTGTTTCATATAAAAACAATGTAGGATATGCATTGCAATTAGGGTTTGACTTTAAATTGACCGATACATTCTTTTTGAATGTAGATGCTAAAAAAATATTTTTGAAAACAGATGTAACAGTAGATGCTTCCAACGTGGTTACAGGTTTAATTATCCCAGCTGATGTAACGATAAATCCGTTAGTGATTGGTGCGGGAATCGGAATGAAATTTTAACAAAAAAACACCTGATCAAATATTAAAAAGTCACTATTTAGGTAGTGACTTTTTTTGATCTAAATAGTATAGGTATATTCCATCGCGCCTTCTTATCTTTGTAAAATGGAAAAATCAGCACAAAAAGATCCACTTCATGGAGTAACACTTCAAAAAATCGTAGAAACCTTAGTAGATTATTATGGGTTTGAAAATTTAGGTGCTCAGATCAAAATAAAATGTTTCATAGATACTCCTTCGGTAAAATCGAGTTTGACATTTTTACGAAAAACCGATTGGGCCCGAAAACAAGTCGAAGTGTTGTATATTAAAACACTTCCAAAATTGAAAAAGAGTATTTAGTATTAGATTTATTATTGTAAAAGAAAACGGGGATGATCAATAAGATCTTCCCCGTTTTTTAAGATTAACTTTCAGCAATTCCTCGCCATTGTTTTAATTTTTTTGATAAATACAAGAGCACCAGCATTACGAATAAAAGGTTGATAAATAAGAGCACATAGCCACTATCTTTCAGCCATTCAATTTTTGGGAATGCGATTTGTCTACCAGCATAATCATAATCATTATATCCGCTTACTGCTTTTGAAATTTCGAGTACAAAATAATATACAATTGGTCCAAAGGAAGGTAATGTCCACAATAAAATGTTATTGGTAATACCTGTAATTCCTTTTCCAAGGTTTTGTTTGATCTTCATCAATAAATACACAAAACAAAAGATAATTAGCATTATCACAACTGATAGGTATACATATTCAGATGAAGAAATGGCACTTAATATTCCGATCAGGATGTTAAGGACACCCAATGAAACTACAGCGATCAGCCAATTTTTACCAGAAGTAACTCGGAAAGAGAGCAGTAACAAGGATAACCCCATAGCAATATAAGATATCAAGAGTAAGGTATCTAAATCAATATCCGGCTTTTGATAGGCATCTGCAATTTTTTCATAATTGAACTTCAAAGCTTTCTCTGGAACATAGAATTTGTAATATCGGTATTGCTCGTTATTTTCATAACCTAAATAGCATTCTGTTGTGTCAATTTTTGTTCCGTCATTGTTGTTGTAGTAATAATCTTTTTCTTCACTTCCAATCGTTTTATAACGCATAAAAGTTGGGTAATCATAAATAAGTTCAATCCATTTGTTGGCATCAATACTCGATTTTAATTTGTGCTCTTTTGCGATAGCCAAATATTTTTCAAACAAAGATTGAATCGCTTTTTTATCGTTGTTTACCAACCAAGTTTTTACTTCTTCTTTGTGAATAGAATCTTTTTCAAAATCGAAAAAACTATATGAGTTTAGGTTTTTATTCATCAACGAATTATACGAGTACTTTTTGCCTTTGTAGATGAAATAATCTTTTGTTTTAACTGCTGTAGCCGCAACTGCAGTGTCTACTACTGAAGGGGCAACTACTATACTATCGGTGGCAACCGGAACCTCATCGCCATCATAATAATTATTCGAATACGAACCATCTACAAAAAAGGACCCTTGACTAAGTATTTTACATCTTTTTTGAGCTTCTTCTAATGAATAATAAGCTCTTACCCGTACTTCTTTTCCATAATAATAAGACACTAAAAATGAGCTCAATAAGAAGAATCCAATGAAAAGCATGCCCCATTCTTTGAATAAGGAACTATTCGATTTGGGGTAAAATGACTTTAATCCATTGTTTTTAAAATAGGATACACACCATAAAATAATGGCTAAAATAGAAATTAATACTGCAAAGAAAACTACGGTTATGTCCAAGGAATCACCATTGTAATCAGTTTCTGTTTCAGTAAAGTTTAGATCTCCATTGAAATACCCCAAAATAACAAAAATGATATGAGCTGCAAAGGCAATTATTGCCAATGGAATTATTTTAAGATTCCAAATTAATGGATGCTTTAATAAAAGTTGTTTTTGAATGTTTTTGAACATGATACTATTTTTTTAAGATACAAAAAAGCGACGAGTTGAGTTTGAAATATTTCTGAAATACGATAATGGAATGTTGTTTTGAATGATGATTTCCATAAATTTATATACCGTAACCGTTTCAGGGAAGGTGACAATATAGGTTCCTCCATTAAATTGCAATGTGATCATTTCAAATTTCTCAAAAATATCACCTAATTGTTTTTGATTGAAACTACTCTCAAATTCAATCACTAAATTTTGAACGACGTCGGTTTTTTCTTCCGAATTTGTTTTCTCGTGCAAGTTTTTCTGTTTCCCTTGTTTTAAGAAAATTACCTGATCGGATGTTTTTTCTACTTCATACAATTGTTGTGAACTCAACACAATACCGATAGGTCTAAAAGCTGATTTCGCGATCGATTTAAAATCCTCCAAAACAGTTTGTTGGGCCAATATATCCAAATTAGCCAACGGTTCGTCGATGAGTAATATTTTTGGTTTTCTAAGCAGCATTCGAGCCAATTCAAATCGCATTTTGTAGCCAGATGACAAGCTTTTCCAACTGTGATTTCTGAATTTACGTAAGCCCAAACGAGCGATGATTAATTCTACGATCACTTCATTTTCCTCGGGCGAATACCCATAGCAAGAGGCAGTAAATTGAAGGTTTTCAAACATAGAACCATACCAAGTATCGGTTCGTTGCGGAATATAAACCAATTGGGTTCTTAGGTCATATGGATCCTTATATTGAAAGTTGTAATCAATCACCCCACTGGAAGCAAACAAATCGCCACAAAGTAATCGTAAAAGTGTGGTTTTACCATTTCCGTTTTCGCCCACCAATCCGAGAATTTCGCCTTGTCGCAGCTCTAAATCAATAGGGCCTAATCCAAAACGATTGATTCCATAACTTTTCTCAAGTTTTGATGTTTGCACAAGTATTTTTCTTTCAGCAATTGGTTTTTGTGAAAGAAAGGCATGTAACTCATTTAAAATCTGTTCATATTTTCCTTTCTTTTCTGATACGTTTTCTTCGTTTAGGTCAAGCCAATTAAGAAAATCATTTGTTTTTTTGTACTGATTCAAATCTTCTGTGTCCAGCGTTAAATCAATGATCCTTTTGGTTAGGATCGAAAAATCATCAAACTTCAGGAAGTTTTGTAATTCTTCAAATTGTTTTTCGAATTCGTTCATGGGTTATTGCTTAAAATTTCGTTTGAGTAAAGTATATATTGCATTATCTAAAAATACGCCGTTATAACATTCCTTTTCAATAAAATGACCCTCTTTGATGTAGCCATTTTTTATCAGAACTTTTTCAGAGGCAGTATTTTTTGGATCAATGACTGCTTCAATACTATTTAGGTTCAGTTGATGGAAACCAAAATCAGTAATTTTACTTGCCGTTTCGGTAACATAACCTTTTCCTTGGTGTTGAGGCATGATCATGTACCCAATTTCACCTCTGTAGTTTTCAGGTTGGATGCGATAAATTCCGGCAATACCAATCATTTTATCTGTTCCTTTTAGGGTGATAGCCCAATTGATGGCCAAGTTTTGATCTACATTATCGTCAATTACTTTTAAGAATGCCAGCGCTTCCTCTTGATTTGTAATTAAAGGCCTCGGAATAAATTTCATCGTTTCTGGATTGCCTCGAAGTTCAATGATTTCATTGATATCGGAAGCGTTTAGTCGGCGAAGCAATAGGCGTTCTGTTTCTAAATTTTGGAACGGATGAAAATTGATTTTGAGCATGTTTAAGATAAAATTTGTATTGAAAAAGTAAAATGATGATTCGTTTTAGGTTTAGCAATTTGTATGCCATCTTTTTCAGACAACTTACTGTTGGTATCTATTACATCGGCATATCCATGCCAAGGTTCAATACAAATAAAGGGTGCATCAATTTTGGTCCAAATTCCTAAATTCGGAAAATCAGCATAACTTATTTTTAAGAAAGGCGCGCCATTTTCTAAAATCACAATTGATTTCGATGAAAGTTCTTTAAATATCAACGCATCTTTTTCAAAAGTGGTATATTGTAAAGGTAATACGTTGTCTTTTAATTGAATTGGATAAGAATTGTTGGAAATCAAATCATTTTCTAAAACAAAACAATCCAATGTTTCTTGGTGTTCGAATTCCAAGGAATAATCAGAAAAGTTATTTCTTAGTGCAAACGCGGGATGTGCTCCAATAGAAAAAGGCATTTCAAATTCATTGTTGTTAAAAACTAGATATTCAAAAGTTAATTCATTCTCGGATAAGGTATATTTCAACTGCAATTCAAAATCAAAAGGATATTTTAAAAGCGTTTCTGTATTTGAAATCAATGAAAAAGTCAGGCTGTTCGAACTTTGATCTTGCACCTCAAATTCCATGTCTCTCGCAAAACCATGTCTTGGTAGCGAATAGGGTTGGTTGTTGTGATAATAAACATTATTTTTCAGTGTGCCAACGATCGGAAATAATAGCGGAGAATGCTTTCCCCAAATGGCAGGATTACCTTCCCAAATATAATTCCGATTTGTTTTTTTATGAATAAGAGAAACCAGTTCAGCTCCTTTAGTTTCAAAGGTCGCGGTGTAAAATTCATTTTCAAGTGTTAGCATCATACAAGTCAACGAGATCTAAAAAGTTTTTTTTTGTAAATCTAATTGAAAATTAACATAAATAAAATCTTTTTTCTTTTATTTGCTTAATAAATTAAATGCTATTTACTATGAAAAACAATGTATTCAAAGGATTGCTTTTTGTTGTCGTTTTGTTTGGGATCACAAGTTCGTTTGGACAAGAGAAAAACCCTAAATCAAACTACAACTATAACGAGGCATTCGCAAACAATTTTTACACTAAAAACGCAACAGAAACGCGTTCTGCAAGTGGACAACCGGGGGCAAAATATTGGCAAAACTCAGCTGATTACGTTTTGGCTGCTACATTAAATGAT
>JACCDN010953993.1_pt1 | contig 44349 bp, 30 predicted proteins | sample 7441691 | NCBI WGS metagenome assembly JACCDN01 (sample SAMN15323439, study PRJNA562643) | freshwater metagenome | isolation source: river surface water | place: USA:Blue River Watershed | collected 2017-08-16 | reverse complement strand
TTAAAACGGACTGCCGTCTCAGCAAAGGTGAGGGATTCTTTTTCCCTGACTGCCAGAATGTGCTGGCGAAACTTTAGTGGATATGTCATTTAATGATTATATGTCAATTTATAGGGATGCAGCCATATCTTTGTATAAACTGTGCCCGGTATAATTTCAGGCATAACATGATAAATTGTCTTTACCTCAGGCAGTCTGTCAAAAGTTCCGCTGATTTCCAGCTGTCTCGCCCTTTCCACAGCCTGTCTGAGTTTACTGACATCAAGGTCTCTCTGCAGCTCTGCGGGTATAGCGCCAAAAATAGAACCCGCGCCCAGCCTGAATTTGTCCCATGCATCCAGTTTCATGTGCCGGGAAAATTCTTCCACCGTCTTGATGCCGTTATAAATCCACAGCCCGATAAAGGCCCCCACCAGTAGCGCACCCCCTACTGGACCCGCAACTGCCATGAAGGACGCCGCCGCCATTGCAGCCAGGCTCCCCGCACCCACTAACCCTGTAATGAAGGCGGTGGCACTCCCCACGGTCAGAACCGTGCTGATAATGGCGGTCGCAATATTAACCCCCAAATTAACACGCATCTGTGTAACCCTGTCCTGAAACTGTTTTTCCTCTCCCCTCTCGATGGCCGCCAGTTCACCTTTTTTGAATTCCTGCAATTCCTCTATGGCTCTACTCACACCATACCAGGCCAGAGCAGTACCCGCCGCAGACAGTAACGTACTTGCCACACCTGGACCAAAGGCACGGAGACCGCGCGTCATTCGAGTACCTAGGGTCAGACCGGATGACTGTGGCACAGTCGCTGATGTTGCTGCCCCCGCGCCGGTTCGGGAAATCTGAATGCCCCATTTACTTTGGAGAAAACCAACCGCTTCATCGCTGAGATCAACACCCAGCTCCGATATGGCAAACGCCCTTTCGGTACGCAATTTAGATGCGTCTTCGTCACTCAGCTTTTCACTGGCCAGACGATCATTAATCACCTTAATACGGCAGATTGCAGCAACAGAGCCCAGCGCCAGCACCCCCTTACCGGCACGTTCCACAAATGTCTGTAATTTATACATCACGCGGAAACGTAACCCCATGGCCTTTTCCGTGTAACTGTCGGCAGGTACTTTCCCGTTGCTGCCCTTGTCTCCACCCTGCTGGCGTAGCTGGTGCATGCCATCGAATACTGCCCTTCCTGCCTCGGTATCCGCCTGAGTGTCTACGGAAATCCCCAGCTCCTGCGCCAGTTTATGCCAGGCGGCATTTTCCGCATCCAGTATGGCGTGCAGGGCGGCCTTACCATCAATAATGCCCACATCAGGGTTGTGGCGTTTAACCAGTTCCTTTATTGCCTGATGCAGCACCTCGCCATCCTTACTTTTTTGGGACAACGCTGTAATTTCCCCAGCTTCCAGGAAACGCAGGACCAACTGCTGCTCCGTGGGCAGTAATTCATGAAAGAACACTTGCCCTGCCCACAGCCTTTCCACTACCTCTCTGAATGCCGTCAGTCTGTGAAGGCCTATTTCAGAAACCATCGTTCCTGTAGCACTGTCATGATGCCAGACGTACCGGTGCCTTTCATTTTCCGCTATGACGTTTTCTCCGCTAATCCATCCTTCACCGGGAATATACATTTCTTTTCTGCCGTCCGGCATGATGCGCATGTCATGCTGCTGGGTACTCAGGCTGACGTGTTCAGGGGCAATTCCCAGTGCCTTGCCACGCGCCAGCAGCATATCTGACAACTGCTGCGGCAGTCTGCTTTCAGGTGAAGTGTCATCCACCCGTCGGTAGCCCACAAAAGTGATATTAATGTGAGTTACGCCCTGCGGGATAGCCGCCAGCAGTTTACTAAAATTACTTTTCCACACATCAGGGGAATGCCCACCAAAAACGGCATCGCTGTTACTATCAGCCCCATGCCCGACAAAGCAGATGTTTAATTTTCCCTGTGGTGCCACAACGGGTCCACGCACCAGTGTCTGGCGCTGACTGTCCCATTTCAGACTGTTGTTCATTTCTCCGGCGGCGGCAGAAGTGTCCCACAGGATCAGTTCGCTGTGCGCGGGATGTTTTAAAAACAGATCACCGGTGGTATCAGAGGTGGTGGCATCTCCCTGCAACTGAATAATCCATTGCGACTCTCCGGCGTTCTGGCGGGTATCTGCAAGGGTGAATTTTTTCTTTATGCTTTCTTCGAGTTTTTGCAGATTCGTTTCATGTTTCCATTTCCATTGCGCCTTGCCCTGAGTATCCCCCAGGGTGTTGGCGACATCACTTTCAACAAAGAATAGCGAGATATTATCTGAAGGGATGGATGTAAAAAAGGTGACTTCTGCCTTGCTTCCTATGCCATGAGTGAAGGCAATAATGGTTGCAGTGTCTATGCTGTCAGCATTCAGAAGCAGTAAAGGCTTTGTATAAGTGCGCCAGTCTTGATCGAGGCGTCTGAGCTGCCCGCCTGCCATCTCAAATGCGCGTAAATTCTCTGTTGTCGGTATTGATATCTTGTATATGCCGCCGGCTGTTCCTGCAACCCGTCCGCCAGTGTCTGTATTGGTTGCAGCGCATACCCAGGGTGTGACGCCACTGACCGTATATCTAATAATCCGTGACAACTCGATAAGATTTGGTTTCACACCGATAAGTGGCATGAGCATATTCTGCCCATTTTTTGTGTATTTTGGGTTATTTTTTATGTCTGCTTCAGTTACGTGCTTGTCACCAATAAAAAATTTGATAAATTCTCTGGCGTGCTCAAGGGTGAAATGTTTATCCCAGGGTTTAAACCCACCGTCTGCTTGTATCTGCTCGCGTGATCGTCTATCTGTCCGATAAAAGACAGGTGAATGCTGCGTTGTGCGCGTTTCCATTTTTCCTGTGTCCCTGTCATAACGCCAGACATGCTTATACTCTCCATCTTCCATGCCAGCACCGGTAGGCCGCCATTCACCGTCGATGTACGCTTCTTTTCTGCCATCCGGCTGAACTCGAATGTAATGCTGGCGGGCACTCAGGCTCAGATTTTCAGGAGCAATTCCAAATTCCCTGCCCCGCGCCAGTAACAGGTCTGCCAGCTGCTGTGGCAGGCCGTTTTGAGGAGCGTGTTCATCTATCAGAGTGCAACCCACCAGAGTCACGTCAATATGAGTCACATTTCCCTTCTTTATGCTGTCTAACATTGCACTGAAATCTGTTTTCCATAGTTCAATGCCCCGTTCAGCAAAAATCAGGTCCCCATGCTCCCCTGATCCGGTTCTACGGCCATGCCCGACAAACAGGATTTTTAACCTGCCTCCGGGTGGAGATATTGTGCTGCGCACCAGTTTCTGACTCTGGGGGGCCCATTTCAGGCTTTGATGTCGTTCTCCATTTTCTATAATGACGTATCTTTTACTACTCGGATCCCATTTCTTGGTCGTTGTCTTTTCTCTATCCCACAGTATCAGCTCGCTGTTTGCGGGATGTTTTAAAAACAGCGCACTGGCGGCATTGGAGGAAACATCATCCCCCTGCAACTGAATTACCCACCTTGTCTCATTTCCGTCAGTATCCTGCGGGGTATCCGGTGTAGCGAGTTTTCCCTTTACTTCCTCTTCGAAGGTCTGCAGATGTTCACTGTTCCTAGCCTCGCCATTAAATTTCCATCTCTCTGTTCCGTAAGCCACCGTTCCACTCAGTGAACCAGGTAACTTAACAGCGTCTGTTTGAGCCATTGCTGCATTAAACGCGGCCTTACCATCAAAAATACCTTCTGTGGCGCTGGCATATTGTTCAGCCAGGGTAATCACTACCTGATACAGGCGCAATCCATCCTGGTTTTTACTGGATTCTGCTCCGGACAATGCCTTGATCTGATCATCATCCATAAATAGAAGCACTAACTGCTTGTCTTCGGGCGTTAACTGCTCGACTGTAACCTGACCTTTGTAGAGTTTGTCCACCACGCCCTTGAATGTTTCGAGCTTATGGGGCTGCACTTCAGAGACCATTTGCCGTTCTTTTGAGTCATAACGCCAGGTGGATTTGTATTTTTCATTGTCCGCCAGAATACCCGTGTCGGCGATCCATCCCCTGGTGGGCACATACACCTCCTGGCCGCCACCGTCGGCGGTACGCTGGGCATATTGGCGTGTCGTGAAGGTCAGTTTTTCCCTTAATCCCGGATTAACATCCAATAAAGGCAACAGCTCACTTGTCAGCTGTTTGATCAGATTGCTGTCAGAAGAATATATATGCTCCACGCTGCAGCCCACGAGCTCAATATCAACCCTGGTATCTCTACCAAATCCCTTGAGATTATTTAACAGCTTGCTGAAATTCGTTTTCAGTGCCTCAATATCTCTGCCACCCGCACCGGGATTTACCACCACTGTTAGCTTCAGGCTATTCCCCGTAGCCGTCATGGGAACTTCATTCACCACCAGGGACTGGCCGTTCCATTTCAAGCTGCGGTGTCTTGTATCGGCAGCCGTATTATCCGCATTCCACAACATCAGTTCACTGTGATGGGGATTCTGTAAAAACAGATCTTTCATTGATGAGGATGCCGCGGCGTCCAGCTGAAATAGCCATTTTGATGATTCACCTGTGGTTCCATTTTTCACAGAAGTGACTGCCGTTCCCCTGATTGCCGTGACAAAATTATGCAGATCCAGCGGATTTTTCAGCAGCTGGTTACCCAGATCAGCAGGGGCGTTCTCTGTCACCGGTAATCCATTGCTGACCACATCCGTATAAGCCGACGCCATGGCCGGACTGTTCACATTGATATACGCTGAACTGGGTTTGATATGATGCAGGCTGGGGTTTTTGGGATCAGCTTCTTTCGAGAAATACATCACCATCCTGATATCTCCTGCATCAGAAGTCAGGGAGGGGACAGGAACGTTGTAACGCATCTGATCAGCACGCAGAAGATTCAGATTGCCCAGAGTGGCTAATGTTTCACGAACATACCCCATATACTGGTTTATATCTGTGACAATGGAGCCTGCTGTATTAGGGTCAAAAATGGTTTTCAGCCGGGGCGTGGACCGGGATGCTGTCGTGGGTGCACAAGAAGGTGCATACGGGCCTGAAGAGTCATAAATGTGCCATGCAGGGTGCCCAGAACCGATCTGCTCCAGCGGAGAGATGGCTTGGGGTGGCAGACCAGCGACACCTGCTGTCGTTGCGGGCAGGACTGGCACCGCCAGCCCGTTGTTGACCGGGGGAGTTACATCCCCATAACCGGCATCACCCGGCATAAGGTAACTGACCTGAATGACGCCGGGCGCATGCGCATAAGTCCGGTAACCTACTATTTTCGCTCCATGTGCGGTGACTGCCTGCATAAAGCTGTCTTTCATATGAGCGCCGGTGATATCGCCTGTCGCACTGATTCCCGGCTTGCTGGCTGGATGTTTGGATGGATCCACTGCATTGTTGTTTTCAATATGCCCCTGAATTCTTGCTATTGAGTGGGGTTCAAGGGTCTGCATCTGCTGCACTGTATCGCTTTCCCATTTACGATAAGACTTCCACCGATTAACAAGTTCAGAATTAGCGTTATCCAATTGCTGCTTTCGTCCTTCAAGTGCCTGATAATTTTGTTCAAATCTATCGATAATGGATCGATCCACTCCAGCTAGCGCTGAAAAAGCAGTAACCACATTTTTTGCAGCATCAAGTTGCCCATTGAGACCACCTCCCTTTACCTGCTCGATGGCCAGCTTCAGATGTTGAGTTTCTATTTCTGTTTTAATATCCTCAACCAGCTGTCTGGTATCACGAATGATTTTTCCATATTCTTCATTGATCTTTTGCGATTCTTTATTCAATTGCTCCAGAGTAAGAATCGATAGCTCTGCATACCGCGGTGTTGTACTGTCTGGACGCTCTGGAATCCCACCGGGCAGGGCTCCGGTATTCTGTAATTTCCATCCCCCGTCTTCATAATGGACTGCAAGGGCTGGCTTTATTGGGTTATCCCCATGATAAATACACCATACATCGCGCCCGGCATCATGGTGCACCTGATAAATATGCTCTCCAATACGGATATATTTCTTTCCCTGATAATCGACAGGGGTATGTATATTTGCCTCTACCGTGACACCATCCGGTAATGTGACGCCATAAATCGTTTGCTGCGCTTCATTGGGTATATCAGAGTAAATAACGCTATTTTCTGCGGTCAGCTGAGGATTTGTATTGCTTTCGTGAGGCATGAAAAAACCACTCCATAATAAAATGAATTAAATTTATAAATTAATATTTAATAATTGTTAATTAATGTTAACTATTTTAGAAATATGATGAATTTCAGTGTGATTAAATTGGCAGGTAATTGACAGACATTTAAAAAAATAACAGTTCAGTGGCATTAATTAAATCCAGTTATCATAAAACGCATAATCAGGGTGATATTATACTGATTGATTTTATTTATTATAAAATAAAAGCGCATACATTTTATTTAGATAAAAAAATAGCGCTATCAAATAACGCTCATTAATTCATACAGTTTTTAACTGACTGATTTTATTTCATGTAATAAATTATTCAGTTTGGCAATTTATACAATATTGCTGTTAATTCTGGCTAAATCAGGTGCTGATTGTGGGTTAAAGCAATTTCACAGGCAGGTTATTACCATGACAGACTTCATCAGGACGAAGTCCGTCTGGTAGATGTGTCATCTTAATAGATAAGAGCGCTTTATTATTGGCACTGTAATACAGTGTATGCATAATGCCCATTATTCAAAGTCCAATACATGGAGTATTTTTATGTCAGTGATACATGAGCACCCTGCCCGGATACATCACCAGTCTGCCAACGCTACTGGTGTTTATGGCCTCACACAAGATGATTTTGGGCAGTTATTTACTGGCAAGGACGAGGATCATCTTCAACAGGTTATCTGTGATTTAAAAAATAACATCATGAATACCAGTAATAACGAAATGCAGGCTAATGGCATTGAATTATTACATAACATGGCATTACGTAATGATAATGTCGGATATCAGGCTGAAAAAACACTGGTGGAACTGTTTAAACAACCCGATGAGTCTGAACATAATCTCGCCATCAGTCAGCAGATTACACAAACCAGTCTGCAACTTGTGACGATGAAACAATCCCGTGTCACTGATATGCTGAATAATGCTAACCGTCTTACCAGACCCTCCGCCATTCTCTATATGGCAGGATGCAGCCCTGCTGTATCCTGTGAAACAAAAGAAAACATCATCAGTATTATAAAAAAGGGCGATGCAGAGGAAACTGCAGCAACTTTTTGGGATCGCGGCAGACTCGTTACGGATGAAGAACTGTTGATAGCAGGTGAAAGGATAAGCGCGCAATATCAATATCCCGATATTTCAATCAATGCACCACTGGCATTACTGCATGGCGATAAAACAAATCAATTAATCGATATCCTGAAGGAAAAACTGAAACATAAAATAATGTGTGATGTTGAATTTTTCCCTGTTAACACGGGCATGCATTGGGTATTAACAGCTATTTATCCAGATCCTGATGGGAATAAAAAAATGGCGGTATTCAGCTCTATGCCCTTATCAAAAGAGACTAAAAATCACTTTATTGAGTGCAGTAGTTTTATAAGTAAATCAACAAATATTACTATTATCGATAATAACCTGCAGCAATATGTTCCCAATGGGTGTGGCCTGTTTGTTGATAGTGCCATGCAACACATTTGCAGGCACAGAAAAGAAAAAAATCAAGATATTGCCAATGCACTGCAGGAATTTTCTGCCGATATGGGGCAAAAAACAGCAGAAGATTTAACACAGTTTAATCTTATCTGCCGGAAAAAACTGCTGGCAGACAGATACCTTGCACATAACAGACCAGACCAAGCCTGACGACAGGTTTATCATAATATCCCGGTGTAACAGGCTGCCCTGTTTGTAACAGCCATGGTTTCAAATTTTGAATAAAACGCACCGTCCGGAGGACGGTGCAATGTATGTGTTGATGCTGCCAAAAACCAGCAAGTAACCGGTGAAGTACTTAATGGCGACTACCGGCCAAGTGCTGCAGTCAGCAGCGGGTTATTCTGTACTGCCTGGCTGTCAGCAAACGCCGGCAGGGCAGACATGGCACTGACCAGGTTATTGATATCTCCATGGCTTAACCGCGCACCATTCATGACAATATGTTCGATTTTGTCAACGGATAGCACGGTTTCTGACAGCGCCCATGGCACAATAAGGGTATCCCGTTCCAGCCGCGCAGTGCTGTCCTGCAGGTCTGTTTTTATACACTACTGCTGCCACGACGTTGACGCAATACAGAATCAGCGGTGCTCGTATGGACTGTTACCTCCGATAGTTCTGTTGATGATGGTGTCCTGTTTGTTGCCTGTCCTGAGGATAAATCACGTGTATCATGCGCGTAAAGAAAAGGTATATAACCCAACATAATTACCGCTGCTACCGTGCCATTTATGATGGATTGCTGCTCTGTGGCAGTGTATTGCGTGGCGCTGAGAGAGCCAGCAACCGCTATAACGCCCGCCAGGGCACTTTCCATCAATGTTGTCCGTGCGGCATTGGTGGTTAGAAACTGCCTGGCAACCTGGTCAGTTGTTGGCCCGTTTCCTGCACCAATACGGGGTCTGGATAAACCATAACGAAAACCGTCATTTTGCCGTGGTATGGATATGCTCCCTGCTTGCACACTCGCATTACCCTCTCTTTCATGCTGCGCCAGGGATTCTCTTTCTTCCCTATCCCCTTGCTCGGTTGCAGAACGGTGTGCAGCCTGCCGATAAGTACCTGAGTAGTGTCTTATTGCTCCGCCCAGTAAATCATCCAGGACCTCGGGTACTGCATTAATAATTCCTCTAAATATGTCATGCAGTAAATAGGGTTGCAGTGCTGCCAGTGCAGTCTGTACGTACATGCCGGCTACCGACTGGCCATTATCAGGCACAGAGGTACTGTTATTAAAAATACCTTCAATCAAAGAAGTCAACAGTGTGGTCGTTTCTTGTTCTTGAATGCCGTTCCGATGCTCCGTTGCGAAGCTACTGACATAACCCGCACCGGATTGTGGCGCAAAATAATCCATCGCGAAACCTGAAGCTAACTGTGTTAGACCAAATGCTGCAGCAGCACCCATGGTACCCGGCAGATTGATACTGGCATTATCATGGGTGGGGAAAAAAAGCTGGAGCAGATCACGAGAAAAAGTGTAAAAAAGTGTCTGAACTCCTGTGGATGCCATATTGGCTGTGGTATGAGTTGTCAGACTTGCGGCTAAACCTGCACCGGCAAGGCAAAACAGGGCGATACGTGCCATACGGGTATTCCATGTTGCAGTTCCTCTATATTCATCGTACGCAAAGCCGGCTAGATTTAAACCGGGTCCAACCAGTAAGGCAGCTATGCCTGCTGCTTCACGGTTGAGCACAACCAGTTCCGGTTGCTGGTATGCCTTTTCAAGTGCAAACCCCACCAGTTGTCGCAATGTGGTGGTTATGCCGACAATCAATCCGGTCCGTACCGTAGATGCCGCGATATTACCCACCCAGCGATTTGCACTGCTCTGTCCGGGAACAGGGTCATTACGCAATACCGTTCCGATACACTCCAGCAGTAACTGCCCACGTTGTAATAAAGAGGACGTCTGTTCGGTGCGATCCACGGCTGCATTGATAGCATTGCGTATCTCGGGAGAGGCATTCATGACAGCCTGACGTGCCGCAGTATTATCACCTTTCAGAAACTGCTCTGCAGCTTCCTGCGAAGCTTCTGCATCTCTTAACGCAGGGCCGGATAGATTGCCCATAATTTCAGCAGTGCTCTCGTCAAGAGCACGAGTACTCTGCTCTAATAATGCTATGGTATCCTCGCCAACAGAAATGGTGTGCTGATCATTGCTGGTTTGTGACGCTGATACTAATGCTGTTGCAAGCGGGGATGTGGCATTGAAATCTGTATCCGTTGGATGATGCTGTGATATGTCCATATTATCATTCTGACCAATTGTGGTATTGCTTCTTAAAACACCATAAGCTTGTTCTATAGTTGAAATCGTGTGCATAAGGATAATCTCCATCAAATTGGAATATTAAGGGGGGGCGTTTTAAGTTATATCATTCTTAATAAATCCATTTGCTTACATTAATTGGAAATTTTATTACTATGGTTATTATTTTTTTTGATACTATTTGCTCGAGGAACGTGACAGGGTTGCTCAGTATACATAGTTAACGGAGTTGGGCCGTTGAGCACAACGTGAATTTCTATATGCCACAGTGCTTTTTAGGTCAGTCAGACAAATTATCACCACCAGTTGCCATCCATATTTGAGTCATAATAATATACTGGTTGAGACGATTTTCATTTATGTCTAATTCCGACTGATGTAATTGAGTTTTTGCATCAATCCAGTCAGTAACTGATATAAGTCCTTTCAGATAGCGCATTCTGTTCAAATATTCTGAATGTTCTGATATCGCTAGAATGTGCCGCAATTTTTTTTTCCTGACTGATAAGATGGGTTCGATATGATAGCGCGTTTTCCACCTCTTCCAGAGCCTTATAGAGAGCCTGTTCAAATAGCAATACATTTTCCTGATGTGTGTTATCAGCAATTTCATTGTTAATGGCTGCTTTTTTCCATTCTAAAAACGGTAATGTCAGGCCGGCTCCGAGAGTCGTGATTGGATTTTTAAAAAAATCCAGTAATTGCTTGCTGGTTTCTCCAATAGATCCTGTCAAATTTAAATGTGGGTAATAACTCAGGCGCACAATATCGGTATTCGCCAGAGATCCTGATAAACGCAACTCGGCTGCTTTTATATCAGGTCTGCGTGACAGCGTTAACACAGATATATTTGACCGTATTGTCGGTAGGTTTATCACGGGTAAATCCTGTGGCTCTACAACAATCATACCCGGTATGTTATTCAACAATACTGACTGGGTGTTCAATAACTCCGTACGCTGATGCAACAGTAACTGATGATGGTTTTCCTGATTTAACAGGTTCTGTCTGGCACTTATCATACCCAGCCATGAAATACTTCCTGCATTGAAACGGGCATGAATTAATTTTACTGTTTTTCTGGCAGCATCAATATTTTTTTGACTGATTAGAATTTTTTGATTCATTGCCCCTATACGCCAGTAAAGTCTGGCTGCAGTAGCTATTAAGCTTAAACGCGTACTGGCCATATCCTGCTGTGTTGCTCTGGCTTCCCATGCTTTTGCATCACGCTGTCTGGCCAGTTTTCCCCATAAATCAACTTCATAATGTGTAGTCAGGGAAAATGAACTGTTTTTATTGAATTGATTATCGTGACGTGTTTTGCTGCTGCTGATATTAAGGCTGCCATTCAGATCAGGATATAAATGAGTCTCTGTTAACCGTGATTGCAGCATGGAGCGATATATTCTCATCCCGGCAACAGCCAAATCAGCATTTTTTTCCAGTACCTGTTCAATAAAAGATATCAGTTGTGGATCATTAAAACGTTTCCACCATTGCAGGGTGTTTTGATTATTCTGATGTCCCCCATTTTCTGAATAATGAAGCTCAGTCAATGGATATTGATTTAAACGATGACTACAGCCATTAGAGATGAATGAAAAAACGGTAATAAAAATAATGGCGTTAAGATGAAACATCTGAATTTACTCAGATGCCAGAACACAGGCAGGATTCATTTTTGCTGCATGACGTGCGGGTAAATAGCCAAAAATTATCCCCGCTAGCATTGAAGTCAGACATGCCATAAGCATTGATGGCCATGAATAAATTACAGGAAATAAATTACCCGTCAGGTTGATCAATACAGGGCCAGCCAGGAATGATAATAGTATTCCCATGACACCGCCTGCCAGGCAAATCAAAACAGATTCAATTATAAATTGCTGCATTATGTCATAATGCCTGGCCCCTGTTGCCATGCGTATTCCAATTTCATGGGCACGCTCTGTTACAGAAACCAGCATCATATTCATGACACCAATACTGCCTACAATCAGTGAAATTAATGCCACCATTGTTATCAACAGAGTAAATGTCATGCTGGTTCTCTCAAGTGATTTACGGAATTTGTCCTGGTTAAATAGCATAAAATCTTTGATGCCATGGCGTCCCTGCATCAGTTTTTCAATGGCATTTTCAGCAGTGTAACTCGATATCCCTTTTTTCAGACGTACGGTGATGTTATCCAGATGCTGTTGCCCGATAAGACGACTCATCACCGTATTGTACGGCAACCAGACATTCACTGTGTTTGGTGCGAACCGGTTATTTTTTTCTGCCACACCAATAACCTGAACAGGCACGTTATCAATAAAAATAACTTGTCCCAGTGGAGAAATATGCAAAGGCTCAAATAGCATTTGGTTGATATTGTCATCAATAATGGCATCCTGAGCCCCTGTGACTTGTCTTTCTTCGTTACGAAAAAGTATGCCATGAGCCAGTGGGATACCCTGAACATGAAAATAATTTTCTCCCACTCCCACCACATTGACGCGAAAAGATTTGTTCCGGTAACGCAAAAAAGATGAAGATGATAATTGTGGCGTCACGTTGTCAATATAATGCTGCTGCGCTAATGCATGGACGTCAGAGATAACCAGGGTTTTGATTGAACCTGCCGTTTGATCATAAAAATCTTTTCCGGGATAAATATCAATTAAATCAGTCCCAAGGATACTGATTTCTTTTAGCGTCTGTTGTCTTGCTCCTCTGCCCAGCGCTGTCATTGTAACAACAGCAGCGATACCAAAAACAATACCCATAACGGTAAGCAGGGTACGCAGTCGTCTGGCATTCATGGCCATCAGTGCCATATGGCAGGATGCAGTCATGCTTTCATAGAAAACTTTCCACGGGTTATCCGGGGTGATCACAGGAGAGATGAGTGTAGTGCTGCTTTTCTTTTTCGAAGCCATGTGCACGTTGTCAGAAGCAATCATGCCATCACGTAATTCAATGACTCTCTGTGCGTGTTGTGCAATGTTGATATCATGTGTCACCATAATAACAGTGTGGCCACGATGATTCAGTTCAGTCAGTAGCTGCAAGACTTCCTGGCCTGTTTGTGAATCCAAAGCACCGCTTGGTTCATCCGCAAGAATGACTTCGCCACCGTTAATTAATGCACGCGCTATGCTGACCCGTTGCTGCTGACCTCCAGAAAGTCTGGCGGGCTTATCATTTTCTCTGCCATTCATGCCAAGTCTGCTTAACAGTTTTCTGGCATCATTACGGCGTTCATCACGCTGGCGCATGGCATATATTGCAGGGATTTCGATATTTTCCAGTACGGTCAATTCCTGAATTAAATGATAACGCTGAAAAATAAATCCAAAATGTTGACGTCTGACAGCGGCGAGTTCATCGGGTGTCATATGACGGGCATGGCGTCCGTGAATCAGATAATCACCCGATGTTGGGTTATCCAGACAACCAATGATATTCAGCAGGGTAGATTTACCTGATCCGGACATACCAACAATGGCAATCATTTCACCGGCATGAATACTTAAATTAATTTTATGTAATACCGGTATGTCATTAGCGCCATTGAAGTATTTTTTCCCGATATCCTGCAGTTCTATTATTTTTGTCATCAAAAAGTGATTTCCTCATTACCATCGTTCTGTATTTTTTTCTCAGAAATAATGACTTTTTCCCCTTCTTTCAGGCCTTCAATAATCTGAACATCAACATGATTATTTAAACCTGGCCTTATCTGGCGGGTTTCAATGCGGTTATTTTCATGTAACACCTGTACATGGTAATAGTTATTACTGCCTGAAAGGTTTAACGCCGATGAAGGAATGAGCAAAACATCCTTTTGCACATCAATAACGAGGGTGACCTGTGCTGTCATGGCAATACGTAATGTATTTTCATTATTTTTAATATTAAACAATGCATTATAGTAAATGGCACTGTTACTGTTTGATGATCCGCCACCCGCTGAATCCCCTGCAGAGAATTCACCTTCTTTGTTCATCGTCTCAGGAACCAGCTGAATGTTATTCAGTATGGCGTGGTATTTTTTTTCAGGATTGGAAAATACTGTAAAATACAGTTGTTGACCTGGTTTTACCCGAGAGATATCCGCTTCAGAAATTTGAACTTTTACCGTCATCGTTTCCAGCTGTGCCACACTTGCAATAACAGGCGCATTTTGCGCAGCATTTAATGTCTGGCCCTGACGGGCCATAATGGCAATCACAGTGCCATCAATGGGTGCTGTGATACGAGTATAACTGAGATTAACTCTTTCCTTTTCAACCTGAATACGGGCCTGTGCAATCTGCGCATCCAGTGCACTGATGTCTGCATGCGCAACAGAGAGTGCTGTTTCAGCATTTTCATAATCCTGGTGTGAAATGGCATCTTCATTTAACAGTCGCTTATGGCGAGAAAAATTAATCTTCGCCTGCCTGAGAGACGCCAGTTTGGCATTACGCTCTGCGGTACGCATCTTTAATACTGATTCTGCATTACGTAATTCATTGCGTTGTGGTAGATCATCTATTTCTGCAATCAATTGTCCTTTTTTAACAGAATCACCCAAGGATACTTTAAGGGATTTTAATTGCCCTGAAACTTGTGCTCCGAGATTAACACGCTCAGAAGCATCTATTTTTCCGCTTGCCTGAACAGATAATTCTATATCACCGCGATGTACAGTGGCCGTAATCCAGTCAGCAGAAGGTTGTGTGATAAACACATAATTTATTGAAAAATAAACAATAGCAAACGTAGCTGAAATTGCACTAATACGTATAAGCACAGAAAATTTCATAGAAATAAATTATTTGTCGTTATAAGACAATTAATTAAAAATTAATTGTTATTAATGGTTGTTAATGAAAAAAATGATCACTACTTTTAGAGTAGTATAGTTAACTTTTTATAGGGTAGGTAATTATTCCCGGAGTTATTTATGTTAAAAAACATGTTATTTTTCATTGTATTACTATTATGTACTACAACCACATCCATGGCTGTAGAAAAAGGACAAGATAGGGTGATAGAAAAGAAAACGTGTGATTTACCTGTAAGACCAAAAGTATTTATTACTAGAGATGATATTAAACAATATCTTGCTGCTCATAGAGTCTATATGAAATGCATCAGTGGCGCTAAATGATATTAGTTATAGTGGTTAAAATAATACGCTCAACAACCTTCACTACCATAGCAAAAACTACAGACTATCAGAGGCATTATTTCTTGTGCGCTCCGCTGGATTTTTAGTTACACATTCACGGGTGAATAAAAAATGAAAATTGATATAAAAATACAAAAAATTTCATTATTTTTATGTGGTTGTCTTTTTTCTATATCGATATTTGCTCATTCAAGACTATCTGTTCTTGAAACTTATGCTAATGCTGGATATTTTTATAGATTCCCTAGTATCTATGGTTTTACCTATATTCCAAAGAAATCACATTATTGGCGGTGCGTAAGCGCAAACATACCCGTTAATCAATGTCCCCGTTAATTAATGTAAATAAATATCAGCTAACATTTTCTTTTAGGGAATGATCGATTTTATCGCGATTTAAGAAAGAGATATATTTATGGATGTAAATTTTCAGATTACTACAATAACTTATCCTTCTTATAAGCGTTTTTTTTCATTAGATCAGACAAATGATGGCCATGATAAAATCATGGCCAAACACGCTGAATTAATAAATCGTTCATCGTCAACAGACTACGAAATTCGTTTAAATACGTGTAAAATTATGGCCTATAAAAATAGTCGTGATAGAGATCAAATGCGCGAATATTATCATCGTCTTGATAATTGCATGAATGAAAAGCCTGTGTTGGTACCTACTGAATCTGCGGCTGATAATAAGCCTGAAAAAAAGTGTGTTACTAAGATAGAAATAGTCAGGCGTTATTTTTATGATCATGTCTGGAAATACATAAGGTATGCGGATGTTCCAGGAGAGAGAAAAATATGCTCATGATCAGGCACTGTTGCAAACCTCACTCACTACTGTTGCGACAGAACTTTGGGAGTGTGGCGGGCATATTAATTAATTCTTTCCAGATGATGACAGGCTGCTTGTGTATTGCCAAATGTGCGTAATTGAGGTTCATCATGCTGGCAACGTTCATCGGCAAATGGACAGCGTTTATTGAAAACACAGCCCGATGGTAGATTTAATGGACTGGGTAGCTCACCTGTAATTTTAATTTTTAGCTTCCTATTTTCCGCATGAAGGGTAGGCGTAGCTGACAACAGTGCCTTGGTATAGGGATGCAGCGGCTGTGCATAAAGCGTGGTTTTATTGCCGATCTCAACGACTCGCCCCAAATACATCACCATGACGTCATGGGCGATATGTTCCACCACAGAAAGGTTATGAGAGATAAATACATAGGTGGTATTAAATTCTACCTGTAGATCCATAAACAGGTTCAGTATCTGTGCCTGAATGGAAACATCCAGAGCGGATGTCGGTTCATCCGCAATCACAATCTTAGGGTTGAGTATCATGGCGCGAGCGATGGCGACCCGCTGTCGCTGACCGCCGGAAAACATATGTGGATAGCGGTGATAATGCTCCGGGCGTAACCCCACTTTCATCATCATCGTACGCACCCACTCCTCGCGTTCTCTGGCATTCAGTGAAGTATTAATCACCAGTGGATCGCTTAATTGTGTGCCGATTTTGCTGCGTGGATTTAACGAGGCATACGGATTTTGAAACACCATCTGTACTTTGGTACGCATCGCTTTGCGCTGTGCAGTATTGGCCCCTGTCACGTTTTGACCATCAAGCATCAACGTACCTGAGGTGGGTTGTTCAATCAGGGTTAATTGGCGGGCAAGGGTAGATTTACCACAGCCCGACTCACCGACGACGGCCAGTGTTGTACCAGATGCCAGCGAAAAGCTCACTCCATTAAGCGCCTTAACCCGGTGTGGTGTACTCAAGAAACCTTGACCAACTTCATAATGGCGCGTCAGATTGATGGCTTGTAATATTATCTTCATTGTTGACCTTCAGCACTGAGCGGGAAGTGACACCTGACGGCATACTCATCCATTACCCTGAGTTCTGGTCGTATGATGCAGCATTGTTCCTGAACATAAGGACAGCGAGGAGCCAATAAACAACCCACCGGGCGATCACATTGTCCTGGCACAATCCCGGGTAAGGTAAACAGGCGTTCCGTTCCTTTGCTGTGTTCGGGTATGGATTTCAACAGTGCCTGCGTATAAGGATGGTGCGGATGGTGAAAAATAGTGGGAACAGTGGATAGCTCTGCGATTTGCCCGGCATACATCACCACCGCTTTGTGAGCGGTTTCAGCAACCACCGCCAAATCATGCGTGATGATAATCAACGCCATTTCCTGCGTTTGATGTAATGTTAATAGAAGTTCTATAACCTGTGCCTGGATGGTGACATCCAGTGCAGTGGTGGGTTCATCCGCAATTAATAGCTTAGGCTTACAAGCAATAGCCATGGCGATCATCACACGTTGGCTCATTCCCCCCGATAATTGATGCGGGTAGGCATCTAAACGGCGCGCAGGATCGGGGATTTCTACCAATGTCATCAGTTCAATGGTCCTGTCACGCAGCGCACGGCCCTTCAGGCCGTGCCGCAACGTCAGGACTTCCATAATCTGCCGGCCAACGGTGTAACATGGATTAAGGGATGACACGGGGTCCTGAAAAATCATGGCAATATCCTTGCCAATGATTTTACGCCGCTCACGGGGTTGCATATTCAACAGGTCATGCCCGTTAAATTGCACTGCGTCCGCTGAAATCCGTGCCTGTTTTTCCAGCAACCCCATCACGGCCATCATCGTGACCGATTTTCCGGAACCAGACTCACCGACAATCCCGACGATCTCACTGTGCTCGATGGTTAAATTCATATTTTCAACGGCACGAAATGGTTTTTCACGCGCACCAAACTCCACAGAAAGATTACGAATAGCTAACAGGCTCATGTGTCCACCCTATCCTGCCTGCTTTAATCGAGGATCTAATGCATCACGCAGGCCATCACCGATAAGATTAATCGAGACAACTGACAACAAAATTATCAGACCAGGCATGGTAACGATCCACCAGGCGCGCTCCATATATTCACGCGCTGAAGCCAGCATGGTGCCCCATTCAGGTTCCGGAGGCTGAATGCCTAGTCCCAAAAATCCTAAGGCGGCAATTTCTAAGATCGCTGATGAAAAATTCATGGTCATATGTACAATCAGCGGAGCCATACAGTTTGGCAAAACGGTGAATAACATAATACGTAAGGTACCTGCGCCACTAACACGGGCGGCAGTGACATAGTCTCGATGCAATTCCATCATCACCAAGGAACGGGTCATACGGGCGTAACCGGGCAAAGATGCAATGGCGATGGCGATCATCGCATTGAGTAAGCCAGGGCCTAACATCGCCATGATGGCTACCGCCAGCAACAGGGTGGGCATCGACATCATAATGTCCATTAAATGCATCACAGTAATGCCAAATACACGGGGATAAAACGCAGCCAGGAGCCCCAACATTGCTCCAGGAATCAAGGCAAAAATCACCGCACAGAAACCAATAAATAGCGATAAACGCCCACCGTGCATTAAACGGGAAAGAATATCGCGCCCGACTTCATCAGTTCCTAAAGGGAAAGCAGCACTGCCATTTGTTTGCCACATGGGTGGTTGCATTAAATGATCACGGTACTGCGTCAGAGGATCATAAGTGGCGATCCAGGGAGCAAAAATTGCCACAATCAGCACCAGTAATATAAAAAAGAAGGCAATAGCTGCGCCGCGGTTAGCGAAAAAACTCTGGTAAAACGCTTTTATCGGACAGGGGTCGCTATCAGAGAGAGCACCCTGTTCTGCCGTAGCGCCGGAATTATGCAAAATAGTCTGAATCATCATCATATCCTGTTAAGCGTAGCGAAGACGGGGATTAACCACACCGTATAAAATATCTACCAGCAGATTGGTCATAATGACCAAAGTCGCTACCAGAAAAATACCATTTTGCACCACCTGATAATCGCGTCGGCCAATGGCCTCAATAAGCCATTTACCTATACCTGGCCAGGAAAATAAAGTTTCAGTCATCACCGCGCCGCCCAATAGTGAACTGACGCTCAGGGCGATAATGGTTAACACCGGAATCAGCGCATTACGCAACGCGTGGCCAAAGATAACCCGTAAAGGGGATAACCCTTTCGCATAGGCAGTACGCACATAGTCTTCACGCAACACTTCCAACATTGACGAGCGCGTCATACGCGAAACAATCGCCAATGGCAGGGTAGCCAGCACAATTGAGGGCAGGATCAGATGTTTAACAGCATTCAGGAATGCCCCCTGATTCGCTACGGGATCTTGATATTGTGCGATCAGGGTATCGATCAACATAAACCCGCTGTGAGGCTCAATATCAAAATCCAAATCAATTCGCCCTGATACCGGTGTCCAGCCCAGTTGTACCGAAAAGAACATAATCAAAATTAAACTCCACCAAAAAATCGGCATGGAAAAACCCGTTAGTGACAACCCCATGACACCATAGTCAAAAATAGAACCGCGTTTTACGGCGGCTAACACGCCAATGGGAATGCCGATAATAATGGCCAGGATCATGGCTACGGTGGCTAATTCCAATGTCGCGGGGAACAGGGTTAAAAACTCATGTAGCACGGATTCATTTGAGGTAAACGACATGCCTAAATCACCCTGCAACAGATTAACCAGGTAATTGAAATACTGTTGAGGTAGTGGTAAATCCAATCCCAGTTTTTTGAGCATTTCCGCATGATAGACGGGATCTAAACCGCGTTCACCCATCATAATCTCCACCGGATCACCAGGAATAAGGTGGACCAGCATAAACGTGATCACAGTGATTCCAATAAAAGTGGGGATCAACATCAGTAGACGTTTGAGAATAAATTTAATCATCGAAGTCCCTGTATCTGGCGTTGGTACAGCAAAAAAGCACCACTTTGGCCTGTAAGATGACGACGTGGCATTCCGTCCCTATTGCAGCTGAGCGCGTTACTTGCCTCCATCAAAATAATAGATTATTACCCCCCTTGATCAAGGTAGCGCTTTATCACTAGTTTGAGGTGATTCATCCATTTTGGTATCCACACTCATTACGCCAGACACTGAATCGTAGACGTTTGACAAACGTCTTGCGGAATTGGCCAGGCGCTTCAGCGCCGTCCATCGGACGTCGTTGCATTGAATTGACGCAAGGCCAGTGGCATATAAAAAATATAGCACGACATTACATATTATTATTTTGAGTTATTATTGATATTTTTTTGAGAAAAAAAGCGTCATATCTTTGCTTTTTCTTATATTTACTCAAAAGTAACTCTAATTTATTAGTTTTTTGGTAACTTTTGATACAAATTATTGTATGTGCGCCAATTTTGAATTATCCTTGATGTTTAAATGATATAAAATTGAGTTATTTTTGATACTCAAAAACATACCAATATATACCCATTATGGTGACCCACTATGTTAAAAGTATTTTGTGACGATGGTTCTACAGCAGTTAAGCTTGCCTGGTATGATACCAATAACGCATTACAAACATTGATCAGCGAAAACTCTTTTCGTTCTGGCTGGCAAGTAGACAGTTTTGGCAATGGGAAAGTTTTTAACTATGCTATCAACAACACCCAGAAATTCACTTTTGACAAAGTGAGTCCCGACGCCATCACTACCACCAATATTGAATATCAGTATGGCAACGAAAATTTACTGGCTGTCCACCATGCCTTACTGCAAACCGCCTTAAACCCTCAGGATATTGAAATTTGGGTGACACTACCGGTCAGTGAATATTACACACCAGATTGTCAAAAAAATGAGAGAAATATTGCCCGTAAAAAAGAGAATCTTTTGCGGCCACTGATACTGAATAAAGGTAATGTCTTTAATATTCGTTCTGTCAATGTATTACCTGAATCACTTCCTGCGGTATTAAATGCGTTGCTGGCGGATAATGTGGGTGAACTGGAAACCTCACTGGTTGTGGACTTAGGTGGCACAACGCTGGATTGTGGCGCTATTACAGGTCGTCTTGATTCTGTGTCTAAAGTACTGGGTGAACCAGGAATTGGTGTCAGTGAGGTAACTCACGCATTGCGTAATGCACTAAAAGTAGCAGGTAGTGAAAGCAATGCATTGATAGCGGACAGATTGATACGTGAGCGCCATAATTCTGCTTTATTCCAGCAGCTTGTAAATGATGTGAGTAAAATTGATATGGTTAAACAAACTATTGACGATGCCATTAAGAACCTAAGTGACAGGGTGCTGGATAAGCTTTTCCAGTTTAAAGGCATACATCGTATTTACCTGACCGGTGGCGGTGCAGGGCTCATTTATCCCTTTGTCAGAAAGGCTTATCCTGCCTTTGGAAACAAGGTAAAAATTCTGGATGAACCACAAACGGCATTGGTCAGGGCGATTGCTGATATGAATCACGAGGTTGCATGATGAGTGGGGAACGTCGAAAAATCACCGCATACCTGCATCCTGATGATGCAATGGCTGATAAAGCTGCCATTGCTGCTCTGGATGCAATGCCTCAACGGATGCGGGGTGATTTTTACCGCAACGCATTAATCTCTGCTGTGGCATTGTCTCAGGTTGATGCCAGACTCCCGGCTGTTATCGCGATGCTGTTCGACGGGCAGCTGAATGCCAGAAAATTGCTCGATACCATCGAGATGATTACCGGAAAACCCACCTATCATGCGGAATTAACCCCTAATAGCACGCAGGGGCGTCATACAATGTCTGATCCTGATGAAGAAAAAAATACCCTTCGCAGTAAAGCGAAAAACTTATTCTGAATTTAAACCAGACAATGTTAAGTGAAAGCCAGAGTATGGGATATTCAGGCAGCTCGACTGCATACCTGCCTCGCGCTTTTAAGATCTAATTCGTATCGCTTACTCCTGTTCAGACTGTTCTTGCAAAAAATACCCCCGCTTCAGCACAACAAAGGTAAACGATATTAATCTTTACCATTGATTTACATTTAAAAGACAAATAATACAATTAAATTTGTACCCTTACCGTATCTTAAGTGCATTTATGTACATGCCATATTTTTTTAAATATAGTTACTATATTGTGAATATAAATTTAATTCGATAAATAAAATAAAGTTATGCTAATAAAAAATAGCATTTTATTATATTTGTATATGTAAATACACAATAAATTATATTATATGTTTCTCATTTTTTTTAAATTTAATTTCCGGCGGTTAATATGGATCAAAAAATTATAGAAATAGAAGAACATACTAAAAATATGCGCGTTGTTGTATTCAGTGGTTTCTCCGAACTGGATTATGCCGACAAGACTGCGTTACACACAAAAATCGAAGAAATTCTGAAGAAAGAAGCTCAGACTGCCGGTGGATTTGACCGCATCGTTGTTGTCGCCGGCGCAACTGATCCCGGCATTGGCTATGTTTATGAAATTGCGGCACGTTCAGGAATTAAAACACTGGGTATTGTTTCAGAAGAAGCCAGAGGGATGAAGAGTGCTCCAGGCTGCAATTCAGTGATTTATATTCCAGACCCTGAAAGTACATGGCAGGTCATTGACTCCAGTGGAAATTCTTACATGGCCCTCGTCGCCAGAAATAATGGCGTCTTCTATGCCTTTGGCGGTGGCAGGGTCACCTTCTCTGAACTCGAACAGGCACGTCAGCTGGGTATCGAAACTCATGCCTATGAATATGAGCCTGACCCTCAGAAATTAGCTGAAAGAAAACAGAAGGATTTAGCAAAGGGTATCGAGGTAAAAAGCTATACTCCTGTCAACGACTGGATAAGAGAAACCACTGCCTTACAGGCTGCCATTGCCTCTTCCACTCTGCCGCAGCATCTGCAGGCTGCCTATACGGTCCAGGTTCCCGGGCTGACTGCTGACGCCAGCAACAGTCAGCCCGTCCTGCATAACGACAGACACTACATCCGTATCGACAGTAACGACTATCCGGTACGCTTTGACAACGCCAGTGCAACCTGGCGTATTTATGCTGAAGACAATCCGGCTAAACCTTCCCTCCCCGTACGCTACCACAATGGTCAGTGGCAGCTCCACAATGATGTTGGCATAGGAGGAGGTGCCCCCGCTAACCTGTCTGGCTCATTACGCACGCTTTATAAAGCCCTTCTGCTTCCCACTTTAAGTGAAGAAATAAAAAAGGCGCCAGGATTCAGATACAGTGACAGGAATTATATCCGTATCGGCGAAGATCATTATGAAGTAAGACGCACGCCGGAGGAGTGGAGATGGGCCATTTATTCACAAACCGATGGAACAGCCAGACCTCTCCCTGTGATATTTAAAAATAATCAATGGCACCTCGCGCTGGTAACGAATGATATTGATGCTGCATTCAATAATTTTTCAGAAGATGCTCATTTCAGACGCTGGTTCCATACCACTATTAATACGCTGTCATTACTGGGTGCACGCTATCCGCACGATACGACAAAACCGGCAATAACGGCTTCCCGGCAGCAGAGCCTGATTAAATTCATACTGAAACAATTTCAAATGCAGGCGACCTATTCTCTGGACGACACGGGTACTGCAATCAGCCACGCTTCCTCTCCTCTGGTGACAGAAGCAGAGTATTCACGCTCACCGACGGTATTATTTGAGTTACTACGCCACATAAAAACCACAGAGCTTAAATCCAGGTTCATTGCTTTACAACAGGCGAATAAAGTGACTTACCATCCGCCCGGCTGGTCTCCTGAGCAGGAATTTCACATTTTTCCTGTATCTGCACCTTTTGCTGTACTCAATGCAAAAATACCGCGAATTTCTGATGATATCCCGGGTGATCTTCGTCATGAATCCGCCGTCTATATCAGGTCATCAGGCGTCATGCTTTTTAAGATCAGCCAATATCCTTCAGAGAGCACCATCGACGGGTTCCTCACACAAAGAGGGCTGAGGATGTCGCAGAATGAAGCAGCAGAAGTCCTGTCACAGGAAATAATGCAACGGATTGAAGTAGGGAGGATCGATGAAGTACGTCAGCTCATGGCCGATTTCTTTTCTTATAAAGAATATCATTCCGTTGCTGATAGCTTCAGAACGGTTGAATTAAGCCCTAATGGACTGCTGACACCGGTGTCCACAGATCCGCTAACCCAGACGGGCCGGCAGGAACTGATGGCGATGGATGCGATATACAGACAGTGCCGTGATTTCGACAAAAGTCAGCTCCCTTTTTACGTCAGACAGAACATCGAGGTTTTGCAAAATCTCGTCGGCTCTGATCCCGCTGCATTTTTTACCCGGCAAACACCAGCCATGATCACGGCAGAATTTACCGGGATGCTGCAAACCACCCTGGACCTGATGGTAAAAATCAGCAATGAACGGGGAACGACCGATCATGCCCGCAATGCGGCAGATATGGAAAAATTCTACAATACCGTACAGAACATGCATCATCTGATTCGTTTTCAGATGAGCTGGAATGGTGTAAACACGTCTCTCGAAGAGACTATCAAACAACTGCTGCCCGCTGATATGCGTCATTCTGCTTACGTCATGTCCGGACCTCACGGACTCTCTGTGATAAATCAGGTGAGTAACGCATTACCTCGTGAGTTTCATCAGCAATCAGCTTATGTAAAAAGAATTTATTTCGAAACCCCGCAATTATTTCCATGGGCACAAAGAATAGAATCAATTTTTGATGCTGCGTTAAGAACTCAGAAACTCATTGTCATGGAGCCACATCCTAACAATGTCTCCCTGTCTCATATTGCCTGGCAGGATCCTGTTGCTCTGCTACGTAATATCTTAAGCGGCCCGGTGGTGACACAGCGTACCATTGTGCTGGATGTGACCGCCAGTCACCTGAATGAAGAGGAAATAACCAGCCTGCTGGCGGAGGCGAAACCTCACATCGATAATGGCGATCTCAATTTAGTCCTGGTGCAGAGCGGAACAAAGCTTTTCCAGAATGGAATGGACATTGCCAGCATGGGTACGGCGATTGTACTCAATAATAATGCCGGCCCCTGGTTTCAGTTCAACAAAGTCATGTACAGCACACAGCAGTACGTTCCTGCCGAAGACAAAACCTATATTGCGAAAATGCTCAGCGCGCAAAATATGCCGCAACTGCAGGAGTATGTCGACAAGATACGCAGCAATACCCGGCTTCTGAGAGCCCTGCTCGAGCCTGTACTGGCATTCGGTCATAACAATGATAATGTATTCCAGCTCACTATAAATACCGATGATAATACTGTTTATATCACTCTGCGGCCAACCGATGAGTTTATTGCCCTGCAAACACAGGAAAAGGATATTGGTTCTATTAATGAGTTAGACAGAAAGAGCGTTAACGTAGCACTGAAATTCTATTTATTAGATGCCCTTAAAGGGTTGCCCGTCACTGAACGCCCCAGTTTTGGCTTCAATATCAGCAATATTGCGCTGTCTTATGATTCCATACGCCTCGCTGTTGGTATTGAAGATGAAGCACTGATTCGGGAATATGCCCACCGCATTGTGAAAATGGGAAAAACGCTGTATGACCAGGGCGTTATTCAGGATTATTTGCCCACCGCGCAGGGAAATCTGGGTGAGATTGTCGATCCTTCTGACGGATGGATATGGAATTCATCGGATGTACAACGTGTTGAAAGAAAAATAAAAGAAAAACTCAGAAACCATAATCCTGCGGGGGATACGGGTGAATCACGCTGGATAATTCCGCTGCAGGGTGACGAAACAACTTCAGAAGCTACCAGAGCGTTACTGTCAGGATACGCCAGTGAAAACACTGAAGTCATACACTTGCAGCATAACCAGCCTGACATCAGTCACAGTCTGAAATGGAACAATCAGAGTCAGTCTCTGGTTCCCGGCGTTATCCTGCCTCCACAAAAGACACTGAAATTACTGGTTATCGGCCATGGTGTTGACGATAACGGTCAGCAGACATTTGGTGGCCGGACGATTGACCAGCTGCAGCATGATTTTCGTAAAATTTTACGAAAGATACCACAGGGCAGCGTAGAGCAGATTGACGTCGAACTCGTGGGCTCGAGACTGACTGATATCAATGCGATGGAAAACAGCCTGCCGGCCGTGCTTGCCAGAGTCCTGCTGGAAGAGGGTCAGATACTGGGCATTCATCCTGACAAGCTGACACTCAGTGCCAGTCAGTACGACGTCAGAGTCATGCCTGACGGTACAAAGAAGATGTATATTCGCGGTCAGGGATGGGTCAGTGAGCAGGCCATACCTGCAGATAAAAACCCCCGCTCTGTCTGGCGTTATAGCAGCAGTACACAGGAAATGATGCCATCTTTCAAACCACCGGGTTCCCTCGGTGGTGTGGTATCAGCAGTGGTACCCCGGGGATGGAGTGAATCAGGCCTGCCGGAGTTTGAGAAAGACATACAGGACAAACTCAGAACACAGGACAGTGGTCAGGATGCTGACGGCACAAGATGGATAGTGCAGTTGCAGGGGGATGACACCACAACCGCTGCCGCCCGGGACCTGTTTTTAAAGCATCCCGCTAACAGTGCCTTGATACCGTACGGGGCAAATGAAACGGATGCAGCGCAATCCGGCTGGGCATGGAACGGGCAGAGCCAGAAACTGGTCCGCGGACCATTACTGCCACCGTCAGGCAGACTGAAGCTGCTGCTTGTCGGGCACGGGACAGACAGCAGGGAAGAGGGCACGGTTGTTTTTGGTGACCGCTCTGTTGAGGAGCTGAAAAGCCACTTCAGGAAGCTGCTGGCAAACATTCCAGCAGGCGGTGTGAGCCATATTGACGTCACTCTCGTGGGTTGCCTGTTGGTGGATGTCACTGCACGTGAAAGGGGACTGCCGCGCCTGCTGGCGGATATCCTGCTGGCCCGGGCCGTTGAGCTTGGGGTGAATCCTGAAAATCTGAAACTCACTGCCAGTCAGCTTTACGTCAAGGTTCTACCGGGTGGCAGAAAAGCCTGGTGGCTGCCTTATGAAGGGAAATGGGTCAGCAAGGAGCAGGCCATCAAGGATGGGGTATCCTACAAATCCGTCTGGCGTTATGACGGCACACAAATGGTTTCTGAAGTACAGCAGGACAGATTCCGTTTGCTGGTCAGTAAACTCTGGAATGGTATCCCCTTCCATGAATTCCCGCCCGGTGAGCAGGAATTACTATTACGCGTTCTGAAGCGGGAAGATATCGATGCGCTGTCCTCGCGGAGCAGGAATGGACGATTCCTGCTCGAGGCATCCAGCGATATACCTGATGGCGTTATTGACGGGCATACAGCGCTGGATAAGCTGATAGATACAGACCGTGAGTACCTGAAGAGTCTGGCACGGGACGCGGGCATCAATCCTGATGACGGTACCGCCAACAGAATGGCCGGTGAGGAAGTTTTGCGCCATGCCTTGCAACAGGGTACGGAACTGTCTGCCAGCAGCCACACCCGGGACGGACTGGGATTACGTGCCCGCCTGCTGTATGCCATGCAGATTGCCAGTAACGGCGTACTGAGTCTGGGTGCCGCGGCCGCTGTCTGCCGTATTACCGTGATTAACAAGCGCCTTGCCAGTGAAAAACTGAGTGATACAGAAGCATCAAAGCTGCGTACCGAAAAGGCGCTGGCGCTGGCGGAACTGGGTGTTGACTGGAGCCAGGAGTTGGGTGAGTTTCTTAACAGGAAATTCGGCATTCAGCTCGCCCGCCCGCCTGCGGGCGCGGTTACGCCTCCCTCATCCGGCCCGGGCCCGGGAGCACGCATGATGTACAGCCTGCGCGCCTGCGGTCCCGGAGCCGCAGTGACATTACTGTCTGCCCTGGGAACAGCCCTGGCGTGGTACGGTGTGGTGATGGCCGCAAAGGAGCTGCGTGAGCTCAGCAGCGGTACCGGAACTGCCGACAGTACTGAGCTGCAGTCCAGAATCAGCCAGCTACGTGTCAACCTGAATGTCAACATTGCAACGGCAATTATCAGCAGCGGTCTGACGGCGGGCAATGCCGTGGCCATCATCAGCGGTATGGTGGCAAGCCTGGGTTCGGGGAGTGCCACGGCAGTGGCAGTGGCGAAAACGGCGTCAGCCATCATGTCGGTGGCCAGTCCGGTTATGGGAGCGCTACTGGTAACCGCCTTTGTCGGGCTGTGGGTTTATAACGGCATTAAAACCGTGGAAGAATTTTCCCGTCATATGACCGTGGATGGCTGGAGCCGGTTTGAGCTGGGTTTTGGTTCGATATTTGGCCATGTGCCGCCGTCCCTGCAGATAAAATACGATGCGGAGAAACTCAGCAAGGTAGTGGAAAAGGCAGCCCTGCTGGAGAAAAGCGGCCTGCTGGACAGGCTTCCCGAGGTGAAAGCCCTTTACCAGTTCCGGTCTGAAATTGTACCTGGCCGGGAGATTGAACACAGAAGGGAGACCACGGGCTGGTTTGATGGCCAGGAATATGCGACCACGGAAGTGACCGGCCGTGAATCCATCCCGGCCAGTACCCACCACGGCGTCATTGATATCAATCCGGATGATAACTGGTATCTGGAGGTTAAGGCTGATGGCAGCAGCAGACAGCTCAGGCCTGATGAATTCATCGACATGAGGCAGGGGCGCGAAAGGGCGATAAAGGCGTACCCGTATGGTGCATTTCTGACCCTGCAGGGAAGACGTGTTGAACTGCACAATTCCGCCTGGGGGCCAAATAATCAGAATCAGGACAGCAGTGCGGTATCGGGGAAACTGACTGGTGCCCTCCCGGAAGGGCTGAAGAGCCTTTTGGACACAGAGCCTGAAGCCAGACTCTTTGCTGCCGATGAGGCACATCACCTGACGCTGCTGTGCATTCACGGCGGGGATACAAAAATCAGCTTCTTCAAATACCGGGGAACCCTGGACGGGTATGTGCTGGAATTCAGCCACACGCAGGATTTACCTGCAGGGCTGAATCTGAAGAATGCGGCCGCTGTCCTGTTTCATGACCTGGACGGGAACGGGCTGGCAGACCTGGTGGTGGTCAGCCCGGAAGGCAGCCTGCAGGTGGCCTGTCAGCGGCGTAACGGAGATTTTGTGCTCACGCAGGGGTACAGTCTCTGGCGGGCGACAGACGGAGAAAACCTGTCATTTCCCTGGTACGATACTATCCAGGGTTTTGGCGGCACGGCCCGTACCCTGTATTCATACAGCAGCGGCGGGATGCAGTACTCCCATGTCATCGTATCCGCAGGGGAAAACAGGACCATGGTGTCCCTGGTGAACCTGAACAGGGGAACGGGGGCTCCCGACGGGAAATTCGATAATTTCATCACCTCCTCAAAGCCTGATGCGGGTGATTTTATTTTTCATCTGGGCGGAGGACGGGAGAAGCGGGTACGGGGAGGCGTGAGTGACGACAGCTTCTTCCTGCTGGATGACAGGACGTTCTGCAAATTGAAGGGTCACGGGGGCACGGACACGCTGAGTTTCAGCCAGCTCAGTGAGCAACTGGTGCAGGGTGTAAAGGTTGATGCACACAACCGTGCCGGCGATGAATGGGAAGGCCAGGCATCCCTGAAACTGAAAAACGGTGCGACGGAAGTGCGCGTGTTTTTTTCAGGAATGGAGAATTTCACCGGCACCCGCGGGAATGATGAACTGACCGGGAATGACGGGGACAATGTCATCGACGGCGTCGAGGGTGAGGATATTATTGACGGCGGGGCGGGCAATGACATGCTTGGCGGTATACGGGGGAAATTCATCGGGGGTGCGGGTACTGACCGCTACCGGCTGCGGCGCATGGCGCCGGGCAACACGGCCACGGTGGAGCTCATTGAGGATTACACCCGGGGCGAAGACAGCCATGTCAGTCTGGCTTACCGCATTGATGAGATTACGGACATTGCCCCGGAGGAGGGAAAACACCTGCTCATCACCCTGAGTGACGGCGGGAAATACCGGCTGCGGGATTTTTATGCCAGTGCCCCTGCCGGTGCAGACGGGAAAATGTCGTGCTGGGAGTTCAGTACACGGGATGGTTTCAGTTTTCGCCTGAAAACACAGGCGCAACCCCCTGATTCTTCCGTGACGGCCATCAGGGGTATTCCGGTATCCTTTCAGGGCGCTCCAGAAGAAGGGCAGGCGCAGGCAACCATTAACCTGTATGCCGGAGAGGGCAGCAGCGGCGCCCGTGTTGAAATCATTGAGACCGTGGCCGGCAAGAAAGATGTCCGGCGTGAAATCCGGTTGCCGGCGATATTTGAACTCGCGCTGTACGCCCCGGGAAGTCAGGGCACGGTGACGGGGTCGTCCATGCCGGAGCGTCTGACAGGCAGGGCGGGTATGACAATGAAGGGCGGTGCGGGGGCAGATACGTACGTTATCGAAGATGCGGCCGGCGGGATAGTTGATATCGACCTGCAAGACAGCACTGCGCGGCCGGAACGGGACACCCTTATTGTGCCGTGGGCGCTGTCAGAAACCGTGCTGTCCGTTGACGGCAGTCATGTGCTGCTGTCACATGCCACACATCCTGATGGTCATGTCAGGATGCGCCTGACTGACCTGATGAGTCATGGCACATCACATCACCCCGTGGTGCGTGATGCTTACGGTGAAACGTGCCGGTTGTATGTGACAGACAGTACTGTCTTTCTGGCCAGCGGCCCGGTGATACTGGAAAAAGACCGTCTGGAAGTCTTTAGCATTTCACGGGGAGGGATAACCCTGGATGGCCGCAGTCGTGACCTGTCGGGGGAGAATATAAAATCCACGGTGATTGTGGACCACAGTGGCAGGGGAAACTCCCTTGCCGGTACGGAAAATGTGCATAATTACCTGCGCGTGTCAGGGGGTAACAACAGCCTGTACGGAAACAGTCTGTCAGACGAACTGCACGGGGGTAAGGATTGGGACTACCTGTCAGGTCAGGGAGGAAATGATGTCTATTATGTGCAGGGCAGTGCCACCATTGATGACACGGGTGGTCATGCAGATACGCTGGAATTACTGGCGGTACGGGGCAGGGCACAGGAGGAACTGTGGCTGAAGAAAACAACGGACGGGTCACTGCACATCGGCTTCAAAGACAGCACACGGCAGGTGATGGTCAGGGATCATTTTAATGCTGACAGCCCGGACAAGAAAATCGAGCACATTGTCATGAATGGTGTACGGCTGAGCCACGGAGATATCGATAACCTGGTCAGCGCCATGTCTGCCCTGCCGGCGTTTGCTGACAGCCAGGCAGTACAAAATAACCCGCTGCTAACTGCAGCACTGGGCCGGTGGTCGCCATTAAGTACTTCACCGGTCATTTACTGATTTTTGGCAGCATCAACAGGCACCGCCCTCCGGGCGGTGAGTTTTTTTGCGTAGGGAATTTATATATTCATCCATATATTTGTTTTAAACAAAATACCGACATGACGCAGTCAGCGAGAAAGACGGTAATATTATTTTTATAATTACAATGAGCGTTAAATGATAGCATTTATATATAAAAATAGTATTCTATGATTTATTAAAATCAAAATTTTAATCATTTTATAATGCCTTAAAAATATTCATTTTTTCATGAAAATTATGCGCGTATATTAATAATCATCTGATTAACATAGGTTAACCAGTATATTGGTATCATGCCCGTATAATATTAAAAATTAATACACTGCCTGCAAATCCTGTAGGCAGCGTAAGGGTAATTTTACAGGTAAAAAATTGATGAGCGAAAATAATAAAGCAACCATGGTAGCGGACTCTGATTTGATTTCACTTATTGAAAATATGACTCGAGAGCAGCATAAATGGAGCCAACAGAATAATCAGGAACGGACCCTGACCTTTTCATTTAAAAATACGCCAGACCTTCCATTAAGCGCCCATCTTCAACAGGAATATCCGGCTATGTATGGCGCGTTGAAAAAGATGGAGCAAGCAGAAAGCAATAATTCCCCTGAAGATACAGATAAAAAAGATGAAGACATCGCGCTCACCAGTACGGATAAGCAAAAAGAGACCGTCAGGCGTGTCTTACTTCAGGTTGCCGGGCACACAGGACTCGAATTCGTCGAAACTGAAGATACGGCTGACAGCAATTTACATTTTTTTCTTTTAAATGATGAGCCATCTTCCAACGAAGATGGTTTTGCGATTTTTGAGCCTGTCAGATTATCCCCTGATCATGCCATAGTGGCGATAAAACGCAGTGCAGAGGATAATGAAGTTGTAGTGGCTCATGAAATTGGGCATGCACTCGGTCTTGATCATCCTGAAAGTCAGTATGAAGATATTGATTACACCGTCATGCTAAGTCGACCCATTGCTAACAGCCCACTGATGACGTTTTCAACAGCGGATATACTGGCCTTAAAGAAATTATACGGCCCTGATACAACATATTTTACCGTCCCCAATAAACATCAGGCTGTCCCCATTGCTCCTGTCATTAAAGGTACTGAAAACGCAGATATTCTCCATGGCTCACCGGATAAGGACTTTATAACCGGTCGCGCGGGTTCTGACGCCATTTCCGGTGATGCAGGCGATGATATCTTAATGGGTGGCGAGGGGGATGACACGCTGATGGGTGATGACGGAGATGATTACCTGGATGGTGGTGAAGGGAATGATAATCTCCGGGGTGGAGATGGCAATGATGTATTAGCAGGCAATAAAGGCAATGATTCTCTGTTTGGGGGTAAAGGTGATGATCTGCTGGTTGCTTTTGAAGGAAATCACCTTCTGGTGGGCGATGAAGGAAATGATGATCTGACGGGTGGTAAAGGAAATGACAATCTCTGGGGAGGCGAAGGCGATGATACCCTTAAAGGAGGAGAAGGGAATGATACATACTGGCTGCGCAGAGGTGATGGCCATGACACCATTATTTCAGACGGCAACAAAGCTGATGACTCAGATACTGTGCAGCTTGGTGAAAATATCACCACAGAAGATATACAATTGAGTCGTTATAATCAGGATCTGGTCATTAGCATCTCAAGCACCGCTGACAGTATGAGGGTAAAAAATTATTATGTGCAGGATTCCAATACCATCAAACGCCTGCTAACAAATGACGGAAAAGAAATCAGCCTCACTGCTGTTAACCTACTCATTGATCTTATGGCAGGATTCAATACAGACCATCATGCCGTTGGCTCTGAAAATCAATACCAGCCTGATGTGCGGGTTACACTACCACTGGTATCTCACACAGGTAGACTTCAGTGATACAGGATGTTGAGACAGGTTTTATGTCTCATTAAGATGATATTTGACATTACGATACAGTAGCATCCTGTCATTTAGATCTTAATGAGACAAACTGTGGCTATGTGCGCATAGCCATTAATTAATTTATATACACATTTAATCTGTTATGAGGCATCTATATGTCTGTTTTAATTAATACTGGCTCCTGTTCAACTTTTAAGGTCAGCGATAGCAGAATCACTGCCATTGTTTCCGGTGATAAAGAAAAAACACTACATCTTGGACTGTGGGATCGCATTAAAGATTGCTTTAAAAAAAATGAAGAAAAAAAATCAGAAATATTAAATTGTCTTTATGAATTATGTCATCCTCAGAGTGAGGGAACAGAGGGTATCAAAGCTGAAGAAAGTGTCAGAGTTTTTGAACGGCTGCAGAGCCTGGCACAGGAAGAACACCGCTCACAATTCCAGCTAAGCCTGTCTAATTTAAGGGATGGCTCAAGAATCAATTTTTTTATAGGTGATCACCTTATAACCAGCCAACCCGTCCAGCCAGAAGAACGAAGCCGGATAGCCAGAAAATTAGGTATCAATGATACCAATGACCAGAGCATGATCCAGTCTCAAACTGATTGCTTATCAACACATTTAATCGATCCAGATATCAGCAAAGATTTGAGTGACGCCAGCTTTGAAACAGGTGGACTCCATAAAAGGTTTGCCATGGGTATTCTTCGGGCTCAGGATGAATCAGGGAGTCGTGACTTTACACATGAAGCCAGACTCGGTGAGTATGCATCAGATAAAGACGATCTGAAGCATTTTATTTCCCTTCAGAAAAGCATTCCTGTACCAGAAGGTTTAAGTGACAGATACACCTATGCCAGAGTACCCTGTTATGATAACCAGGTAATCAGTACGGAACTGGATCATGAGCTTAAAAAGCTTCAGCCTCATGAATCAGAACTGATAGCTTTACAGCTTGTTGATATGTTGCATGTTTTCTATAAAAATCAGGTCTCTCATAGAGACATGCATATGCATAATTTGATGATTCGCAGAATCAACGATTCAGACTCCCAAAAAATTTTGCTGCAGGCATTTGACTTTGGTAAGTCAAAATTTGACAACGCATTCCCTGATAATGCATTTACTGATATTAATTATATTTTTAACAAACAAGCATGTAATTACGCTGAAACCGTCAAAAGAAATCATCTGAGAGATCCCGCTTCGGAGAAGCAACAGAAACATTATCCCTTACATAAGCTACTCAGCCAGGGCGGTTTCCCGGAAAAAGAAGTCAGTGCTTATCTGGCTGATATTGGAGTTAAATTAGTTAACGATTTAAAAAATGCACCTTCGCCGCAGACTGTCGATACTGCATTCAAAGATGCCAGCGATGAAGTGAAAAGATTATTTTCGCCCCGGGCAATTTTAAATGCCATAAAATCATAATCGTGTGGGTATTAAACATATTGCACCGGGCCGGGGTACTGAGAGATAAAAGCATCGGAAGTCAGTAGGGTAATACCCTCTATCATTGCTTGCGCAACAAGCATGCGATCAAAGGGATCCTTATGAATAAGGGGTAAGCTGCTGACAGCGACAGCATGCTCACTACCCACATGAAGCTCACTATAACCATTATCGAGTAACCCTCTGCGTAGCAGTCGCGCATCCACCTGAAAGTCATCGCGGCCCAGACTTTGCTTTATTGCAATTTCCCATAAACTGGCCGCGCTGAAAAACAATTCATTTTCTGAGGAATTAATCAAGATACTTACCTCTGCAGAGAGACGGGTCGGCTCACCCGCTGCCCATAGCAATAAATGGGTGTCCAGCAGAAACTTCATGTTATATCACTAAAAAGCCGTTCAATTTCAACAGTACCCATCCGATCAAAATCATCGGGAACGGCGATATTCCCTGTCATGAAACCAAGCCGCTTCATCTGCGAGGTTTCCGGTGCATCCAGAGGCATGACTTTGACGAGCGGTTTCCCTGCTTTTGCGATAATAAATGGATCACCTTTTGAAGCCTGCTCAACCAGTCGTGATAAATGTGTTTTTGCTTCATGAATATTAATAGTTTGCATGTTATTCCCTCTCTTTTATTCAAACTAAGTCATATTAGTTTAACTTATATATAAAAAGGCGGCAAGCAAGACAGGGTATATGGTCCCCCTCTGCTTCTGGAAAAACAAAGGAAAAGCAAAGCCGCTGCCTTTTTAAGGGATCTTATCAAAATTATCTTCGTTTCTTATTTCGCCAAAATGCCTATTTATCAAGAACGTCTGTCGAGGCCATCAATAAATTCCTGGTCAAATTTTTCCATCAATTCTTCATGGCTGTTAAATACCTCAACACTGAATAAACCTTCTTCTATGTTAAATTGATTATTTTCAATAAGCTGATCCAACGCTTTTTGATTCATGGAAGCCAACGCTTTATCTAAAAATTTAACTGTATATGAGGAAAATTCCCGATGCGGGATATTATTTTCTTTTTCCATCTTATAAATTGCGAGAGCACTTAGTAGCGAAGTTTCAAGATAATTGCGTTCATAACTATCATACTGATGCGAGCGTTCATATTCAGTCAGTTTTTCTCCATCTTCCCATTTCATCTCAAGAACGCTCTTTAGTTCATCCTGTAGCTTCAAAAGCTGAAGTGTAACAATGGCTTTATCGAAATTTTCTTTAAACTTAGGATCGTTATCCGCTCTTTTTTCTGGTAGTGAATCAAGGTCTTTACCAAGCTCCTTGGGTTTTTTGAAAGAAAAGGAATCTGGATACTGGCTTGCACTTGTGTGCGCAAATGTTACGGTCGAGCCAAAATAGCGTGGCATTGTTTGAACACTATGAGGCAGCGCAATTGGAAAGTGATTAAGGCTGTCACGATCAAAGATTTCCGCTTTTATAGGGATCATTGCTTTTTTACCCAGCGATTTCACGTCACGACTGTCGGATGCTCCCTGGCTATTTGTTGAAGCAAGCTGATATTTATCGTAAATATGCCGGTGATTATTCCCGTATATCTGTTCTGATGATTGTTCGTCATAGTTTCGATTGCAATATCCTCCAGTCAACACCTGGCTTGCCAGTGTCCATCGGTGGTAATGCGGTGAATCTTCTCCTCCCAATCCATTGCTTTTGGCATTAAAAAAATGCAAACGCAAATTCCATCCAGATTCCTTATTGCTCATTAAATAGAATTTGTCGAAAAAAGGGGCGCTGCGTGAATTACTACGACATTCTTTCAATAAAAGTTCATTATCTCTGATATGCATCATCGCACCAATAAGACTTTTCTTTGAAATTCCCTCTATATTAGAGGTAATACCTGCGCTATTACCGTAGCCAATTTCTGTAATGGGATCAAAATTGATATATCTTTCTGTTATCTGAGAGTAAATGCGCTCATAAGCAGCTTGATTAGATTCTGGTGTATATTCATTTAAAGAAGGAGGAAGAATACGATGAAATTTTTCTGACTGCATTGTGCATGATATAATGTTTACTTGCGGCATGATATGGTTTTCATCTGCTTGCAAACAATGACGAGTACAATTAAATGTATTTTGTTGTATTTTAGATGAAACTATTATTAGCGTATCAGATGAATCATTTGACTGAAATATTCTTTTTATATTATTAAAAATTGAATGAAGTTCCTTCTGGAAGTCAGAAGAATGACATGATGTTTCTAGAAATGAGTGATCAGGATGCAATGTATATTTTGTTATAGTTAGCATAAATAAAAATATAATCCTTGATTAATCAAGTTGGTAACTTTCCAGGCTGGAGATTTTTGTCATTACAATAAAAAAATACATAAAACTATTTCACCATTACTCATTTAATCCATTATATTTTAGATGACTTTAAAAGTCAGTATCAGTACAACTGGCTGTGATAATAACTTATTGCGGTTGTGTTGCAATAAGAATGAAGTAAGAAATCCCTTTTTTTGTAAAATTATATGTCCACATCTCTCATCATAACAGTCTTCAAACGCCTGTGTTATCTCTATTCTTTCCCACCATTCCGTTACCCTGATATTAAGCTGAGCGTGATCTATAATAATCCCAAGGTGCGCTGGCGGGATGGTCGGTGCCTGACGGCTAACACGAGCAGTACCAAGAAGAGACAATTAATGAATACATTGAAGCGCTTTAATTGGAAGTTATTGTTTTTTATAAGTATTTTGTCATGCGTAATAGAAGTGGTAGCGGAGGGAAGTACGACGACAGAAGGCAAAGACAGTAAGACCATGGCGACACCGACGACCAACGCAAACAAAGTGATACAAAAGATGAAAGAGGTGAATACGGACACGGGGGGGCAGTGGTTGTATGACGAAAGGGGCGAATTGCAGGGGTTGGCGAAGAAGCCTTAGCGGCGGACGTACGGGCGGGGTGCGGTGTCAGGGGACGCGGGTCGCGTGTTCTGACTGGTGGGAAGCGTGGCTACGCCAGCTTCCGCTCGTTACAGTGTAGGTATAAGTGCTGTCGAAGGCATTGTTGCAAACATGAGTGGCCTGTAATGGCTAAACTGAAAGGGGATTATGCTTCCTGACAGGCAACCCGATGAATTTTTTCCGCGGTCGACATTTCCATGGCACCCTCATTCTCGGGTTATGAATGAGTCTGGAGATGCTAAAAAAACAGGGGCAGCAGGTAAATATTGATTCACATGACTGGCAGTGTGGCTGGATGAATTGAATGCTGCCATGGTATCAATGAGCAGATTGACGGAAGTAAGACTGATTTCTTTTCGGTCATGCGTCATCAGATATTTGATGGTATTGGAACCCTGCACATAATAATCGCGAATCCTGAGACTGTCAGAAGTGCCAACAATAGTAATGACCAGATCCTGATTATTACGCTGCAGTGCTATATCTGCTGCAGCGATATCTTTAGCAAGCTTCACAGTATCTGCATCGCCAGCCTGATTTCCGCGTGAGATGATAGTGTCATTACCGTCACCCCTGCAGAAAAAGTATGTATCGCTCCCCTCCCCACCTTCCATAGTGTCCTCACCTTCAGAACCCCAAAGGATATCATTGCCTGCACCACCTGACAGGTAGTCATCTCCCTCACTGCCAAACAGCATATCGTTATCATCATCACCATACAGTCTGTCATTGCCTACACCACCTGACAGGTGGTCATCTCCATCGCCACCTGACAGATAGTCATTGCCATCATCGCCAAACAATATGTCGTGACCGCCATTGCCCAACAGCGTGTCGTTACCATCATCGCCAAACAACATGTCGTGACCACCATCGCCTGACAGCTCGTCATCGCCTGTATCACCATGTTTAGGTGAATTTTTTCTTTTAGGAAAGCCTGAAGTATTTTTAAATGAGGATGTCAATGTTCGTTCCTGAACCCCAGGTTGGTTCGATTTAAGCGGATTACCGGCCGTATTTTCAGTCAAAGACGTTAAATTATAACCCATTATATGTTTTCCTCATTGCTCGCATCATTACATATTGACTACAATTATTACACATTTTTTGGAGCACGGTTGCCATATTTGCAGTACCCGCAAACAGCCAAAAAAAATGAGAATGCTATGAAAATGTCGACCACGGAGAGGATTCATCGGGTTACCTGTTGGGCAGCATAATCTCCTTTCAGTTTAGCCATTACAGACCATTTATGTTTTCAACAGTGTCCAATATAATGAGCATTAAATGATTAAAAAAGATTACATGTAATATTGTCAAATATCATTGCGTTTTGCGATTACAAAATTCCATAAGCATTCTATGATTTACCCTAAAAAATATTAACGTAATACCATTAAAAAGTATTATATTTTTAATTTAAATAGCTATAACAAGAAAAATAAAATGCCAGATTTTTCTCTTTCAAGAGAAAAAAGTATACCTGGTTATTATGGAAATAAAGGACAAAAAAAGAAGAAAGCGATGTCATATTACGTCCTTTGGGGATTAATAATACACTTAATAAAAGTAATACGTTCGAAAGAAAATCATATGATTCATGTTTTTCCTTTAAAAAAATTAAGTGAGTTTCGAAAAAGATCTTTTGAAAAAATAAATCAATCATCACTATTTATTAATCTACACTTAATAATAATTATTATTTTATTCATCAGAGGAATCATAAAATGCCTACTGTCGATCGAATGCATTTTCGTGCATTCACTTCTAAAAACAGAATAGAAGACGCACATAAAAATATAGGGCAAACAAAATTGCTGGTTTGCTTACCTCTGATAGGAACATCTATTACATCGATTATTAATAAGTTTTCTCCTGAAGACATCAAAAGCTTTGTTAATAACGTTACATCATTTTATAAGGCGTTAGAAATTGTAACAACAAGTGGAGCAGTAAGCACTGACCCTGTAACACTCCATGGTCACCCGGATAACATTGTTATCCTTCATTGAAAAGGAAGGTAATGTAGAAATACAAATAATGCGGGGTAATACACTCATCAGTGTTTCATGAAGCAATAAGAAGAACAGATCTTGCTTTAAATCACTTGAATAAGGAGCAACAGAGAAATGCTCTTCTGGAGCAAGTAAGGAATTTTCCTTCAAAAAGAGAATAATATTCCCAATAAGTTGAAATAGCATTGTTGCAAATATCACATTCAATAACTTGTAAAATCCTTTTCAAAATTTTCTGCCAGCCGACTCAAGTGCCTTATGACGTTCTTCCTTCGAAAGAATATGGGGTGTAACTACAGGTATGTCACTATCAAAAAATGGCGATGGTTGGTTACGGCCCAGGAGTCTGCCTTTGAGAATGAAAGGCATTACAATCATAAAACCTTTGAGGTTGAAAGTTTGAGGTGTTCCTTTCGGCGGTGTACCGTGTGCAAACTTTCCCATAATGCTGGCGCGAACTTCACCCAGTGCTTGATCGAGTTTGTTCGGATCTCTGGTGGTATATACACGACGAAGAATTCCAGCCCATGGCCGTTTTGGATCGGTGTTGGCAACGGGCATGTTACAGCAGGTTGTGGAAAAGCGGTACATGCCATCAGGCGACAACCGCGTACATTTCAGGCACTCTTTGCCTTGCAGGATTTTAATGTCGCTGGGATAAGCCGGGACAATTTCTGTTCCGCCGTTAGCGTCAAGCAGGTCAGTTCGCTTTAAAAAATGCAAGTAAGATTGGCAGTCATCGCAGTAGCAACGCAGCCGACCAGGGGTTGCTTTCGGAAATTTTATTAATTCGGCGCGGAAGTTTCCGCACTCGCATTGGATTTCCACTGTTCCTCCTGAAGAAGCGTATGTGTGGTTTTGAAAGATTCTGCTGCGATAAAGCCTAAAGCGCAAACACCACGTCACCCAGATTTATGTGCTATTTTATCAAATGCCTTGTACGTTACTGCATCACCGTAAGCATCTTCCAGGATATCATGCAATTTCTTTTTAAGACTTGGGTTGTCAGAAAGTATTCTCATTGCTTTTCGACGCTGTTCTTCGATAGTAAGTTTCCAGCTATGGCTAACTGCATTTAAATTTAATTAAAAAATAGAAAAATCGCCACAGTATAGTGTGTCACTGCCAATTTGGCACCGTTACAAACAGAATATGTTAACCACACCACGATTTATAGCGGGTTTCAGCGTTATGCGCTGCCATTAACTCTTACCTGTCTTCCCGCCCTAACACCCCAGCCGCTTACCATTTTCTAAGAAAGACATTAAAGAGGATCTATAATAATTAATGCGAGCATGGGTAATTTGTCCTGCATTTTCTTGTAAATGCTTATCAGTATCTCTCAGAGGGTATAGCGTATGACAACATTGTACGGTTTTCATCGTGTGGCTACAGTCATACTCATAATGGCGTTCTCCAGTGTAAACGCAGTTACTACAACGTCTAAAATACTTGAGCAACAGGAATGGTGCAGTAATAACGGAGGACAGTGGACACAAAGCGACCAACCCGTTTGTTCCATACCGTTATCAAGCACCACTTCACAAGCAGAGGTCGATGCTAAGATTGCCCAAGCGCAAGCGTTGGGAGGGTCATTACCGACATCTCAGAAATCGCTGACATATACTCAGAACATCAAGGTTCGTTTCTAGGGTAACTCTCATGCTTCATTCACAATCCCGTCGTAAAACATAAAGCTGGCCTACTCATTAATTTTTAATTATCCATACCCGCTCGCCACAGACACGGGTTGATGAGCGTAGCGAAACGACCTGTGCGAGGAAGCGGAATATCATTCAGTGTTAACTATATCTACGGTCACTCATTTCTTGCATTTAGCAGGGTAGTTATCCACAGGAGCTGCCGTATTTTTTGGTTATTAAATTTATTAAGAACTTATTAAACTTATTAAGAGAAAAAATACCGTTCTATTTTATTGATATTTAAAGTTTTTTTTTATGCTGTAATGTGTAAATCCCGATAGTTTATGTGTAAATCCCGATACCGTATGTGTAAATCCCGATAGTTTATGTGTAAATCCCGAATGATTTTTTACTTTATCCACAGAAAAAATGACTTTTAATGTACGTTTTATCTGCTTCTATTGATGTAATGTGTAAATCCCGATACCGTATGTGTAAATCCCGATTTTTTTTGTATGTGTAAATCCCGAATGGATTAACTCGAGCGAACATTATCAAGTATTCAGGCACTTGACAGGCGCTAACCGACTGACTGGGCAAAGATGTTGGCCAGGATAATCGTATCCCAATCAAGAGAATTTATGATTTGAAAACATTGCGCCCGAGAAAGCATCAACAGATTGATTTCTTTGTTGCTGATGAGTTCGATATCGTTAATTTTCGTGATGAAATAGCGAGTATGGAACATCCTTTCTTTGCTTTAAAAGGAGGAGATGCACGCGTCAGAGAATATAAAAATGGCAATGTGACTGTTACGATAAAACCTACCGCAGATGGTCTTGCTACTGTCTTTGATAAAGATGTATGGATTTACGCCATATCAAAACTCTGTCAGGCCATTTATGAAGAACAACCAATTAGCCGAACCGTGCGTTTTACTGCCTATGATTTTTTTGTTACTGCAAATAGAGATAAGGGAGGACGTTCTTATAAAGAATTACAAAAGGCACTGGATAGGCTGGCAGGTACTCGTATTACTACCAATATTCAGCATACTGAAGAAACACGTGAAGCTATTGGCTTTGGATTGATTGACAGTTGGCGTGTGATGATGGAAGAACAAAAGGGAAAATTAGATGTAGGAATGATTGAAATTACTCTTCCTGATTGGTTGTATCAGGCAGTGGCACAGACAAAAGTACTTAAGATAAGTCAGGATTATTTTCGTATTCGCAAAGCCATAGATCGTCGTTTGTATGAGATTGCCCGCAAACACTGTGGTAATCAGTATGAATTTCAGGTTTCACTGGAAAAATTGCATCTGAAGACCGGAAGTACATCAAACAAAGCGGAATTTAAAAGACTTGTTAAAAATTTAGCCAGAACAAACGATCTTCCTGATTACGAGATTTTTTATGATGATGAGGCTGAAAATATTATTTTCAGAAACAGAAATCAGGACACGCATGAAACCGAATCATCAAAAAAACGGGAGAAGGGTAAGAAGGAGTTGCACAAAATTAAACATATATTGCTGAAAAAATAAGTTTCATGATTAGAAAGTTATGGTCATTCCTGTTTTTACAATACCGATACCGAAGCTATTGTTAGCTTGCCTGAATCTATCCGGCATCGTCCCGACGAAGGCTGCTACGTTCCGAAACTTTACGCGAGAGAGCCAGAGCTTTGTTGAAATATTTTTTTTCCACTACACTATTCAAGCACAGCTGATCTTAAATGTGATTGAGTTAGTTGATGTTATTACTTGCAGCATACCTTTTTGAGTAAAAAAACAGACAATTTCAGAAACAGATAGCAGCAGATAAATGAATAGTTCAGGTAAAAACGAATGTTTAATTTGGCATTTACTTTATATCATGCTTATCGTAGTTTGGTCAGTCTCTAAAATCTGATTAATTTAAACAATTGCTTATTAAATCTTTTTAAAACTAAAAATTTGTAACTTTCAGTTAATTTAACAGAAGGGATGAAACATCAGCAACCGGTCTATAAACAGGATGTTTACTTCATGATCAGAAGAATTAATAAAAAAATAAGGTAATTTGTTTAATTTAAAAGAATTCTTAATTATGAATAATAAATATACTTCATAATCAAATAATTACTGATTTATTATCGTAGCTTATAGAGTAATTTATAACGACATTTACTATGACAAAGAGTCAAACCGCCAGTAATGCATTTTTATATTATGTCTATTTTTTTTGGACATTAACCATTTTTTTCTTTATTATCGACTATGATGTGCTCTATAAAACAACGGCATTATTAGTATTGATTTCCGGTCTTTTTTATATAAAGAGGTACTTTTTTATGTTTGGAAAAACCAACAAAAAAACGTCATACGATGATAATGAACCGTTACAGGACGTTACTCAGCCAGACATGCCTGAAGAGGAGACTGTTTCCAAAGCAGGAAGCAAACGCAGTACAATTATAGCAAAGGATACTATTATTAATGGTAATATTGAAGTTAACGGCGATATTCAAGTTTATGGTGAAATAATCGGGAATATTAACCTTCATGAAGGTTCAATTCGTGTTATGCAGTCTGGTCATGTTAATGGTGAGCTGAAATCTCCAGTCATTATCATAGACGGTCAGGTAGATGGCACTTGTTGTGCAAAGACAATAGATATTCTTGATCATGGAAAATTGAAAGGAATCAGTCGTTGTGAAAGCCTGTCAATCAAACAGGGTGGGACATTTATAGGGCAGTCAGAAAAAACGGATGAAATGATTAAGGATAATGCCAGAATCAGTAAATTTGTTTCTCCTAACAGCATTGAAAATGCCAAGTCTCAGAAAGAGACTATCATGAATACCTCAGCCATACCCAATTTACCTGTTCAGGCAAATAAAAAGTAAGATATCCCTATCGTTTTTGGCTTATGGCCTCCATAGGCAATTACTTCATGAAAATGAAGTCATAACGTGCTGCCAGCATAATTAGCTAAGATGTAATTGATTTTATAAAAACGGTTATCACAGTGGTTTA
>JACCDN010096698.1_pt1 | contig 44357 bp, 35 predicted proteins | sample 7441691 | NCBI WGS metagenome assembly JACCDN01 (sample SAMN15323439, study PRJNA562643) | freshwater metagenome | isolation source: river surface water | place: USA:Blue River Watershed | collected 2017-08-16 | reverse complement strand
ATCGCCTCTTCGCTCCCGCACCTTTCCGTCGAGGTGCGTTCGCTCGTCGCCCAGCATCTCCTGCGTTATGAGCAGGACAGCACGGACCATAACCTCCCGCTGCTCGTTTGGACCGGCATCCGTGAGCTCCCGTCAGCCGACCTCATCGCCTGTGCGCATGTCAGCCGGGTCCCGAAGGTCACCAAGCTCATCGCCCGTCGCATCGCGGAAGGCGCGGACAAGCAACCCGACTCCCTGAATGAACTGCTGACGAATGCGGCGCGTATGCCGGACGGTCAGGCCGAGATCGTCGCCGGCATCGCCGAAGCGCTCAAAGGTTGGCGCAAGGCGCCCAAACCCGCCGCCTGGGAGGCCTTCGTCGCCACCGTACCTAAGGCTGACGCCGCCGCCCAGGATCAAGCCCGCCAGCTCAACGTCATCTTCGGCGACGGTCAGGCCCTCGACGAGATCCGCAAGATCGCCCTCGATGAGGGCGCGCTCATGGAGCAACGCCGCGCGGCCTTACTTTCGCTCATCGAAGCCAAGGACAAGCAGCTCAAGCAGGTCTGTGAGAAACTCATCTATGTGAAAGGCGTGAACATGGAAGCCATCCAGGGCCTCACCCAGTTCGACCAGGACGGCGTCGCCCAGCGGATCATCGATCGCTACATGCAGTTCTACCCGCATGAGCGTCCGCAGGCCATCATGGCGCTCGTCTCGCGTCCGCGCTTCGCGGCCACGCTCCTCGCCGCGGTCGAAGCCGGCAAGATTCCCAAGGCGGACTTTGGTCCGGCGGCCGCGCGTCAGGTACGCGCGTTCAACGATGCCAAGCTGAACGCGCTGCTCAGCAAGGTCTGGGGCGAGGCGCGGGAGACCTCGGCCGACAAGCTCAAGCTCGTCGCCGAGCTGAAGGCGCGTCACACGCCGGAGTCATTGGCCAAGGCCGATCTCGGCAAGGGCAGGGCGCTTTACGCCGGCGTGTGCGGGCAGTGTCACAAGCTTTACGGCGAAGGCGGCGCGCTCGGACCCGACCTCACCGGCAGCGGCCGTCACGATATCAATTACCTCATCGAGAACATCGTCGACCCGAGCGCCGTCGTGGACGCCGCGTATTATCTCAACAGCATCACGCTGAAAGACGGACGCGTGCTCAGCGGCATCGTCGGCGCGCAGAGCGAACGCACGCTCACGTTGCGTTCGGTCGGACAAGAGACCGTGATCGACAAGCAGGACATCGCCAAGCGCGACACCTTGCCCATCTCGCTCATGCCGGAAGGACTCCTGCAGGCCTTCACGCCGGAACAGCAGCGTGATCTCCTTGCCTATCTCATGGGCAATTCCCAGGTCCCGCTGGCGAAGTAAGGACGCCTCAGGGGCGTCCGGCGGAGCCGATGAGGAAGAACAGGCCGAGGAGGAACTGGCCGAGGTCGTAGAGCGGTTCGGGGATGGTGGCGAGGGTGACGAGGATCATAAGGCTGATATGATACCTCGGACCGGCCCCGAGCCGTTAATCGATAAACTCGATAGGGGGTATCGGTCGGACGGGGTCGGAGGTTGCCAGCCCCGGAAAGCCGGCAAGGATGTCCGTGCCCCGGTCATGAACGTCCATCACCTCGAGTTGTTCTACTACGTGGCCAAGCACCAAGGGATCAGCGCCGCGGTCCGGCACATCCCTTACGGCATCCAGCAGCCGGCCGTCAGCGGCCAGATGGCCGCGTTGGAGTCGAACCTCGGCGTACGTCTCTTCGAGCGCGTGCCGTTCCGCCTGACCGCGCCTGGGCGAAAGCTCTTCGCCCAGATCGAACCGTTCTTCTCGGGGCTCGACGGCCTCGAGGCCCAGCTGCGCGACGCCGACCGTCCGGAGCTCCGCCTCGGCGCCTCGGAGCTCGTCCTGCGCCTGCACATCCCGACCGTCACCCAGCGCCTGCGTTCCCGTCATCCGAAGCTGCAGCTCAGCCTCACGCCGGGATATCAGGTGCAGTTCGAGACCTGGCTGCGCGAAGGCGTCATCGACCTCGCGATCGTCCCGCTCGAAGCCAGCACGCAAGGAAGGCAGAGCCAGCTGCGTCTCGCCCGCGTGCCGCTCGTCCTGCTCGTGCCGAAGAAGTCGCGTTGGAAGAACGCCGCCGAACTCTGGAAACAGAAGAAGATCGACGAACCCCTCGTCGGCCTGCCGGCCGCCTCGAGCGTCACGCGGAGTTTCCTCAAGGACCTGCGACGTCGCGGGGTCAAGTGGCCGCAGTCGGTCGAAGCCCCTTCGATGGAGATGGTCACCGGGCACGTCGCCGCCGGCGGCGGTCTCGGCGTGAACCTCGCCATCGCCGAAGCCATCGCCGACCCCGGCGTGCGCGTGCTGCCGCTCGAAGGCTTCGCGCCCATGGAGATCGGACTGCGGTGGACCGGCGTCCTCACGCCCTTGCTGCGCGACGCGATCCTCGAGCTTCAGCGCTACACGCGCGAGACCTGGCCGGACTGGGCGATCGACGACGTGCTCGTCGAACCCAAGAGAGCCGGTCGTCGCAAAGCCTGACTCAGCGCTTCGCGAGGGCCTGCGTGATCGCCACGCAGGCGAGCGCGGCGTTTTCGGCGCGCAGGACCGTGGGGCCCAGCACCACCGGGCGGAAACCGGCGGCCCGTGCGGCCGCGTATTCTTCCGAGGTCAGATCGCCTTCGGGGCCGATGAGCCACGTGACTTTCGAGGCCTTCGTGAAATCGAGGTGCGCGACCGGTTCGGCGTCGAACTCGAGCGAACCCGTGAGGCGCAGTTCGCCTTCGACCGGGGCGGGCAGGCGTTCGACCCATTCGCGGAAACGGACCGGGGCGGCGATCTCGGCGCGCCAAGGGTGGCCGGATTGCTTGCAGGCTTCGACGGCCTGTTGCTGCCAGCGTTCGCGCCGGGTGCGGGCGCGGTCGGCGTCGAGCTTCAGTTCGCAGCGGGCCGTCTCAAGCGGGATGACGCCGGCGGCGCCGGCTTCGCAGCAACTGCGGACGAGGTCATCCATCGTGCCGCCCTTCGGCATGCCTTGGGCGACAAAGATCGCGGGCGTGAGCGGATCGGCCACGCGGGCGCGGATCACTTCGACCATCGCGCCGTCGCCGTCGGCCGAAGCCAGTTTGCCTTCGACCACCAGCCCTTCGCCGTCGAGGAGCACGACCGCGTCGCCGCGGCGGGCGCGGAGGCTGCGGACGACATGGGCCGATTCGTCGGCCGAAAGCTTCACGTGGGCGCCGGGCTTGCAGGCCGGGGCTTGCTCGTGGTCGATCCAGACGCGGAGAGGGCTCATCAGGAAAGCGCGACCGGGCGGTCGTAAGAAGGATCCCAGTCTTTCCAGACCGGTTCGTAGCCGTGGCCGCGCAGCATCGCGGCGACTTCTTCTGGCGAACGGTCGTCCTCGATGGCGAACTGTTCGAGCGAAGCCTCGCGGCCTTCGGCGTAACCGCCGGGGTTGGTGTGCGAGCCCGCGCTCATCGCCGTCACGCCTACGCGGCAGGCGTGGTCGCGGAAGTTGCGGCTCTCGCGGGTGCTCAGCGTCAGCTCGACCTCGGAGCTCAGCAGGCGGAAGGCGCAGATCGCCTGGACCAGGTCGCGGTCGGTCATCTCGACCTTCGGCTGCAGCTCGCCCTCGTGCGGGCGGATGCGCGGGAACGAGACGCTGTAGCGGCTCTGCCAGTGCTTGCGTTCGAGCCAGCGGAGGTGGAGGGCCGTGAAGAAACATTCCGCGCGCCAGTCCTCGAGGCCGAAGAGCGCGCCGAGGCCGATCTTGTGGACGCCGGCGGCGCCGACGCGGTCGGGCGCGTCGAGGCGGTAGAGGAAGTCGGACTTACGACCCTTCGGGTGGTGGACGTTATACGTCTCGCGGTGATACGTCTCCTGGTAGACCAGGACCGCGTTGAGACCGTGGCGGCGGAGCTCGGCGTATTCCTCGGTCTCCATCGGCTGGACCTCCATCGACAGCGAGGAGAAGTGAGGGCGGAGCAGGTCGAGGGCCTGGACGAAATACGGGACCGCCACCTTGTTGGATTCGCCCGTCAGGATGAGCAGGTGGTCGAAGCCCAGCTTCTTGAGCGCGCCCGCCTCGCGGAGGATCTCGCCCGGATTGAGCGTGCGGCGCGGGACCTTGTTGCCGGCCGAGAAGCCGCAATAGGTGCAGACGTTCTGGCATTCGTTGGAAAGGTAGGCCGGGGCGAAGAGCTGCATCGTCCGGCCGTAGCGGCGGAGCGTGCGTTCATGGCTGAGCCGGGCCATCCGCTCGAGGTGCGGGGCGGCGGCCGGGGAGACCAGCGCCTTGAAGTCCTCGAGGTCGGCGCAGTCGGCTTCGGCGCGCGCGAGGGCGCGGAGCACGTCGGCCTCCGTCTTCCTCCGGACCGAGGCGAGGACCTCGTCCCAAGGATGGGCGGCATGGACTTCGGCGAACGACATCAGGCCCGACACTGTGGGCCAAAAATCGCGCAGGGCAAGGGCGGGAGCGCGCTCAGAGCGTCGCGGCGTAGCCGGCGGCGTCGAGGAGGGCGGCCAGCTCGGCCGGATTCTTCACCTTCACCTTGATCATCCAGGCGCCGCCGTACGGTTCGCGGTTCACCAGGTCGGGAGAATTGTTCAGGTCGGCGTTGGCTTCGATGATCTCGCAGGACACCGGGCTGTAGAGGTCGGAGGCGGCCTTGACGGATTCGACCGTGCCGAAGACGTCGCCATGGTTGAACGAAGCGCCGACCTTCGGGAGGTCGACGAACGTCACGTCGCCGAGCGCGGCCTGCGCGTGGTCGGTGATGCCGATGACGGCGGTGCCGTCGGCGGCGACCTTGATCCACTCGTGGTCCTTGGTGTAGCGGAGGTCGGCGGGCACGTTGCTCATGGCTTCTGGGTAAAGGTGGCGGAGATTATTTCAACCCTTCACTTCACGAAAGGCTCGGTCGCGAGGCGCAGCGGGATGCGGTGGCCGCGGATGTCGACCGTCAGCGAAGCGGAGGCGGCGTGGCCGGCGGCGACGAGGGCCGTGCCGATGGGCTTGCCGAGGACCGGGGACTGCGTGCCGGAGAGGACTTCGCCGACGGGCGTCTCGCCGGAGTAGACGACGGCGCCCTGGCGGGCGATGCGGCGGTCATCGAGCGAGAACAGCACCACCGAGGAGACCGGGCCGCCCTGGGCCTGGCGATGGAGCGCCTCGCGGCCGATGAACTCCGGCTTCGTGAACTTCACCGTCCAGCCGAGGCCGGCTTGGATGGGCGAGGTCTTCTCGGAGATCTCATGACCGTAGAGCGGGTAGTTGGCTTCGAGGCGCAGGGAGTCGCGGGCGCCGAGGCCGGCGGGTACGAGGCCGTGCGGCTTGCCGGCGGCGAGGAGCGCGCGGGCGACCTTCTCGGCCGAAGCGGCGGGCAGGTAGATCTCGAAACCCGGCGAGCCCGTGTAGCCCGTGCGGGAGATGAGGCAGCCGGCGACGCCGGCCACTTCGCCGAACGCGAAGCCGAAGCGCTTGACGGAGGCGAGCGAGGTGGACGTGGCGAGGGCGAGGATCGCTTCGGCGCGCGGGCCTTGGAGCGCGAGCTGGGCCCAGGCGGCGCATTCGTCGAGGACTTCGACCTGCAGGGAGCCGACGTGGGCGCGCATCCAGGCGATGTCCTTCGGCGCGTTGGAGGCGTTGAGGCAGATCAGGAACTCATCTTCGGCGAGGCGGTAGACGATCAGGTCGTCGACGCAGCCGCCGTCGGGCTGGCACATCACCGTGTAGCGGGCCATGCCGACCTTGATGGTGGCCATCTCATTGGTCATGATGCCGTCGAGGAACTTCGCCGCGTCGCGTCCGCGCACGCGGGCTTCGCCCATGTGGGAGACGTCGAAGAGGCCGGCCGCCTGGCGGACCGCCATGTGCTCTTCGATGATGCCGGAATACTGCACGGGCATCTCCCAGCCGGCGAACGGTACGATGCGTCCGCCGAGTTCGACGTGCAGGGCGAAGAGAGGCGTGCGGGAGAGCGTGTCCGACATAGTTCCTCCAAGGTGGGTTCCCGGGCCTGCGTTCCAACAAAAAAGCCCGGCCGAGCGGCCGGGCTTTTCGAGGCGGAGCGAAGTCCGGCTCAGAGGCCGAGTTCCTTGCGGAGACCCGCGAGGGCGGCCTTGAAGTCTTCTTCCGAGATCGCCTTGGAGCGACGCTTGCTCTCGAGGAGGGCGTAGCGGGAGCTGAATTCGGAGTACTTGAGGGCTTCGGCCTGGGCCTTGGCTTCGGCGGCGGCCTTGTTGGCCTCGGCGAGCTTGGCTTCGCCGTCGAGGCGGGCGTCGGCGACGGCCTTCTCGGCGGCCTTGTTAGCCTCGGCGAGCTTGGCTTCGGCCTGGGCGAGCTTGGCTTCGGCTTGGGCGCGGGCTTCGGCGACGGCCTTGTCAGCGGCCTTGTTGGCCTCGGCGAGCTTGGCTTCGACGGCTTGCAGTTCGGCCTTGGCCTGGGCGACGGCCTTGTCGGCGGCCGCGGAAGAGTTCTTGGCGGCGTCGGCTTTCGCCTTGGCGAGGGCTTCGTTGGCCTTGGCCGTCGCGGCCTTCTGGGCGGCGAGTTCCTGCTGCGCCTTGGCGAGGGCCGCAGCGGAGCCGGCGGTGGCTTCCTTGACGCTCATCGACGAGCGGCTGCCGAGTTCTTCGGTGCGGGCGGCGAGGGCCTTGATGGCGGTGGAGGCGTTGGCCTGGGATTCCTTGAGGGACTTCATCTCGGCGGCGTAGGTCTGCTCGAGCTTGGCGAGACGGTCGTCGCCGGACTTGGCGGCGGCCTTGGCCTGGGTCACGGCGGCCTTGGCCTGGACGACCTTGCCTTCGGAGGCGGCGAGGGCGGCGCGGCGTTCTTCGACGGTCTTCAGATTCTTTTCGGCGGAAGCGCGGGCGGCTTCGGCTTCGGAGGTGGCTTGGGCGAGGGCGAGCTCGGCCTCGGCCAGCTTGGCCTTGGCGGACTCATCCTTACCCTTGGAGGCCTTGGCCGCAGCGATGCTCTTGGCGATTTCGGCGAGGCGGGCCTGCGAAGCGGCTTCGCGGGCGGCGAGGGCGGCCTGGATCTTGGCGGCGGCTTCCTTGGTCGCGGCGAGGTCGGCCATCAGCTCTTCCTTGGCGGCGGCTTCTTCGCCGAGGGCCTTCTTGGAGAGCTTCTTGAATTCCGGATTGTCGGCGGGAGGCACGCCAGCTTCGCCGGCGGCGGGAACCTTGGTGAGGTTGACCTTCACGGCGGCGGGGAAGCCGAACTCGATGCCTTCGCTCGTCGTGATGAGGCGGGGCTTGAGGTCGGAAGTCTCGGTCAGGTAACCGCCCTTGCCGACCTGCAGCTCATAGTTCTTCGTGCGATCGAGTTTGATCGTGGTCGGCGTGCGACCGACGGCTTCGCCGTTGAGGCGCACGGCCGCGGCGGTCGGGTTCGAAGAGACCACGACCGTGTCGATGTTGGCCGAGTCGACCGAGGACTTGCAGCCGACGAGAGCGACGCAAAAGGCGAGGAGGGAAACGTGGATACGCATGAGACGGGGCTTGGGGTCTGAGGATTGCGTCCAAAATGAAATGGGTTTCAACCCCTAAACGCCTGTCCAGAGGGCGGGATTGACACCGGGGCGGTGTGAACAACCCTGTGAGTAAGGGAGTTGGCCAGCATAGCTCAGTTGGTAGAGCAGCCGCCTTGTAAGCGGCAGGTCGTCGGTTCAAGTCCGACTGCTGGCTCCATCCCTCGCCGTAAATTAACCCAAAACATGGGTTAATCAGCCGATTATCAGGCCGGCCGAGGGGCTTGGCGGAGGGCGTCAGCCACGCGCAAGACGGGTCGGATGGCCGCCACGTCATGAACACGGACCATCGAACAACCTTGGGCGACGCCCCAGGCGGCGGTCACGTCGTTACCGGGGCCGCGTCTCAGCGGATCGGGCTCATCGAGCACGAGGCCGAGCGTGGACTTGCGGCTTGTTCCCAGGAGGACCGGGTGGCCGAGGGCGGCGACCTTGGCCAGGTCGCGGACGAGCATGAGGTTCTGTTCCGGCGTCTTGCCGAAGCCGAAACCGGGGTCGGTCCAAAGCTGTTCCGGCGCCATGCCGGCGGCTTTCGCCGCGCTTAAGGAGGATCGCAGATCGCCAAGGATTTCAGGCCAGAAGTCGCGATAGGCCGCTTCACGCCGGCGATGCATCAGGATGAGCGGGCAGCGGGCTTTCGCGCAGACCAAGCCCATCGGAGACTCGTCGCCGCGCGCTTCGAAGCGTCCGCCTTCCACATCGTTGACGAGGTCGGCGCCGGCGGTGATCGCCTCGGCGGCGACGGACGGCTTATACGTATCTATCGATAGCACGGCCTGCGGGAAGCGTCGGCGCAGGGCTCGTACGACGGGCAGCAGGCGGGCGAGCTCTTCGGCGGCGGCGACCGGGGCCGCGCCGGGGCGGGTGGATTCCGCGCCGAGGTCGAGGACGTCGGCTCCCTCGGCCAGCATGGCTTCGGCACGGCGGAGGGCGTCGTCGACTCCGGGCAACGCGCCTCCATCGGAGAAGGAGTCCGGGGTCAGGTTCATGATACCCATGATCAACGTCCGCCGACGCCAGTCGGGGAGAGGGGTGCCATGTGGGCTGGACCAAGACATCGTGAGGGGGTTAGGGGGTGGTTTCGGGGGGCGCAACCTTAGAGGGGGAGGCGGCTGAACGACCCCCTTTTCATCTATTAGAGGGAATGATGGGGTGTAATTATTCACAAACCATTGTAGATTAATTACTTACCTATTAATGCTTCGGTATCGACCTTAACGGAGGCTATTTATGAGCGATTTAGCCTGCTGGGGCTTGCAAATTAACTCACTTTTACGGACTTTTCCGCGTCCGAAACACCTCCTTTATGTTTTCTCGTATCCTCAGTCGGGTCGGTCTGCTCGCCGCCCCCTTCCTGGCCGTCATCATGGCCGGTTGCTCGAAGGCCGACCTGACCGTCCGTCAGTCGACCATGGATCCCAAGGGTCCGGTCTCTCAGGTCCAGTTCGACGTCTTCATGGACACCGTCTGGCTGGTCGTCGTGCTGTTCGCGCTCGTCGGCGGCCTGCTCGTCTTCGCCGTCATCAAGTTCCGCTCCCGTCCGGGCGATGAGAACAAGCCCGCCATCATCGAAGAAGGCCACGGCAATCCCCTCATCGAGATCGGCCTCATCACCGCGTCCATCGGCGCCCTCGTCATCATCGCCATCCCGACGCTCAGCGCCATCTGGTACACCGACGACGTCCCGGCCGAGTCGGTCCCGACCTCCAAGCTTTCCGCCTGGTATCCGCGCGTCGAGGGCACGCGTGAGAACTACGCCAAGTCCGTCGAAGAGCAGGTGCTCGAAGTCGACGTCATCGGCAAGCAGTGGTGGTTCCGCTTCGAATACCCGCAGCTCGGCATGACCAACGACGCCAAGCACTCCGTGCCGAACGAGCTCGTCATCCCGAAGGGCAAGGCCGTCCGCATCAACCTCCGCTCCGAAGACGTCATCCACTCCTTCTGGGTGCCGAAGATCGCCGGCAAGGTCGACCTCATGCCCGGACGCAAGAACCACATGTGGATCCAGGCCGATCAGACCGGCCACTACTACGGCCAGTGCGCCGAGTTCTGCGGCGACTCGCACGCCTACATGCTCTTCCGCGTCGAAGTGCTCGAGCCCGCCGATTTCGCCAAGTGGGTCCAGAAGCAGAAGGCCGAGGCCGCGCCCGTGGCCGCCGGTTCCAAGGCCGAGAAGGGCAAGGCCCTCTTCGCCAGCAAGAGCTGCGCCATGTGCCATAACGTCGGCGGCCACTTCGGCGCCGGCGCCTTCGGCCCCGACCTCACGCACGTCGCTTCGCGCAAGTCGCTCGCCGGCGCCTGGCTCGACAACCGCAATTCCGCCGCCCAGCTCGCGCTCGAGCAGAAGACCGGCAACACCGAGGACTCCGTCCCCGTCGACCCGGCCACGCTGAAGGCCAACCTCATCAAGTGGATCGGCTCCTCCGGCGTCGCGCACGGCGCGGACGGCAAGCCCTCCAAGGACGTGAAGCCCGGCAACCGCATGCACTATTACAAGATGTTCAACGTCGCGGGCCTCCGCGAGACGAACCAGCAGTTCACCGCCGAGGAGCTCGACCACCTCGCCGAATACCTCCTCACCCTCAAGTAAGCCCTGACCCTTTAATTTTCCGACCATGTCCCACGACTCCCATCACGCCCCCGTCGCCTGCAAGACGGAGCTGGCCCCTGAGCGCAGCGACCTCGGCCTCTACCGCCCCGATCGCGCCACCGGCTGGACCGACTGGCTGACCACCGTCGACCACAAGAAGATCGGCATCATGTACGGCGCCTTCGCGATGCTGTACTTCCTCATCGGCGGCGTCGAAGCCCTCGCGATCCGCACCCAGCTGGCCCGCCCGGACAACGACTTCGTCACGGCGCGCATGTACAACCAGCTGTTCACCATGCACGGCACCACGATGATCTTCCTCGGGGTCATGCCGCTCTCCGCCGCGTTCTTCAACTTCCTCGTGCCGCTGCAGGTCGGCGCCCGCGACGTCGCCTTCCCGCGACTGAACGCGTTCTCGCTCTGGACGTTCGTCTTCGGCGCGTTCGTGCTCAACGCCTCCTGGCTCTTCGAGTTCGGCCACCTCGCCGGCTGGTTCGACTCCTTCGCCTGGCACAAGGCGCTCGTCTACACCGACTTCGCCCCGGCCAACGGCTGGTTCAGCTACGCGCCGCTCTCCGGCACCTTCGGCGCCAACGGCCAGGCCCTGCGCTTCACCGGCGTCGGCACCGATTTCTGGATCATCGGCATCCAGATCCTCGGCATCGCCTCCCTCGCGGCCTCCTTCAACTTCATCTGCACCATCATCAACATGCGCGCCAAGGGCATGACCATGATGCGCCTGCCGGTCTTCACCTGGATGACCCTCGTCACCTCGGTGCTCATCATCCTCGCCTTCCCGGCGATCACCGTCGCGCTCATCGAGCTCATGTTCGACCGCGCCTTCGGCGCCAACTTCTTCAACCCGTCGGCCGGCGGCCAGCCCGTCCTCTGGCAGCACCTCTTCTGGATCTTCGGCCACCCCGAGGTGTACATCCTCGTCCTCCCGGCGATGGGCATCGTCTCGGAAGTCCTCCCGACGTTCACCGGCAAGTCGCTCTTCGGCTACCCGATCATCGTCTTCTCCGGCGCCGTCATCGGCTTCCTCGGCTTCGCCGTCTGGAGCCACCACATGTTCACCACCGGCCTCGGCCCCGTGCCGACCGCCGCCTTCTCGCTCCTCACGATGGCCATCGCCGTCCCGACGGGCGTGAAGATCTTCAACTGGCTCGGCACGATCTGGGGCGGACGCATCCGCTTCACCCCGCCCATGGTCCTCGCCCTCGGCTTCATCTGGATGTTCATGTGCGGCGGCTTCTCCGGCGTCATGCACTCCTCGGCCCCCGCCGACTCCCAGCAGCAGGACAGCTACTTCGTCATCGCGCACTTCCACTACGTGCTCCTCGGCGGCGTGCTCCTCGGCCTGATGGCGGGCCTGTACTTCTGGTTCCCGAAGATCTTCGGACGCATGCCCAACGCGCCGATCGCGTACCTCGGCTCCGCGCTCGTCATCCTGGGCTTCAACCTCGCCTTCGGCCCGATGCACTACCTCGGCCTGGCCGGCCAGCCGCGCCGCACGCACACCTACCACGCCGGCAACGGCTGGGAGACCTGGAACTTCGTCGCCACCATCGGCGCCTACATCCTCGGCATCGGCGTCGTGATCGTCTTCGGCAACCTCGTCTGGACCGCCTTCCGCGGCAAGAAGTGCGGCAACGATCCGTGGGATGGCCGCACCCTCGAGTGGTCCCTGCCTTCCCCGGTGCCGGAGTATAACTTCGCCCAGGCCCCGATCGTCGCCACCCGCGACGCCTTCTTCGAGCACAAGCACGGCTCCAGGAAGATCGGCGTCGAGAACGACGGCGGCGAAGCCGGCGTCCACATGCCCAGCCAGTCCTGGATGCCGATGCTGGCCTCCGCCGGCTTCCTCTTCATCGGCTTCGGCATGCCGATGATGGCTATGGGCATCCCGTACGCCGGCTGGCTCGTCATCTCCGGCCTCGGCGTCCTCTTCGTCGGCATCTGGCTCTGGGCTCTCGAAGGCCCGGGCGGTTACATGCTCAAGACCCCGGCCCCGTCCGGCGCCCCGGCTCCGGCCGAGACCGTCGCCCACTGAGCCCGTCGTAATCCAAACCTCAAACTCTGACCTCCAATGTCTGACCACGCCGCCGCGCACGAAGCGCCCACCTCCACCGGGATCGACCACAAGAAGCTCATCATGTGGCTCTTCCTGGCTTCGGACTGCATGTTCTTCGGCACGCTGATCTCGACCCACCTGCTGTACCGCAAGCTCTTCCCCGCCGGCTTCACCGACGCGGAAGGCCACCAGCGCTTCATCCAGGAGCTGTTCTCCATCGAGCTGACGTCGTTCTCGACGTTCATCCTCCTGATGTCGTCCTTCCTGATGGCGCTCGCGGTGTCCGCGATGCACAAAGGCCAGCTGAAGTCCTTCCGCCGCAACGTCCTCGGCGTGATCATCTTCGGCCTGATCTTCCTGGGCTGCCAGGTCTACGAGTTCACGCACTTCTACCACAAGGGCCTGACCATCCAGAACAGCGTCCTCGGCTCGACGTTCTACGTGCTCACCGGCACGCACGGCACGCACGTTGCCATCGGCGTCCTCTGGCTCATCCTGCTCTACTTCTACAGCTTCACCGGCAAGCTCGGCGGCCACATGGGCGCCCTCGACGTCGAAGTCGCGGGCCTCTACTGGCACTTCGTCGACATCGTGTGGATCATCATCTTCACGGCCGTCTACCTCGTCGAATACCTCGGGCCCTACGGCATCTGGGGTTCGGGCCTGCCCGCCGTCGTCAAATAACCCGCCTTCCCGCCCATGTCCTCTTCCCACGAAGCCGCTCCGAGCAAGGCCTTCCTCGCCGAGGAAGTCCGTCGCTACCACCACTTCATCGTGCTGGCCCTCTGGCTGGCCGTCGTCACCGGCGCCGAGATCGTCCTGATCTACCTGCCGCTGCCGACCGCCGTCATCTTCACGATCCTGACCCTGATGTCCGCCGGCAAGTTCTTCGCGGTCATCCTCTGGTTCATGCACCTGATCTACGACAAGCGCCTGCTCTTCTGGTGCTTCCTCGCCGGTCTGGTGCTGGCCTTCGCGACGTACGCCGCGGTGCTGACCCTGTTCAGCGCCGACCGCATCGACACGCGCTGGTTCAGCTGAGCCCGGCTCCCCGCCGACCGACGAAGGCCTCCGTGCGAACGGAGGCCTTTTTCGTGCCCATGCTTGCGGGGGCGTCCCGGCGCGCTTCATATCATCCCTGATGAACATCCCCCTGCACTGGCACACGGAGCCGCTCCTGCTGCTCCTGGTCGTCGGCGCATCCTGGGCCCATGCCCTGGCCTGCGGTCCTTACCGCGCGCGCTGGATGCCGGGCCGGGCGGAATATCCTGTCTGGCATGCGGTGCGCTTCCATCTCGGCGTGCTCGTCGGCTACGTCGCCGTCGGGTCGCCGCTGGACCAGCTCGGCGAGAGCTTCCTGTTCTGGGCCCACATGCTGCAGCACATGCTGCTCATCTACGTCTCCGCGCCCCTCATCGTCACGGGCCTGCCGCCCGAGCTCGTCGACGGCTTCCTCAAGGAACGCCCCCGGCTCACCCGTGCGCTCGCGTTCCTGACGCATCCGGTCACGGGCGGGCTGATCTTCACCCTGTGCTTCTCGATGTGGCACTTTCCCGAACTGTACGAAGCCGCGCTCCGCAGCCGTCCGCTCCACGTGGTCGAGCACTGGTCGATGTTCCTGCCGGCGATCCTCATGGTCTGGCCGCTGTTCTCCCTTTCGGAGCGCCTGCCCCGTATCGGCTACGGGATGGCGATCTTCTATTCCTTCGGCCTGATGATCGCGGACCTGCCGCTCTGGGCCGTGCTCATCTTCGGCGACCATCCGATCTACGAGACCTACCGCTTGGCTCCCCGCGTGAGCGAGCTTTCCGCCGCCGCCGACATGATCCTCGGCGCGGTGGTGATGAAGGGCTTCAACGAGGTCTTCGCCCTGCTGTGCATGGGCTACGCCTTCTTCGCCTGGTATCAGCGCGAGAAGTGAGCCGGCTCAGTGGCGCGACGCGCGCCGCAGCAGCCACCAGGCGGTCGCCACGACGATCAGGTTCGGCGCCCAGACGAGCAGGTCCGGCCGGAAGTCCGGGTCCTTCACGTAGCCGGCCATCGAGCTGAGCAGGTAGTAGGTCAGCGCGATCGCGAGGGCGACAGCGGCGTTGACGAAGGTCTCCGAGCGGCCGACGCGCACGGCGAGCGGCACGGCGAGGAAGGCCAGCGAGAAGACCGAGAAGGCGCCCGCGAGGTGGGCCATGAGCTGCGTGCGCGCGACCATCCGGCCGCGTTCCAAGGTCCGGGCGTCGGCGCCGGGCGGGACCTCCCAGCCTTTGTCGATCGCGACGAGCAGCTCCTGCGTCGTCAGCCAGCGCAGCTTGCGCTGGAAGTTCTCGCCGTCCTTGAAGATGCCCGAGGCCGGGAACTCGAGCGTCGAAGCGACGGCGGTCGCGAACGAAGACGGCTGCAGGAAGGCCTGGTCGCCGGCGGGACGCGAGTCGATGCGGGCGTCGGAGAGCGTGATGCGGAGGACGCCTTCGCCCGCCTTCGAGACGGCGCGCTCCAGGCGGGCTTCGCGGGCGTGGACGGTCTGGACCAGGCGGCCGCGGTCGTCGACGCGCCAGAGCCAGAAATCACGGAGGACCTCCCCGTCGCGCGCGGCGGCGCGGATGACCATGCCGGGGAACTGGCGGTTGAGCTGGCCGGGCACGATCACCGAGGCGGGATTATCCTTGGCCGAGCCGACGAGCAGACGCCGGTACTCGGTGTTGGCGTCGGGCGCGACCTCGAGGTTGAGCCAGGCCGAGAGGAGTGCGAGGAACGCGGCGAGCAGGAGGGCGGGGCGCGCGATGCGGCCGAGGCTCAGGCCGCCGGCCTTCATGGCGGTGAGTTCCTGCTGCGAGCTCATGCGTCCGAAGGCGAGGAGCACGCCGGTCAGCAGTCCCAGCGGCAACGCATAAGGCAGCACGCCGGGGATGAGCAGGGCGATGAGCTCCAATCCTTCCCAGCCGCTGACGCGTCCGGAGGCGATCGCGCTCGAGACCTGGTTCAGGACGTTGCCCGCGACCATCACGAAGACGAACGCGCCCGTGGCGGCCCCGCCGGCGACGGCGGTTTCGGTCAGGACGTGGCGGTCGAGGAGGCGCACGTCAGCATCCAAGCCGACCACGCCCTTTTCTCCAAGGCGAAAGCCTCAGGGCGCCGCCTTCTGATCCAGGTCGGCCGGCAGGCCGGGACCGCGGACGGCTTCGATCTCGCCCGCGCGCACCCAGCCGGTCTTGCCGTCGGCGGTGCGCACGCGCATGTGCCCGTTGAGCGGACGATCGGTGCGTACGACGTCCCCTTCGGCCACGCCGCGGAGCGGCTCGCCGAACTGGGTGGGGGTCAGTCGCAGGGAGACTTCGGGGCGACGCACCACGGCTCGGGCGTCGAGCGAACGGCCGCCCCACAGCCCGGGGATGCAGAGGGCGAGCACGGTGAGCGCTCCCACCCGGGTCCACTGGTTGGCTTCGCTCGCCGGCCTGCCGCGGAGCCTCGGCACGGCGACGCACAGCACGGTGGTCCAGAAAGAGGCGAGGGCCAGCAGCAGCCAGAGGTCGCCGGTGAGGAAGGAGGCGTATTCTTCGACGGCGGTCGGCTTGGGGCGTTCGACGCCGCCGCTGTCCAGTCCGTGCTTGATGCCGGCGATGGCGACAGGGTCGCGCGGGTCGATGAGCAGCGCGCGTTCCCAGCAGAGCATCGCGCGGCCTTTGCGGCCGAGGCGCCATTCGGCGTTGCCCAGCGCCGAGAGGCGGCCGGCGGTCACGCCTTCGTCGCGGATCTCCGCGCTCCAGAGTTCGACGGCTCCGGCGTAGTCGCCGCGGGCGTAGGCGGTCTCGGCGGCGCCGGGAGCCTCGGCCGCGCCGAGGGGCGCGAGCCAGCAGAGGAAGAGCAGCGCGAGGGTCCTCATGTCAGCGAGAGCAGCTGGCGGAGCAGCGCGACGTCGGCGTCGGCGGTTTCGGCGTCGGGCGGCGTGCCCGGCCTGGCGAAGCGATCGGACTGGGCGAGGACGTACAAGGCGTCGAGGCGGGCGCGGTCGGCGCCCGGGAGCACGCGTTCGACGTCGCTCTGGGTCATCGCCTGTTCTTCGGCGGCGAGCTTGGCGGCCACGCCGGCCTGCAGCCCGCGGACGACCGCCACGGCGAAGCCGCGGGCGTCGTTCCGACGACGGCAGGCTTCGGCTTCCGTCAGCGAGGCGCGCATGACGGCGCGGGCGCGGCGGCGGCGGCCGATCTCCGGATGCGCGGCGAGATAGCCGAGGAAGCCCACCAGGGCGGTGGCGGCGACGACGAGTCCGAGGGCGACCGCGTTGGCGGACCAGAATCCTTCCGCCTCGCCCAGGGAGACGGCCGGTGAACCGCGGAAGAGCGGCGAAGCCCGACGAGGCTGCGGCTCGGCGAGGCCGCTCGCCTGCTTCGGCTGGTCCGCGGCCGGCGCCGCCGGGTCCGCGGTGACGAGGTCGACCTTGGCCGGGGCGTTGCCCGTCACGGTCACCTCCAAGGGCGCGAACTCCAGCTTGCTGAAGGTCTTGGTCGCCGGATCGAACGCCGCGAGACGCACGGCGGGCGTACGCAGCTTGCCGGGCAGGCGCGGCACGAGCGTGTAAACGAACATGCGCTGGTCTTCCGCGTGGCGGCGGCGCTCGGTCGCGGGCAGGACGTCCCAGGTCTCGTCGCCGCGCAGCTCCGGCGGCAGGATGCGGTCGAGATTGCCCTCGCCGGTCAGGATCGCGCGCAGGCGGATGGGTTCGCCGACCTCGGGTTTGTCCTTCGAGACCTGCAGGCCTTCGGCGACGAAGCGGCCGATGGCGCCGTTCCACTCGGGAGGTCGGCCGCGTTCCGGCACGTGCGCGACGGTGAGGCGCCGGCGGAAGGCGAAGGGCCGGTCACGGCCGTTCTGGCTGAACACGCCTGATTCGCCGCTCTGCACCAGCATGATGCCGTTGAGGGAGAACTCGCCGGCGCCTTCGCGGATAGGCGTGAGGTCGAAGGTCGTCTGGATGCCTTGGCCGAGGGAGTCGGGCAGCGGCTGACGTTCGGCGGTGACCGTCATCGAGAAGCCTTCGGCGAGCGACTCGAGGCCGTAGCTCGCCACGACCGCCTCGTCGTCGCCGCCGCGCATGCGGATGGCGCCGCGGATCAGCTCGCCCACGTAGAAGACGCGGTCCGGCAGGACGAGTTCGGCGCGGGCCTGGGCTTCGCGGCGGTAGGTGACCTTGTCGCTCACGAGCAGGCGGATCTCCGGCACGACGACCGCCTTGCGCACGAAGCGCAGGTTGAAGGAGGGGATGACGTGCTCGCCGAGCTGCTCCGGAGCCACGCCCGAGAAGTTGAAGGTGGCTTCGTTCGAGCCCGGACGGATCAGCTGGCCGGACAGGCGGAGCGCCATGCCGCGGGGCGGCTTGATCTCGCGGCTGATGAACTGTGCGCCGCCGAGCACGATGTCGGATTCGACCATGATCTGCAGGCGGAACGGCTGGCCGGGGGCGACGACGCGCGGGGTGATCTCCCAGCTGACGCGGTCCTCCGCCCGGGCGAGGAGCCCGAGGCACAGCACGAAACAGCAGGAGAGGAAACGGCGCATCTCAGTAGTCCTTGCCCTTCTTGTCCTTGGGCTTGCCGCCGTTGCCGCCCTTGCCGTCCTGCTGGCCGGCGGGCATCTTGCGTCCGAATTCGTTCTTCAGGCCCTCGAGCGAGCCGCGGGCTTCCTGTTCGGTCATCTTCTCCTCCTTGCCTTCCTCGCTCTTCTTGTCGGAGCCTGAACGGGGCTTGGGCTTGCGGCGTTCCGGGGGAAGGAAGTCCTCCTCCTCTTCCTCTTCGCCGTCCTGGGCCTCGGGGGGAAGCTTGTCGTCGGGGATGCGTTTGACGAGCTCGCGGATGACGTCGCGCAGCTCCTCCAGCTTCTTGCGCTGGGCTTCGATGGCCTCCTCGAGCGCGACGGTCTCGCGGCGAAGGGCGCGGAGCAGTTCTTCGATGGCGTCGGCGTTGGCCTTGCCCTGGGCGTCGGCGGCGTCGAGCTCGTGGGCGCCGCGGAAGTCGCCGACCGAACGCGTCCAGAGGGCGATGACGCCGGCGCGCTTGGTGACCATCGCCTCCTCCTTCGGGATCAGCTTCTTGATGGTGCGGTAGGTGTTGATGCCGCCGCCGAGCGCGCTCGTCGCGGGGACGTAGTCGGGTTCGCGGCCTTCGGCCTTCGCCTTGTCGAGCAGCTCGATCTGATCCTTCATGTCCGAGATGTCGGCGTCGGCCGCCTCGAGGTAGGAACGCGCGATCGAGAGTTCGGTCACGTCGCCGGAGGTGCGGCCGCCGAGGCCGGCCTTGCCTTTGCCGAAGCGCACGTGGCCGAGGTTGTGGAGCGCGGGGGGACGGAGGGAGTCGTCGTCGCTTCCCAGCGAGGCGCGCAGGGCTTCTTCCGCGCCGGCGAGGTCTCCTTCGGCGAGGCGCTGGGTGCCGCGGTTGTGGAGTTCGCGCGCGTCGAGGCCGGCGAGCGGGTCGGTGACCTTCTCGGCGCCGGAGGCGGCGGCCGCGAGCAACAGGAGGGCGAGCAGGTTTCTCATGGCTTGGTCGGACGGCGGGTGGAAAGGAGTGATTCGGCGACGAGGATCAGGAGGGCGAGGCCCAGGAACCATTCTTCACGCGGGACGCCTTGGCGTCCGGCGCCGCGTTCGTCGGTGCCCGCCTGGATGGCGAGGCGGAGGGCTTCCATGCCCTCGCCGGCCTGACCGAGGCGGATGAAACGTCCGCCCGTCGCTTCGGCGACCTCGCCGAGCGTCTTCTCGTCGAGACGGCTGAGGACCTCCTCGCCGTCGGCGTTCCTGAGGGTCTCGATCGAGCCGGTCTCGCCGACGATGCGGATCGGACCGCCCGAAGGCGTGCCCACGCCGACGGCGTGGACCACGAGGCCTTTGCGCTTGAGCTTCTTCGCCATCTCGACGCCGCCGGACTCGAGGTCCTCGCCGTCGGTGAGCAGGATGAGCAGCTTGCGGTTGCGGTTGGAGTAGAAGGCCAGCTCGGCTTCCTCGACCGCGCGGCCGAGGTCGGTGCCGGAGACCTGGATGCTCGTCGTGTCGGTCTCCTCCAGCGTGCGGTAGAAGGCGTCGTAGTCGCGCGTGAGCGGGCACTGCAGGAAGGCCTGCCCGGCGAAGGCGATCAGGCCCACGTTGCCCGTGCCTTTGCGGCGGACGAAGCCGGCGATCGCGGCCTTGGCCCGCGCGAGACGCGTCGGGCTCATGTCGGCGACCAGCATCGACTTCGAGACGTCGAGGGCGAAGACCACGTCCTCGGTCGCGCCTTTCTGCTTCGTCTCCTCGACGCCCCAGCGCGGTCCGGCGAAGCAGGCCACGAGGAGGGCGAACGCGGCCGCGACGGCGATGTCCTTGGTCAGCCGGCGGGCGACGGAGAAGCCGGAGAGGAGGCGGCCGAGCAGCGTCGCGGAGGCGAAGCCGGCGAGTCCTTTGCGGCGGCGGTGTTCGGCCCAGCGCAGCGCGATGAAGAGCACCAGTCCGGCGACGGCGGCGACCGCCAGCAGGCGCGGGTCTTCGAAATGCGGGTCGGTGGTGTCCATGGATCAGGGCGCGCGGGGCCGCACGACGGCCCAGAGGATCTCGGCGAGAAGGAGCAGGGCGGCGACGCCGACCCAGACGAGGCGGTGGCTTTCGTAGACGACGGATTCGCGGAGGCGGACCTCGGTGCGTTCGAGGCGGTCGATCTCCTCGTACACGCGTCCGAGCTGGGCTTGGTCGAGCGCGCGGTAGAAGCGGCCGTCGGCGATCTTGGCCATCTTCTCCAGCATGATGTAGTTCGCCGGGTTGATGGTCTGCATCGGGATCGTCCGGCCGAGGGCGTCGCGGTAGAGCTGACCGGTGCGGGTGTCGAAGCGGGGCAGGACCGTCGGCTCGTCCTTGCCGAGGCCGATGCAGTAGAGGCGGATGCCCAGGGCATGGGCGAGTTCGGCGGCCGGCACCGGAAGGATGGCCTTGCTCATGTTATCGTCGCCGTCGGTGAGCAGGATGATGACCTTGGAGCGTCGTCCCTTGATGTTCTTCATCCGGTCGACGGCCATCGCGAGGCCTTCGCCGATCGCGGTGCCGGTCTCCTGGATGCTGCCGATGTGCATGCGGTCGATGCCCTTCTCGACCCAGATCTTGTTGATCGTGAGCGGGCTCAGCAGGTAGGGTTTGCCTGAGAAGACCACGGCGCCGATGCGGTCGTCGGGGCGCTTCGCAAGGAAGTCATAGATGACGTTCTGGCTGGCCTGCCAGCGCGTCACCTCGGCGCGCGGGGTGCTCATGTCCAAGGCCATCATCGACCACGAGAGGTCGACCACGAGCATGATGTCCACCCCTTCGGCTTCGCGTTCGACCTCCTTGTTGGCCGTGCGCGGGCCGGCGATGGCGATCACCAGGATGACGGAGGTCAGCAGCCGCAGGAACAGACGGAGGCGGCCGGCGCGCTCGCGCACGGGTCGGCCCGCGGCGCCGAGGAGCGCCGTGGACGGATACAGCACCGCGGCCGAACGGCCGACGCGTCCGCGCAGCACGGCGTAGACGGGCACGAGCGCGAGCAGGAGCAGCGCCCAGGGGTATTGGAAATCGTAGCCGAAGATTTCCATCAGGCGTGGTCACGCCGCGGAAGCGGCGGCGGAACGGGGAGGCGAGGCGGCAACGGCGGCGGCGTGCCCGGGTCGGTCGCGGCGGGCGTGACGATCGGGGCGACGGCCGGGCGCGACGGAATCAGCGGAGGCGTCGGCCGGGCGAAGGTGCGTCGTGCGTCCTCGATCCGTTTCGCGGCTTCCCGGACGCCCGCGATCAGCAGCGAGGCCTCGAGCGCGGTGCCGGCGAACTTCGCGGCGTCGGCGCTGCGCAGCGCGGCGGCCAGCGGCTGGCGGGCCGGCATGAAGACCGGGATCACGCCCGTCGCCGCGAGCAGTTCTTCCGTCGAGAGCGAGGGCAGGGCGCGCGCGTCGACGGCGTGCAGGTAGGCGCGGAAGGAGCGGGTGACGCGGACCACGGCTTCTTCGGTCGGCAGGGTTTCGGCGGCGGCGAGTTCGCCCTCGAGGATCGCGGACGGCGGCTTCTGCGCCGGCTTACGGGTGATTAATTTGAAGCCGAGGAGCAGGGCGAGGGCGAGCACGGCGACGCCGATCAAGGCGACGCCCCAGTGGGAGGCCCAGAACGCCGGCGCGATCTCCGGCCTGGGGCCGAGCAGCGTGAACGGGATTTCTTCGGCGGGAGGCATCAGCGGCGGCGCCGGCGGCGTTCGAAGAAACGGGCGAGGGCCGGGGCGACGGCGGCCCCGGCGTCGAGGCGGGCCACGTCGGTGCCCGCGCGGCCGAGGAGGGCGGCGGTGGCGGTGAGCCGCGCTTCGGCTTCGGCGGCGAAGGCGTCGCGCACGGCGGCGGAGCCCGTGTCGACCTCGCGGATCTCGCCGGTCTCGGCGTCCTCGAGCGCGACCACGCCGACGTCGGGCAGGACGCGCTCGCGTTCGTCGACGAGCTGCACGCAGGCCGTGTCATGGCGCGAGTTCAGTTCGGCGAGCGCGGCGGCCATCGCGTCGCCGCCTTCGGCGCCGGCCAGGAAGTCGGAGACCACGAAGACCATCGAGCGTCGGCGCAGCGCGCGGGCGAGGCGGCGCATCGGCTGGGCGAACGCGGTGCGCCGCGAGGCCGGGCGGAATTCGAGGACCTCGCGGATGATGCGCAGCACGTGGCGGCGTCCCTTGCGCGGCGCGACCCAGAGCTCCTCGCGGTCGGTGAAGAGCAGCAGGCCGACCTTGTCGCCGGCCTTGAGCGCGGAGACCGCGAGGCAGGCGGCGACGTCGGCGGCGCGTTCGCGCAGGGTCTTCTCGCCGGAGCCGAAGTCGGCGGAGCCGGAGACGTCGACGGCGAGGACCAGCGTGAGCTCGCGTTCCTCGCGATGCAGGCGGATGAACGGCTTGCCGGTGCGCGCCGTCACGTTCCAGTCCATCGCGCGCACGTCGTCGCCGGGGACGTATTCGCGCAGCTCCTCGAAGTCGGTGCCGCGGCCCTTGAAGCGCGAGAGGTAGGCGCCGACCATCGCGTCGTTGACCTGGCGCAGGGCGACGAGCTCGACGCGCTGCGCGCGGCGGAGGGTCTCCTGCGGATGGGTCGGGACGGGCGTGGCCACGGTCGCCGTTCGTTCTTAGGGGACGCTGACGGCGTCGAGCACGCGGCGCACGATGGCGTCGGCGTCGACCCCTTCGGCGTCGGCTTCGTAGGTGAGGATGAGGCGGTGGCGGAGGACGTCGGGGGCGATGTCCTTCACGTCCTGAGGGGTCACGTGGTCGCGGCCCTGCAGGAAGGCCCAGGCCTTGGCGGCGAGGGTGAGGTTGATGGTCGCGCGCGGCGAGGCGCCGAACTGGAGGAACTTCGCGAGGTCGGGGCCGCCGGGGTGCTGGCCGCGGGTGGCGAGCACGAGCGAGACGATGTAGTCGCGGATCGGTTCGGCCACGTGCACGGCGTCGACGGCCTTGCGGGCGTCGAGGATCTCCTGCTGCGTGATGACGGCTTCGACGTCGAGCTTCGGAGCGGTGGTCGCCATCGCGTCGAGGATCCTCCGCTCCTCCTCGCGGGTCGGGTAGCCGATGTTCAGCTTGAGCATGAAGCGGTCGACCTGGGCTTCGGGCAGAGGATACGTGCCTTCCTGGTCGATCGGGTTCTGCGTCGCGAGCACGAGGAAGGGCGCGGGCAGCTTATGCGTCTCGCCGCCGAGGGTCACCTGGCGTTCCTGCATCGCCTCGAGGAGCGCGGACTGCACCTTGGCGGGCGCGCGGTTGATCTCGTCCGCGAGGACGAAGTTGGCGAAGATCGGACCGCGCTTCACGGCGTATTCGCCGGTCTTCGGGTCGTAGATGAGCGTGCCCACGATGTCGGCCGGCAGGAGGTCGGGCGTGAACTGGATGCGCGAGAAGTCGGCGCGGACCGTCTGCGCGAGCGTGCGCACGGAGAGCGTCTTCGCGAGGCCGGGCACGCCTTCGAGGAGGACGTGGCCGTTGGCGAGGAGGCCGATCAGCAGGCGGTCGACGAGGTATTGCTGGCCGACGACGACCCGGGCGACCTGTTCGCGGAGGCGCGGCACCCAGGTGCCGGCGGCGTTGATGGTGGTGTACATAGGGGTGGGGAAGGGGCGCGCGGGGAGGCGCGTTCGGCGGTTCTCCGCCCACTTGTCAGCGTCCGGTCTCGCCGGACTTGTCTCCGAATTAGCAGGACAACCGGGACTTCTCAACCGCCGCCTTCACAAAAGCGGCGAAGAGGGGGTGGGCGCGGTCCGGGCGGGACTTGAATTCGGGGTGGTACTGGACCCCCACCATCCAGGGGTGGTCCTTGACCTCGACGATCTCGACCAGGCCGCTCTGGGGGTTGGTGCCCCCGACGATCAGGCCGGCGGCCTCGAGCTTGGCCCGGTAGGCGTCGTTGTATTCGAAGCGGTGGCGATGGCGTTCCTTGATGAGGTCGGCGCCGTAGGCGGCGCGGGAGCGGCTGCCCGGGGTCAGGGCGCAGTCGTAGGAGCCGAGGCGCATCGTGCCGCCCTTGGTCACCACGCTCTTCTGGGACTCCATCAGGTGGATGACCGGGTTCTTGGTCTCGGGCGCGAACTCGGTCGAGTGGGCGTCCTTGAGGCCGAGCACGTGGCGGGCGTATTCGATCACCGTGATCTGCATGCCGAGGCAGAGGCCGTAGTAAGGGACCTTGCGTTCGCGGGCGAACTTCGCGGCGATGACCTTGCCCTCGATGCCGCGGTTGCCGAAGCCGCCGGGGACGAGGATGCCGTCGAGGCCTTCGAGCGAAGCGGTGCCCTTGGTCTCGAGGTCCTCGGCGTCGATGCGCACGACTTCGACCGCGGTCTCGTTGGCGATGCCGCCGTGGGTGATGGATTCGTAGACGGACTTGTAGGCGTCCTGGAGCTCGATGTACTTGCCGACGACGCCCACGCGCACGCGGTGCTTCGGCTGCAGGAGGCGGCGGACGATCTCGCGCCACGGCGAGATGTCGATCGGCTTGCACTGCAGGCCGAGGCGCTTGACGACGACTTCGTCCATGCGCTGTTCGGCGAGCTGCATCGGCAGTTCGTAGATGGAATGCTCGACGTCGCGGCACTCGAACACGCAGTCCAGGCCGACGTTGCAGTAGAGGGAGAGCTTCTGGCGGTTGTCCTCGCCGATCGGGCGGTCGGTGCGGCAGACGAGCAGGTCGGGCTGGATGCCGATCTCGCGGAGCTTGGCGACGGACTGCTGCGAGGGCTTCGTCTTGAGCTCGCCGGCGGCCTTGATGAAGGGCACGAGCGTGCAGTGCAGGAACGCGACGTTCTCGCGGCCGGCGTCGTGCTGGAACTGGCGGAGCGCCTCGAGGAAGGGCAGGCCTTCGATGTCGCCGGTGGTGCCGCCGATCTCGGTGATGAGCACGTCGACGCCTTCGCCGCCCTTGAGGATGCGGTCCTTGATCTCGTTGGTCACGTGCGGGATGACCTGCACGGTCTTGCCGAGGTAGTCGCCGCGGCGTTCCTTCTGGATGACGGTCTCGTAGACCTGGCCGGAGCTCAGGCTGTTGAGGCGGGAGAGTTCGCCGGAGGTGAAGCGTTCGTAGTGGCCGAGGTCGAGGTCGGTCTCCGCGCCGTCGTTGAGGACGTAGACTTCGCCGTGCTGGTAGGGGCTCATGGTGCCCGGGTCGACGTTGAGGTACGGGTCGAACTTCTGGATCCGCACCTTCAGGCCGCGGCATTCGAGCAGGGCGCCGAGCGCGGCGGCGGTGAGGCCTTTGCCCAGGGAGGAGATGACGCCGCCGGTGACGAAAATATACTTCATGGAAAGGTGGTCGGGAGGGCTGTGGAGCGGGTAAAAAAGATAAGACCGGCAGGTCCTGTGACGGAGAGCCGGTCTGGACTTTCGGATTGCACGGCCAAGAAAAACGTTGGCAAGCGGTTTTTCCGGTCCGGACGGGGGTCTCATGCCCCGGGGGAGGCCCACCCCTGGGATGGCCAATCGCCCCCTTATGAGGGTTTTTCACAATTAGGGGGTGTCCCGCTAATACCTCCCCTCAAACCTGCGTCCGGGGTGGGAAGCGGGGGGACTGCCTATTTGATGCCTTTTGCATCCCGTCCCGCTCCGCCATGTCCGCAAGCTCCTGCTGTTCCAGCTGTCGTCCCTCTTCCATCGGGAAGAAGGTCGTGATGGCCCTCACCGGCCTCGTCCTCGCCGGCTTCGTGCTCGGCCATATGACCGGCAATCTGCTGATGTTCAAGAGCCCCGCGGCGATCAACGCCTACGCGAAGTGGCTCCATGAGAACGTCGGCCTGCTCTGGACCGCGCGTACGGTGCTGATTATCAGCGTTTTCGCCCATATCTGGGTCGGCATCCAGCTCACCCTTGAGAACCGCGCCGCCCGCGCCGGGGGCCCGGCCGCCGAAGCCACCCGCCGCGCGACCATCGCCTCCCGCACGATGCCCTACTCGGGCGTGGTGATCCTGGGCTTCATCATCTTCCACCTCCTCCACTTCACGCTCAAGACGGTCGCCCTCGGCGACGTGTCCTATGGTGACGACGTCTACAAGATGGTCGTGGCGGGCTTCTCCTGCAAGACGGTCGCCGTCTTCTACGTCATCAGCATGCTGCTGCTCTGCCTGCACCTCAGCCACGGCGTCAGCAGCGTCTTCCAGACCCTCGGCCTGCGCAACGAACGCTGGCGCGGACGCCTCGACGTCCTCGCCCTGGCCTACGCCTGGATCGTGGCCCTCGGCTTCATCTCCATCCCTCTCGCCGTGCTCACCGGCGTCCTGAAGTAAGTCACCCTGAAAGACGCAAGCGCCCCCATGAAACTCGACTCCAAGATCCCCGCCGGCCCGCTGGCCGACAAGTGGAACAACCATAAGGCGAAGCTCCGCCTGGTGAATCCTGCCAACCGCCGCAAGTACCACATCATCGTGGTCGGCTCCGGCCTCGCCGGTTCCGCCGCCGCCGCCTCGTTCGCCGAGATGGGTTACGAGGTCTCCTGCTTCTGCTACCAGGACAGCCCGCGCCGCGCCCACTCGATCGCCGCGCAGGGCGGCATCAACGCCGCGAAGAACTACCAGAACGACGGCGACAGCGTCCGCCGCCTCTTCCAGGACACCATCAAGGGCGGCGACTACCGCGCCCGCGAAGCCAACGTCTACCGCCTCGCCCAGGTCTCGGTGAACATCATCGACCAGTGCGTCGCCCAAGGCGTGCCTTTCGCCCGTGAATACGGAGGTCTCCTCGCCAACCGCTCCTTCGGCGGCGCCCAGGTCTCCCGCACCTTCTACGCCCGCGGCCAGACCGGCCAGCAGCTCCTCATCGGCGCCTACTCCGCGCTCTCCCGCCAGATCGGCCTCGGCACGGTGAAGATGTACACCCGCCACGAGATGCTCGACCTCGTCCTCGTCGACGGCAAGGCCAAGGGCATCGTCACGCGCGACCTCGTCACCGGCGCCATCGAGTCCTGGTCCTCCGACGTCGTGGTGGTCTGCACCGGCGGCTACGGCAACGTCTTCTACCTCTCCACCAACGCCCAGGGTTGCAACGTCACCGCGACCTACCGCGCCCACCGCCGCGGCGCCGGTTTCGCCAATCCCTGCTACACGCAGATCCACCCGACCTGCATCCCGGTGCACGGCGAGGACCAGTCCAAGCTCACCCTGATGTCCGAGTCGCTCCGCAACGACGGACGCGTCTGGGTGCCCAAGAACGCCGCCGACTGCGCCAAGCCCGCCGCCGAGATCCCGGAGGACGCGCGCGACTACTTCCTCGAACGCAAGTACCCGAGCTACGGCAACCTCGCCCCGCGCGACATCGCCTCCCGCGCCGCCAAGGAAGTCTGCGACGAAGGCCGCGGCGTCGGCCAGATGGTCGACGGCAAGCGCCTCGGCGTCTACCTCGACTTCTCCGCCGCCATCCAGCGCCTCGGCGAGGCCGAGATCCGCGCCCGCTACGGCAACCTGTTCGACATGTACGAGAACATCACCGGCGAGAACGCGTACAAGCAGCCGATGCGCATCTTCCCGGCGGTGCACTACACGATGGGCGGCCTCTGGGTGGACTACAACCTGCAGTCCAACATCCCCGGCCTCTTCGTCGGCGGCGAAGCCAACTTCTCCGACCACGGCGCCAACCGCCTCGGCGCCTCCGCGCTCATGCAGGGCCTCGCCGACGGCTATTTCGTCCTGCCTTACACGGTGACCGATTACCTCGCCGGCGAGAAGCCCGGCAGCCGTCCGTCCAAGGACGCCCCGGAATTCAAGGCCGTCGTCAAGGACGTCAACGACCGCGTCGCCAAGCTCCTCTCGATCAACGGCACGAAGTCGCCCCGCTACTACCACAAGGCCCTCGGTAAGATCACCTGGGAGAAGTGCGGCATGGCCCGCGACAAGGCCGGCCTCGAAGGCGCGATCCGCGACCTGCAGGCGCTCCGCGAGGACTTCTGGAAGAACGTGAAGGTCGTCGGCACCGGCGACGCCCTCGCCCCTGAGCTCGAACGCGCCGGCCGCGTGGCCGACTTCCTCGACTTCGGCATCATGATGTGCCTCGACGCGCTCACCCGCGAAGAGTCCTGCGGCGGCCACTTCCGCACCGAACACCAGGACGCCGGCGAGGCCAAGCGCGACGACGCGCAGTACGCCCACGCCGCCGTCTGGCAGTGGACCGGCGACGGTCAGCTCCCGGCCCGCCACGTCGAACCCCTCGTCTACGAGGAGACCCAACTCTCCACCCGCTCTTACAAGTAATCACCATGGTCCAGGAAAACGGAAAAGAAACCACCCTCGCGCTCAAGCTGCGCGTCTGGCGTCAGCGCCGCGGCCAGCCAGGCGCCTTCGAGGAGCATTCCCTCGCGGCGGTGCCGACCTCGGCCTCGTTCCTCGAGATGATGGACATGCTCAACGAGCAGCTCATCAAGCAGGGCAAGGACACCTTCGCCTTCGACCATGACTGCCGCGAAGGCATCTGCGGCATGTGCTCGATGACGATCAACGGCATGCCCCACGGCCCCCTCCCGGGCGTGACGACCTGCCAGCTGCACATGCGCAACTTCCGCGACGGCGAGACGATCACCGTCGAGCCGTGGCGCGCCCGCGCCTTCCCGGTCCTCAAGGACCTCGCCGTCGACCGCTCCGGCTTCGACAAGGTGATCCAGTCCGGCGGTTTCATCACCGTCCGCACCGGCTCCGCCCCCGAGGCCAACAACATCCCGGTGCCCAAGCCCGTCGCCGACGAGGCCATGGACGCCGCGGAATGCATCGGCTGCGGCGCCTGCGTCGCTTCCTGCAAGAACGGTTCCGCGATGCTCTTCGTCGGCGCCAAGATCAACCACCTCAACATCCTGCCCCAGGGCCAGGCCGAGCGCGACCGCCGCACCCTCGCCATGGTCAAGACGATGGACGAGGCCGGCTTCGGCAACTGCACCAACTACGGCGAGTGCCAGGCGCACTGCCCGAAGAGCATCACGCTCGACGTCATCGCCAAGCTCAACCGCGACTATCTCCGCGCCCGCGTGAAGGAGTTCTTCTCCTCCACCGGCAAGCCCTCCAAGGGCGGGGAGTGAGCGCGGCGCGATGCGCCGCGAGGGTCACGTGGGCAAGGTGACACGTTGACACGGGGAATCACAGAGGGGCGCCATCCGGCGCCCTTCTTGTTTGGCTGATTTTCTAGCCCTGGTCCTGGCTCTGGCCCTGGTCCTGGCTTCACTCCGCCTCGACGACGGCCTGCTCGCTGACGCAGGTGAGGACGACGCGGTTGTTGCCGTTGGCGGCCTGCAGCGCGCGCACGAATTCGCCGACGGCGCCGGCGTCCTTGAGCGTCACTTCGTAGGTGAGTTCGGTCATGAGCCCGGCCTGCACGGTCTCGACGGACTTGAGCGACTGGTGCGCGAGATGTCGCGCGAAGACGGCCGCGAAGGCCTTGTCGGCGTCGAGGTCGGTGCCGACGCGCACGCGCAGCAAGTGCGAACCCTTGAGGGAAGAGAAGAGGTTGGCGCGCGAGAGCAGGAAGACGAAGGCGCAGACGAGCGGGACGGTCACGCCGGCCAGCACGTATTGGCGCGCGCCGACGGCGAGGCCGGTCGCCATGGCGAGGAAGATGAAGCCGATGTCGCGCGACTGGCCGACGTTGCGGCGGAAGCGGATGATCGAGAAGGCGGCGAACATGCCGAAGGCGGTCGCGAGGTTGCCCATGACGACGAGGATCACGAGCGTGACCACGGTGCCGAGGATCATCAGGGTGTGCACGTAGTCCTGCGAGTAGCGCGTCCCGCGGTAGGTGCGCTTGTAGGTCCAGGCGACCAGCGCGTTGAGCAGGAAGCTGAGCGCGATGGCGAAGAGGATCTCGGTCGCCGCCGGCGGCGTGACGGACGGGGCGGAGACGACCTGCGTCAGGAAGTCGGATTCAGGCGCGGGCGTGGCGGCGAAGAAGGGCAGGGGCATGTCAGGTAAGGTGGTCGGGGGTGGCGGCCAGCAGGTTGATACTGGAAGAATATTTGCTGAAGGGTCGAGGGTGGAGTCCGGCCGCGCCGAGGTGGGCGGCCAGCGCATACGGCACGGCGGTCGAGCCTTTGACCTCCATGACCGACAGGTGGCGGGGGATGACGTCGAGGTCGCAGGCGTCGTCGTCGACCGACGGATTCAGCCGGTCGAAGCGCGCCATGATGCGCTGGTCGAAGGTGATGCGGAGCTGTTCGACGCCTGCTTCGTCGCAGTAACGATACGCGCTTCGGTCGTAACGGATCACGCAGGTCGGCGCATAGCCGTCCTCGGCGACCAGCGAGCGGATTTCGGCGAGGATGCGTTCGTCGGCCGGGACGGGGCTGGCAAGGGGTGCTCCGCCCACGAGGGCGAGGGCGTCGGCGAGAGAGAGCTTTACCCGTCGCTTGGCTCCTTCGCGACCGTCGCGGTGCTTCACCTCGACGAACGTCGCCGAGGGGATGGAGCCGTCGCGGGTTCCGTAGATGCGCACGCGCAGCTTCCGTCGCGAAGGCACGCCGCGCCAGGCTTCCCAGTGGCAGCGGCGGTCCGGAGTGTCGCAATAGAGGCTCACCACCGGATAGCGTCCGTCGGCGCTGCCGGCGGTATCCGGGCGGAACCGGTCGGCGAAGCGCGCGAGCAGTTCCGCGCGACGCGCGTCGTCGATCAGGAACTTGTGCTCGAAACGCGCGGCGATCTCCATGTCAGGGGATGCGCGTGAGGGTGAGGGAGTTGCGGTCGATCCACGCCTGGCCGGACTGAGCCCTCATTTCCAGCACGAGCACCGGGTCGTTTTCGGCGACGGAGAACTCGGCCGAGACCGAGCGCCAGCTGGTGGTGCCCGTGAGCGCGGGCGCTCCGGTCAGGCCGGAGATGCGCAGGCGCAGGCCTTTCTCCTGCTCTTCCTTGCCCGCGACGATCCCGGAGGTCTTGACCATCGCGGTCAGGCGATAGCGTCCCGGGCCGGTCGACAGCGGCAGGCGGAAGTCGCCGCCTTTCTTCGGCCCGGACTTGATGTAGAAGCAATTGCGCGCTTCGAGGTCGCGTTCGTCCGCCTCCTTCTCGTCGGCGTTGCGCTCCCAGGCGTATTTCGCGAGCGAGGCTTTCCCGCCGACGGAACGGAACTGGAGGGAATCCTCGAGCTGGGCGCGCACGGCGTCGAGGCGGCCTTTCACCCTGGCGGCGGCTTCCTTGCCTCGGTCGTCGAAGCGCTTCGCTTCATCGCTGTCGATCGCCCGCAGCTTCGCCTTGGAGTTGGCGGCCAGCTCCATGATCCGCCTCGACCAGTCGTAGGTCAGGAAGTTCTTCTCGTAGAGGGCGAAGAACTGCGTGCGGTAGCGTTCGCGCATCGCGCGATCCCCGAACAAGGCGTTGGGCACGAGCGCCCCGGGCTGTCTCATGTAATACCAGCGGTTGTCGCCGAAGACCTGGTCCATGCCGTGAAGCATGAAGGTGAATTTCCCGGACGAGGGGTCCTCGTAGAACCGGTAGTTGTTACGGTTGAAGGAGTAGCCGTCCCAGTGGCAGAGGATCTGCTCGAGGGCGAGGTGCCGGAAGTAGGCGTCGATGTCCAGGATGCGATCCATCCGCGCCAGGCGTGACGCGGGATTCGGCTCCTTCGTGGCGCCGATCAGCTCCGTCAGGCGGACCTTGTCGTCCGGATCCCCTTGGTCGACCTCGATCGGGCCGTCGATCTCGTTGCAGAAGCCCCCGTCGTAAAGGTGGCCTTTGGTGTCCTTGAAGAAGTAGCCGAGGAACTCGGAGTTGAAGCCTTCCTTGAGGACGTAGGTGCCGAGCCGCTTGCCGTTGAGGATCACGTAGGCGTGCGTGCAACGCGAGGCCGGCACGCCGGCGCGGCGGGCCATCTCGCCGGCGATCATCTCGAGCAGCATCGTGCCGTCCTGCGCGCAGTTGTTCAGCTGGAACTTGCTGAGGCCGCGGAATTCCTGGCCCTTCTTGGACTTGGAGGTGCGCAGCGAGAAGCCGGGGCGGTCGTCGGTGATCTGGCGGAAGCTGCCGGCCGAGCCCTTGAGCTTTATCGAGCACTTCTCGAGCGTCGCCCCTCCGGCTTCCTTGATCGTCACCGTGACGTAATCGCGCGGGTTCTGCGTGAGCTTGGTGATATTCTCCGGCGAGATCGTCAGCTCGATCCTCGGGACGACTCCGGCGAACAGCGCGTCCGGCGGCGCATTTGGGGCCGGGGGCGGAGTCTGCGCCTGCGCGGCGGCGACGCCGAGGAGAAGGAAGGTGAAGGGGCGGGCGCGTTCCACGGTCGTCGGGGTCGGTCTCAGGATGCCGCCCCTGCCGACCGCAGGCAACTGGATTGGGTTAGGGTAAATATGAGCGGCGGGGAGAATGGAGGACTGAATTGATTTCAGGGCTAGGGCCAGAGCTCGGGCTAGAGCTGGTCACGAATGAAGAGCCTCCGTGCCATTCATGCATCTCCTAGTCCTAGCCCCGGCCCTAGCCCTAGCCCTAGCCCTGATATCAGTCCTACCCGAAAAGAAGCCCGACGCTCTCGGCCAAGCCCCCTGGGCGGGAGCGGCGCAGCCAGATGCCTTCATATTCTTTCTTAAGTCCGGCCTGCTCTTCGGCTGATACGGGTTGTCCGGAGGCGCGGCGCAGGCCGGCGCCGGCGAGGCGGGCGCCGAGCGAGAGTTCTTCCCGCACGGTGGCGTCGGCGATCTTCGCGATCAAGGCCTCGGCCTCGGCGAGATGGGCCTGCGAGGCGGCGATCTCCGCCGGCGTGACGCCGTCGGTGAACTTCGCGAGCGCGTCCGGCTTCGCGGTGAGGAGATCCCAGGTGAGGCTCTTGTTGCGGTTCGCCTTGGCGATCCGCCCGTCGAGCGTGCCGAGCTGCTGTAGGGCCTTGGCGACGGCCTGTCCGTCGGCGTCGCTCAAGCCGCCGAGGATGGCGCAGCCCGCGGCGAAGTCGGTCTTGGCGTTCGCGGCGAAGCCCCACGCCTGCGCGAGACCCGCGGCCATCGGCAGCCACGCGTTCGGCCACGGCTGGTGGTGACCGTTGTCGCCCCACGTGGTGAGCAGGATGCCGCGCGCTTCGTGGCGCACGGCGGCGCCGACGGCTTCGGACTGGTTGGTCAGCGCGTTGTCGAGGCGGCCGGTGAAGCTCTGCCACGCGCTGGTGCCCGGCGCGACGAGATAGGCGCGGCCCAGTTCGCGGAGGCGTCCGCACTGTTCCTTGAACGGATGGCCGGCGTCGTAACCCCATACGACCGGCACGGCGTCGGCCGGCGCGTCCTGCGCGAGCGCGAGGTCCTCGAGGAGGATGTCGCCCCAGAACTGCACGGTGCGGCCGCGGTCACGTCCGAGCGCGCAGAGCGGCTTGAGGTGATCGAGGTAGACGCGGTGCTTCCCTCGTTCGGCCACGGCCTGCTTGCTGAAGCCTTGGCCGAGCTCCCACGGTTCGTCGCCGCCGATGTTCACCTGACGGCTGCGGAAGTTCGGGAGGTAGTCGTCGAGGAGGCCCGCCACGAAGTCGAGCGAGCCTTGGTCGGGACGCAGCGTGCCGGGGAATTCCTTGAACTGTCCGGTCAGCGGATGGATCCAGCCTTCGGGGCATTCGGCCATCGCGCGGTAGCGCGGATGACGGAGCCAGCGCTCCATGTGTCCGAAGGTGTTGAGGTTCGGGACCAGTTCGATGCCGACCTGCGCGCAGGCGTCGTCGAGTTCGCGGATCTCCGCGGGGGTCAGCGGGGAGGCGTCCTTCCACGCGTCCTCGTGTCCGCGGAAAGCGAAGGTGTGCTCGACGTAGAGCTGGAGCTGGTTCACGCGCAGCCGGCCCAGCGCGCGGACGAGCGCGAGGAGTTCGGCCTGCGTCGGCACGCGCGTGCGCGAGACGTCGAGCATGAAGCCGCGGACGGGGAGGTCCGGAGAGTCGGTGATCTCGAGGTGCGGCAGCTCGTCGGGATATTGCGCGGCGACCTGGCGGAGGGTCTGCGCGCCGTAGAGGACGCCGTGCGCGTCGCCCGCGCTGAGGCGGATGCCGCTCGCGAGGATTTCGATGTGATAGCCCTCGGCGCCGCGTTCGGGCTTGTGGACGATCCGGCAGGCGCCTTCGGCCGGTCCGGCCAGCGACGCTCGGGCCTCGTCCATCGTCGCGGGCAGGTTCCGGAGGAAGAGCGCCGTCGGGTGGGGCAGGGCGGGGACCTTGAGCCAGCCTCCGCGGAGGGTCAGTTCCCTCGGACGGGGGAAGAACTTGAGCACCGGGAGGGCCATGGCTGGAGGGTTAGCCCCCGCGGGCCGACGGGCAAGACGCTAAGATGGCCGGGATGCTCGCTTCCCGCTTGGAACAATCCGCCGACCGCCTACATCTTATGCCCTTACCCCTCACACCCATGGTACGCTCCTCCCTTGGACTCTTCCTCTTCGCCGCGGCCGCCCAGGCCGTGCCGGAAGGGTTCGTCATCCGCGAGTTCCTCGGCAACGCCCAGGAGCCTGAGATCTACCCGACCGCCGTGGCGGCCGCCGCCAACGGCGACGTCTACGTCTCCTCGGACAAGAACGGCTCCCTCGGTCACACCCCTGGCATGGGTCGCATCCTGATCGCCCGCGACACCAAGGGCGCCGGCGTCGCCGACCAGGTCATCGAGTACACCAAGGTCGAGAGCCCGCGCGGCGGCCACTTCGTCGGCGGCGTCTTCTACCTCGTCCATCCGCCCTTCCTCTCCAGGTTCCAGGACAAGGACGGCGACGGCAAGGCTGACTACGCCACCGAGCGCACGCTGCTCGTCGACGGCCTCGGCGGCGGCATCGAGCACCCCCGCGGCGCCGACCACACCACCAACGGATGCCGCATGGGCATCGACGGCTGGCTCTACATCGCCGTCGGCGACTTCGGCGCCGGCCTCCTGCGCGACAACGACGGCGCCATCGGCCTCGGCGACAAGAAGCGCGTGACCCTCTACGGCGGCGGCGTCATGCGCGTCCGCCCCGACGGCACCGAGCTCGAGGTCTACACCGAGATGACCCGCAACATCTGCGACATCGCGATCTCCCCGACCCTCGACCTCTTCTCGCGCGACAACACCAACGACGGCAAGGGCTGGAACACGCGCTTCCACCACTTCACTTCGCTGGCCAACCCCGGCTATCCGCGCCTTTACAAGAACTTCGCCGACGAGATCGCGCATCCCCTCGCCGACTACGGCGGCGGCTCCGGCACCGGCGGCCTCTACCTGAGCGAGCCCGGCTTCCCCGGCGACTTCGGCGAATCCCTCTTCACCTGCGACTGGACGACCGGCACGCTGCACCGCCACCCGATCACCCGCTTCGAGTCCACCTTCGTGGCCAAGCAGGAGACCTTCGAGAAGGTCGCCCGCGCCACCGACTTCGACGTCGACGGCAACTCGCGCCTCTTCCTCGCCGACTGGCGCGGCGGCGGCTTCAACTACCTCGGCAACGGCAAGCCCAAGACCAAGAAGGTCAAGAAGGACGGCAAGGAAGTGGAGGAGCCGATCTACTACCCGAACGGCACCGTCCAGCTCATCACCGCCAAGGACGTTAAGCCCAACGTCTACGTCGACGTCACCAAGCTCTCCGACGCCGACCTCGTGAAGCAGCTCTCCTCGAAGTCCGCCGTCCAGCGCCTCGAGACCCAGCGTCAGATCATCGACCGCGCCAAGCCCGGGCTCGGCGAGCCCGTCCTCGCGATCGCGAAGTCCGGCTCCGAGCACCTCTACTCCCGCGTCGCCGCGATCTTCACCTACAAGCAGCTCCTCGGCGCCAAGGCCAACGCCGCGCTCGCCGCCCTCGCCAAGGACGCCGCCGTCCGCGAGTTCGCCCTGCGCGCGCTCACCGACCGCACCACGCAGCTCGAAGGCGTGCCCGTGCAGCTCTTCGTCGACGCCCTCGGCGACGCCGACCCGCGCGTCCGCCTCCAGGCCGTCATCGGCCTGCAGCGCCTCGGCGCGAAGGACGCCGCCCCGGCCATGCTCGCCGCCGCCGCCAAGTGGCCGGCCGACGAGTCCAAGCTCGGCGAAGGCGAACACTACCGCCTCCCGCACACCGTCATCGCGGCCCTCCAGCGCCTCGGCAACGCCAAGGCCTGCCTCGCCGCGCTCGCCGATCCCGCCCAGCGCTTCGTCGCCTTCCGCGCGCTCCAGGGCATCCATTCCGACGAAGCCGTCGACGGTCTCCTCGCGCTCAGCCTGAGCGGCGAAGAGTCCGTCCGTTTCGGCGCCGTCTCCGCGCTCGCCCGCCTCTACCACGTCGAGAAACCGTGGAACTACAAGGACTGGTGGAGCACCCGCCCCGACGACCGCGGCCCGTATTTCGAGCCCGTCGCCTGGTCCGCCACCCCTCGCATCCACAAGGGCATCGAAGCCGCCTACGCCAAGCTGCCCGGCAACCTGCGCATGGCCTCGCTCGAGATCCTCTCCAAGAACCGCATCGCCATCACCGACCTGAAGCTCGAAGGCCTCGACCCTCTCCGCCTCGCGATGGCCACGCAGACGCTGCGTCCGGCCGACCAGGCCCTCCTCGTCGACGCCGCCCTGCAGGCTTCGCGCAAGTGGGAAGAGCGCATCGATTGCTACAGGGCCCTCCTCAAGGTCGAAGGCGACGCCGGACTCGAGCCGCGCGTGAAGGTCCTCGCCGGCTGGTCCAAGGACGCCAAGGCCCCGGCTTCCGCCACGCAGGCCGTCAACGACTTCATCTACGAAGCCGAACGAGGCAACCAGGTGAACAAGCTCCGCACGATGGCCAACAAGGCCGACGACGCCTCCTCCACGATCCTCTGGAAGGCCCTGCTCAACGTGCTCAGCAGCCCGCTCACCAAGGAACAGCAGAAGAAGGCCGTCCGCGGGCACGTGGACAAGAATCCTCGCGACATCGGCTTCTTCCATGCGATCGCCGACCTCGGGCTCACCGGCTTCGACAAGCAGCTGCAGGAAGGCATGAAGGGCGACAACGTCATCCAGATCAAGGCGGCCCAGGCCGCGCTCGCCGCGGGCAAGCTCGCCGCCGCCAGCAAGGGCAAGAAGATCGCCCAGCTCGATGCCAAGGTCGTCGCGACCGCCGCCCTCAAAGGCCGCGGCAACGTGAAGAACGGACAGCGCCTGTTCACTCAGCAGGGTTGCGTCGCCTGCCACGCCGTCGACCTCTCCGCCGAGCAGAAGGGCCCGTACCTCGGGGCCGCCGGCGCGAAGTTCCCGCGCGAGTACCTGATCGATTCCATCCTGGATCCGAACAAGGTCGTCGCGCAGGGCTTCCAGACCGTCGTCCTCTCCATGAAGAACGGCCCGGATCAGATGGGCTTCGTCACCGGCGAAGCCGACGGCGTGATCACGCTGCGCAACATCGCCGGCCAGGTCTCCAAGATCAAGCGCGACGACGTGAAGGAAGAGAAGCATCTGCCTCAGTCGATGATGCCGGCCGGCCTCGCCGCGGGCCTCACCGTCGAGGAGTTCACCTCCCTCATCGAGTATCTCGTCACCTTGAAGTCGATCGGGGGCTGAGCGCGGCGTAGCCGCGAGGGTCACGTGGGCAAGGGGACACGGTGACACGGGGAATTAACGAGGGCGCCTGCGGGCGCCCTTTTTTGTTTGGGTAGGGATGCGATCATTCTCAGGTCCCAGGTCTCGGCCGTCGGGTGTCAGGTTCAGATGTTCAGGTTCGGGTGCAGGTTCCGGGCCTGATTCCCGTACCTGCGCCCGTACCTGCGCCCGTAGCCGAGACCTGAGACCCGAAGTTATGCCACCCCAGCCAATGATCCGGTTTCCGGTTTCCCCCTGGCGTGTTGCCTAACCGCCAACCGCTTCCCCCTCTAGTGGGCGCTGAAAGCGCCCGCTATGACGCATCTTCCTATCCAGATACTTGGATGTTCACTTGCCTTCCCGCCGACCCCTCGTTTGTTTCCGAAGTCCCATGGCAAGCCACGCTTCCTATACCTTCTCCTCCGAATCCGTCGGGGAGGGACACCCTGACAAGGTGGCCGACAGCATCTCCGATTCGGTCCTCGACGCCTGTTTCGCGCAGGACCGCTTCTCCCGCGTCGCCTGCGAGACCTTGGTCAAGAGCGACCACGTCGTCATCGCCGGCGAACTCACCACCAAGGCCAAGGTCAACTTCGAGGAAGTCGTCCGCGCCGCGATCCGCGAGATCGGCTACGTGAACGACGACGACGTCTTCCACGCCGACAAGGTCTTCATCACCAACCTGCTCACCAAGCAGTCCCCCGACATCGCCCAGGGCGTCGACGAGCGCAAGGCCGAGGGCAAGAAGCACGCCAAGATGGGCGCCGGCGACCAGGGCATCATGTTCGGCTACGCTTCGACCGAGACCCCGGAGCTCATGCCCGCCCCGGTGATGCTCGCCCACCGCCTCAACCGCGAGCTGGCCCGCCTGCGCAAGTCCGGCGCCAAGGGCACCGAGTGGCTCCGCCCCGACTGCAAGTCCCAGGTCGCCGTCCGCTACGTCGACGGCCGCCCCGTCGCCGTCGAGAACGTGGTCATCTCCACGCAGCACACCGACGACGTCTCCCACCGCCAGATCGAGAAGTTCTGCATCGAGCAGGTCATCCGCAAGGTCCTCCCGAAGGAACTCGTCGGCAAGGGCACCGAATACCTGATCAACCCCACCGGCCGTTTCGTGGTCGGCGGACCTCAGGGCGACTGCGGCCTCACCGGCCGCAAGATCATCGTCGATTCGTACGGAGGCATGGGCCGCCACGGCGGCGGCGCCTTCTCGGGCAAGGATCCGACCAAGGTCGACCGTTCCGCGGCCTACATGGCCCGCTGGGTCGCCAAGCACATCGTCGCTTCCGGCGCCGCCGAACGCTGCGAGCTGCAGGTCGCCTACGCCATCGGCCATCCTGAGCCGACCAGCATCCACCTCGACACCTTCGGCACCGGCGAGATCGCCGACGACAAGATCCTCGCGGCCGTGAAGAAGACCTTCCTCTTCAACCCCGCCGAGATCATCCGTCAGCTCGATCTCCGTCGTCCGATCTACCGCGCGTCGACCCACTACGGCCACTTCGGCAAGAAGGGCCTGCCCTGGGAGGTCACCTCGAAGATGCCCGCCTTCCGCAAGGCCCTGAACCAGTAAGCCCACGCTTACCGGCCCCTATACTCAATACTCCAAACTCTATACTCATAAACATGGCCACCGCCCTCTCTGCCTCCAAAAAATCCACCGACTTCAAAGTCGCCGACCTCGGTCTCGCCGAATGGGGCCGCAAGGAGCTCCAGGTCGCCGAGCACGAGATGCCCGGCCTCATGGCCCTGCGCAAGAAGTACGGCAAGAAGAAGCCCCTTAAGGGCGTCCGCATCGCCGGCTCGTTGCACATGACGATCCAGACGGCGGTCCTCATCGAGACGCTCGCCGAACTCGGCGCCGACGTCCGCTGGGCCTCGTGCAACATCTTCTCCACGCAGGACCACGCCGCCGCGGCGATCGCCAAGGCCGGCATCCCGGTCTTCGCCTGGAAGGGCGAGACCCTCGTCGAATACTGGGAGTGCACCATGAAGGCGCTCACCTGGCCCAACGGCGACGGCCCTGAGCTCATCGTCGACGACGGCGGCGACGCCACGCTCCTCATCCACAAGGGCTACGAGCTCGAGAACGGCTCGAAGTGGGCCTGGTCTCCTTCGGAGTCCGAGGAAGAGCAGATCATCAAGAACCTCCTCAAGAAGGTCGCGAAGGAGAAGCCCGGCCACTGGCATAAGGTCGTGAAGAGCTGGAAGGGCGTCTCGGAAGAGACCACCACCGGCGTGAAGCGCCTCTACCGCATGCTCGAGGAAGGCTCCCTCCTCGTGCCGACCGTCAACGTCAACGACACCGCCACGAAGTCGAAGTTCGACAACCTCTACGGTTGCCGCGAATCGCTCGTCGACGGCATCAAGCGCGCCACGGACGTCATGATCGCCGGCAAGGTCGCCCTCGTCATCGGCTACGGCGACGTCGGCAAGGGCTCGGCCCAGTCGCTCCGCGGCCTCGGCGCCACCGTCCAGGTCGCCGAGATCGATCCGATCTGCGCGCTCCAGGCCGCGATGGAAGGTTTCCGCGTCGTCACCGTCGAGGACACCCTCGGCACCACCGACATCTACGTCACCGCCACCGGCAACAAGGACATCATCACCCTCGAGCATCTCACCAAGATGAAGGACCAGGCGATCGTCTGTAACATCGGCCACTTCGACAACGAGATCCAGGTCACCCGCCTCAACGCCTTCAAGGGCGTGAAGAAGGACACCATCAAGCCGCAGGTCGACCGCTACACGTTCAAGGACGGCCGCCAGCTCTACATGCTCGCCGAAGGCCGCCTCGTGAACCTCGGCTGCGCCACCGGCCACCCGAGCTACGTGATGTCGACCTCGTTCACCAACCAGGTCCTCGCCCAGATGCACCTCTGGGAGACCCGCGCCACCGCCAAGCCGGGCGTGGTCGTCCTGCCGAAGCACCTCGACGAAGAAGTCGCCCGCCTCCACCTCGGCAAGCTCGGCGCCAAGCTCACGATCCTCTCGAAGGATCAGGCCGCCTACATCGGCGTCGCCCAGTGCGGCCCGTTCAAGCCGGACAGCTATCGTTACTGAGCGCGGCGTGAAGCGCCGCGAGGGTTACGTGGGCAAGCGAGCACGTTGACACGGGGAGTTAATCAGGGCGCCTGCGGGCGCCCTTTTTGTTTCTGCTGTCTCGAGGCAGGGTCAGCGCCGCGTGCTGTCCTAGTTGCCTTGGGTAGGGTTGAGCGCCCTCGCTCAACCGCGGCTGACCGGGGCGGTCAGCCCTACCTTAAGTCACCGCAGCCAATCATCCGGTCTCCGGTTTCCCTTTGAGAAGTTTGAACTCTGTTCAACTGAGCCTCCGGGCCTCTAGCGGGTTGCCCCCGTGCCCCCGTGCCCCCTATTCTTCCCTCCGATGCTCCTTCGCCGCGCAGCGCAGTTCGCCGTCATCCTCGGCCTGGTGGCCGTGGGCGTCTGGCTTGTGCGTGATAAGCCATGGCAGCGTTTTCAGAAGAAGTCGGAAGTCGCCGCGCAGCCGGCGATCAAGCCGCGCAGCGCCGCCGACATCATCCCGAAGCTCGAGTCCCCGCCCAAGCGCGATGGCGTGACGGTGCGGGACATCATGGCCGGCAAGGTGCCGGCGCTCAGCCAGGCCGAAGTCGAGGCCTTCCTGCGCGAGAAAGGCCGTACGGCCCAGAACCTCCTCGTCGCATCCCGCCTCCTCAAGGATCTGAAATACGCCCGCGAGGCCGCGTTGCTCGAGCCTCAGGATCCTTCGGCTCAGCTGGAGCTCGCCTTGCGCGGCGAGACGCCGGAAGAGAAGGGCGCGGCGCTCGCGGCCTTCCGGAAGCTCGCCCCGGACAACTCGCTGGGGGATTATCTCGCGGCGCATCAGGCCTTCCAATCCGGTGACGCCGGCGCCGCCGGCGCGGCGCTGCTCCAAGGATTGGACAACCCGCTCTTCGCCGACTATTCCCAGCAGATCATCGACGGCTCCGAGCAGGCTTATCTCAGCGCCGGCTATGAAGCCCAGGCCGCCTCGGTCTCGGCGTTGTTCTCGCTCACGGTCGAGCGCTCGCAGGCCTTGATGGGCGTGGCGGACAAGCTGAAAGGACTGCAGGATGAATTCATCCGGACGGCGGATTTCGACGCCGCCGAACCGACGGTCATCATCGGCCTCACGCTCGGCCAGCGCATCCAAGAACAGGGACCCTTCCTGATCGATCAGCTCATGGGCATCGCCATCGAGCGGAAGTTCCTCCAGCAGCTCGACCCGCTCACCGCCGCGGGTCCGGGCGGGCAGACGGCGGCGCAGCGTCTCGAGACGCTCGACGCGAACCTGCTCGAGATCAAGACCCTCTCCAGCGGTTTCGCGGAAGCCATGGTCACGATGGATGACGGCACGCGGAGCCAGTATCTCGCCAAGATGAAAGCCGAAGGCGAGCTGGCCGCGATGCGTTGGGCCGCGGCGAGGAAGTAGGGGCGAAAGTCACGAGAGTATTGAGTATCGGGTATGGAGTATCGGGGGAGTGATGTCTTGAGGTAGGGCTGACCGCCTCGGTCAGCCGTGTCCTTACCCAAACAAAAAGGGCGCCCGAAGGCGCCCTCATGAATTCCCCGTGTCCACGTGTCACCTTGCCCACGTGTCCCCTCGCGGTCGGCTCCGCCCGCGTCAGATCTTCTCCAACGACCAGGGCTTGCGCAGTTCGCGCGAGAGCATCGCGGTCGCGCCGGCGTCATCGATGAACTTGCCTGCGGCGCCGTCGAAGCGGAGCTTGCGTCCGGTGAAGACCGCGGCGTTGCCGAGGTGACCGATGGTGGTCGTGTGGTGCGCGGCCATGACGTGCGAGATCGGACGGCGGCGGGACTGCACGCAGTCGACGAATTCCTGGAAGTGGTCGGTCGTGCCGGGGCAGCGCCAGGCGTCCGGGCCGAGGTCCTTCTCCCACAGGCCGGGGATGGAGCACTCCTGCTTGCCGCGGGTGACGAAGAGCTCGCCCTTCTCGCCATGGAAGCGCATGCCCATGAACGAGCTGCTGACGGACATCTTGAAGCCGTCGGCGTAGCCCACGGTGTAATCGTAATCGGCGTGCGTATCCCAAGGGCCTTCACGGAGCTTGCCGGTGCCTTCGACGGATACCGGGAACTCGGCGTCCTTGCCCATCGCCCACGCGGCGATGTCCGGATGGTGGCAGACCCAGTCGAGCAGCATGCCGCCGCCGAAGTTCATGTTCCAGCGCCAGTGGAAGTGGAAGACGCGCGGGTCGTAGGCGAAGTCGGCCGACGGGCCGACCCACATGTCGTAATCGACTTCGGCCGGAGCCTTCTCGCCCGGCTGCGGGGCGGGCGGCATGACCTGCTTGTTCGGACCGGTGCCGACTTCGACCTTCAGGATCTTGCCGAGCATGCCGTTGCGCACGAGCTCGACGCCGCGGCGGAAGTTGGGGGTGGAGCGCTGCCACATGCCGGTCTGCCAGACGCGGCCGTTCTCCTTCACCGCGTCGGCGATGGCCTTGCCTTCGGCCCAGGTCTTCGCGAGCGGCTTCTCGCCGTAGACGTCGATGCCGGCTCGCAGGAGCGCGCAGCTGATCACGCCGTGCCAATGGTCAGGCAGGCCGTGCACCGCGGCGTCCGGCTTCTCCTTCGCGAGCATCTCGCGGAAATCGACGTATTGGTTCGGGGCCGAGAGGCCTTTCTTGACGATGCCTTCGGAGGCTGATTTCAGCACGCGGCGGTCGACGTCGCAGATGGCGATGACTTGGACGCCTTTCTTGGACATCAGCTGACGCATGTCGCCGCCGCCTTGGGCCTTGATGCCGATGCCGACCAGTTGGAGGCGGTTGCTCGGGGCGACCGTGCCGTCCTTGCCGAGCGCGGAGGCCGGGATGATCGAAGGGAAGGTGAGCGCCGCGCCGGCGAGCGCGGTGTTCTTCAGGAACGAGCGACGATTGAGGGAAGACATAAGGATAGGGGCAGGGGTAGGGGTAGGGGTAGGACAGGTGTAGCGTGGGATGCGTTCCATGGGAAGGAGGGAAAAGGCAGGGGCAAAATGTGTTGAGCGGGGGCACGTGGGCACGGTGACACGTGGACAAGGGGAGATGCATACACTTCGGGTGGCGGGAGCGGCAAAGGGCCTGCCATCCTCGGACCCTCTCGCGTATCGGCTGCATCCCAGGCCAACTAACCCACGGATCAACTGGTCAACTAACGGCGTGCTTCCCCATGTCCCCTTGCCCCCGTGCCCACTTGCCCCCTAATTAACGCCATGCGCCTCCTCTCCCTCCTTCTCGCCTCCACGTTCGCGTTCGCCGCGGAACGTCCCGCCGTCGATCACGCCGCGTATACGGCGGCGTTGAAGGATTTCCGGAAGGGCGCCGCCAAGTCGGTCGAGGCCTTGAAGAAGGCTGATGCGCCGATGGCCGTCCGTCTCGCCGCGGTGGACGACGTCCGTGAGCGCCTCGTCGATGAGCCGAACTCTCCGCTCACCGGCGAAGTCGCCGCGCTGCTCGGCGCCACCGACGTCGAGATCGCCAAGCTCCTGCTCTCCGCTCTGGCCGAAGCCAAGGCGTCCGGCGCCACTTCGCAGGTCGCCGCGCTCGCCGCCAAGGCTGATTCGCCCCTGCGCGTGCCCGCCGCGCTCGCGCTCGCCGAAGTCGGCGGAGCGAAGGCCGTGCCCGTCCTCGCCGGTCTCGCGTCGGACGCCGCCCTCGCCGAAAGCATCCAGGAAGCCTTGCTCAAGGTCGCCGGGCCCGGCGTGACCGACGCGTTCGTCGCCGGCATCACCGACGCCAAGTCCGCCCCAGCCGCGCGCGCCGCGCTCATCAAGGCCGCCGTCGCCCGCAATCTCCGCTCCGTCGCCGGCGCCCTGTGCGTCGCGATCAAGGAAGAGCCCATGCGTCTCGAATGTCAGAAGGCCTTGCTCAAGCTCGCCCAGCCGAGCGACCTCGCCGCCCTGCGCGAAGCCGAGAAGACCGTCACGAACGAGACCACCAAGGGCGCGCTCGGCCGCCTGATTAAGAAGCTTGAAGCGGTGAAGTGAAGTAGGGCTAGGGCCAGGTCTAGAGCTCGGGCTAGGTGAAATAAGAGAGGGCGCCTTCGGGCGCCCTTTTTGTTTTCAATTTCCAACCACCAACCGCCATTACCTGATATGGGTAGGGTCGGGACCGCGTCACGACATAGCTGTGCCGCTCTGGGCCTCCGGGCCTCTCGTGCCTCCCTTGTCAACCGGCCAACTAGTCAACCGGTCAACAACGTCTTTGCCAGCTGGCCCACGTGTCACCGTGCCCACGT
>JACCDN010835261.1_pt1 | contig 44392 bp, 38 predicted proteins | sample 7441691 | NCBI WGS metagenome assembly JACCDN01 (sample SAMN15323439, study PRJNA562643) | freshwater metagenome | isolation source: river surface water | place: USA:Blue River Watershed | collected 2017-08-16 | reverse complement strand
CTGTGTTTAATAAAATATTTGATACCACTAAAACCTATAACGTATCACTAAAGGTAACCACCGATAGTGGTTGTGTATCGGTACTTAATTCACAACTTGTAAAAGTAAATCCATTACCTAAGCCTGCCTTCAGTTTACCAAGCATTTGTTTACCGGATGGCAATGGAACCTTTACCAATAGCTCTAGCATCGTAGATGGTTCGGAAGCTAGTTTTAAATACGCATGGAACTTTGGTGACCCTAACAATAGTGCAGGTTCTACAAGCAAAGATCCAACCCACAAATACAGCGCCGTAGGCCCCGTAAACGTAAAACTTGTTGTTACCACAAATAACAACTGTATAGATTCTTTAACGCAGGTGCTTACTACCATTTATCCGCAACCTAAGGCTGCTTTTACCATTAGCCCCGATAGCATTTGTATGGGTGATGTGGTAAACTTTACAGACCAGTCCGATGGTAAATCAAGCCCGATTAATAAATGGGTATGGGATTTAGGACAATCCGATGCATCTAGTGTTCAAAACCCAAATAAGCGCTTTAGAGACTCTGGCATTTTTACCATTAAACTATATGGCTTTAATGGACAAAACTGTGTGAGTGATACCATCAGTAAAACGGTTACTTCATTCCCGTATCCGCACCTGAATCTAGGGCCCGATTTTAAAATACTAGAAGGTGGTACCGCACTTATTAAACCGGCATTTGTGTTTGGTAATAACCTTACCTACAAATGGAAGCCAGCCCTTTATTTAAATAGTGATACAGCAGCTGTACCACGCACCACACCACTTGGTGATGTAACGTACACACTAGAACTCACCGGACTAGGTGGTTGCATGGTAACAGATGATATATTTATTAAACTATTACTCGCACCAGAAGTGCCCAATGCCTTTTCTCCAAATGGGGATGGCATTAATGACAACTGGGTAATAAAATATTTAGAAAGCTACCCAGGCGCTACTATTGATGTTTACAATAGATACGGACAACCCGTGTTTAAATCGGTGGGGTATGACAAACCTTGGAATGGACAGTACAACGGAAACCCTTTACCCATTGGTACGTACTACTATATTATCAATCCTAAAAATGGACGAAAAATAATAACAGGGTCGGTGACCATTATAAAATAGTGAACATGAAAAAGTTGATTGTTATATGCTTTGTTTTTATACTGCCTCTGTTAAGTGTGGCGCAACAACGTCCATACTATACGCAGTATATTTTAAACAACTTTTTAATTAATCCAGCACTTGCTGGCATAGAAAATTATTGGGATGTAAAAACATCACACCGTATTCAGTGGCAGGGTGTACAGGATGCTCCAGTTACTACTTATTTAACTTTTCATGGACCGCTTAAAAAACAAGGATACGCTTCTGCAAATCCTACCAGCATGTCTGCACCAGGCGAAAATCCAAGGGGAAGAGCTTACTGGCAAAATTATCAAGCACCAGAACCACACCATGGAGTTGGCTTTACCGTTTTAAACGATCAAACAGGACCACTTAATAGGTTTGCTGCATATGGTACCTACGCATATCACAGAGGTATTGCTGCACAAACTACTTTATCATTTGGTGTGTCTGCAGGCATGACCAATTTAACGTTAAATACCAGTAAATTAAATTTTGGTAACACGGTTATTGATCCAGCAGTAGGAGCGAGTGGACTTATCAATACCATTAAACCAGATATTAGTGCGGGCTTATGGTTGTATTCTAACGATTATTTTGTTGGTTTATCGGCTCAACAAATTGTACCACAAAACATAGCATTTTCAGATAATAAAGTTTACCTCACGCAAGGAAAGCTAGTACCGCATATTTTTTTAAGCGCAGGATACCGTTTACAAGTTTCTGAAGACTTAAGCTTATTGCCATCTGCACTTATCAGATACATTAGTCCTTTACCGGTAGGCATGGACATCAATGCAAAACTCATGTACCAAGATTTAATTTGGTTTGGAGGATCTTACCGATTTAAAGAGGGTTATGCAGGTATGGTTGGTTTTAATGTAAACAACAATATCAATATTGGCTACTCTTACGACTTTGTTACCTCTACATTAAATACAGTGAGTAGAGGTACGCATGAAATTCTGATAGGATTTCAGTTGGGTAATAAATACGGTGATTGGTGTCCTAAGAATTTGTGGTAACTGGTTCCGATAAATAAGCAATCAGTAAAGCCTTATCATCGTCAAAAAAGTTAGAAAGAATTTGCTTTACCTTAAATTCTTTTGCTTGGTCTTTGGTATAATTTGCTTTATAAATATGCTGTTTGGTCGTTGTATCTCTTTTTACAATACCTTTTTCAAACATAATTTGCATGAGCTTTAAAGTAGTGGTGTAACCTGTTTTTGAAGCCAATATTTCATGTACTTTTTTTACAGATGCCGAACCTTCCTGCCATAGCACAGATAATATCTCAAACTCTTTTTCTGTAGGCTTTATATATTTTCCCATACCAAAATTTGTATTACAATAGTACAAAAAAAATCCCTCCAAAATAGGAGGGATTTAAATTCGTATACTTTAAAGGTTATTGTTTAACTGCCATTTTAATGTGCAAATAACTTTTGTATTTTTCATTTTGTTCTGGTGTAAGTGCTTTACCATTTACAGAAATGTTACCATCTTTCACTTCAATTTTTACATTGTCTTTTGGTGCTAAACCATCTTCTTGTAAAGCTTGAACCAGTGTTTTAGAATCGGCGCTCATCGTTACTGTATTTGCAGTATCAATAGCATTAGCAGAAGTATCGGTGCTAATAATTGACATTTCTACTGTTTGTGTTTTTGTTTCAGTTGCACTAGAAGTTGGGTGCATTTTAGCAAGCGTTGGAGCAATTACTAAAGATACAATTGACATTAACTTAATTAAGATATTCATTGATGGACCTGATGTATCCTTAAATGGATCACCCACCGTATCACCTGTTACAGATGCTTTGTGTGGTTCAGATTTTTTGTAGAACATCTCACCATTAATTTCAACACCTTTCTCAAAAGATTTTTTAGCATTATCCCAAGCACCACCTGCGTTGTTTTGGAAAATTCCCATTAACACACCACTTACAGTAGCACCTGCTAAGAAACCACCAAGGGCTTCTGGGCCTAATAAGAATCCAACTAATAAAGGTGATACAATAGTGATAGCACCAGGTAACATCATTTTTTTAAGAGATGCCTCAGTAGAGATAGCAACACACTTATCGTATTCTGGTTTACCAGTACCTTCCATAATACCAGGAATGGTACGGAACTGACGACGAACTTCTTCCACCATACTCATAGCTGCTTCACCAACGGCTCTAATCGCTAAAGAAGAGAAGATGAAAGGAATCATACCACCTACAAATAAGGCAGCTAATACGTCGGCTTTGTAAATATCGATGTGCTGGTTATCAGGCATTGCAACACCCACAAACGCAGCAAATAATGCAAGTGAAGTTAATGCAGCAGAAGCAATGGCAAAACCTTTACCACTTGCAGCTGTAGTATTACCTACCGCATCTAAAATATCTGTTTTTTCACGCACTTCGGCTGGTAACTCACTCATTTCTGCGATACCACCAGCATTATCTGCGATAGGACCAAAAGCATCAATTGCAAGTTGCATACCCGTTGTTGCCATCATACCTGCAGCAGCAATAGCCACACCGTATAAACCTGCACAATAGAAAGAACCAAAGATACCAGCAGCTAATACTAAAATAGGTAAGAAGGTAGACTCCATACCAATTGCTAAACCACCAATAATATTTGTTGCATGACCTGTGCTAGATTGTTTGATAATACTTAATACTGGACGCTTACCCATTGCAGTGTAATATTCAGTAATGATACTCATTAACACACCTACTACAAGACCTACACCAATCGCACCAATTACACCGTTTCTTGTGAATTCTAAGCCACGTAAATACATGGTTTCAGGTAATACATTTCCTACTAAGAAATAACAAACTACTGCTGTTAAAATCATAGAACCATAGTTACCCATGTTCAGTGCATTTTGCACAGTTGCAGTATTTAAACCTGCTTTATCACTAATTCTTACAAATAAGGTACCAATGATTGATAAAATAATACCGATACCAGCAATTAGCATTGGTAATAAAATAGGAGATAGACCACCAAAAGCATCTACAAGTGGTGCTTTATCAGCACCTGTAACTTCTTGACCTAATACCATTGTTGCTAATACAGTTGCAACATAAGAACCAAATAAATCGGCACCCATACCTGCAACGTCACCTACGTTGTCACCTACGTTATCTGCAATGGTTGCAGGGTTACGAGGATCATCTTCTGGAATACCAGCTTCAACTTTACCTACTAAATCTGCTCCAACGTCTGCAGCTTTGGTATAAATACCACCACCTACACGCGCAAATAAAGCGATAGACTCAGCACCTAAAGAGAATCCAGTTAAAATTTCTATGGTACGTAACATACCTTCTGCATCACCATCTGGAGAGAAGAAATGTTTGATAATTAAAAATAAACCACCTAAACCTAAAACAGCTAAACCAGATACGCCAAGTCCCATTACAGATCCACCTGTAAATGATACTTTAAGGGCACGTGATAAACTCGTTTTAGCAGCTTCAGCAGTACGAACGTTTGCTTTTGTAGCAACTTTCATTCCAATGTAACCAGCTGTAGCACTGAAAACAGCACCAATAATGAATGAAATTGCAATACTCCAATGGCTTGACTCATTAGTATTTGCCATAAAACCAAGTAATAAGGCAACAATTACAACGAAATAAGCAAGGATTTTCCACTCTGCTTTTAAGAATGCCATAGCACCCTCAGCAATGAAATCACTGATTTCTTTCATTCTTGGATTACCAGCATCTTGCTTAGAAACCCATACAAATTTTATTAATGTGTAAAGTAGACCGATAAGTCCCATTGCCGGTACGGCATAAAACAACATGTTGTTCATAATCGATTGGATCTAGTAAAAAATTAGATTTTAAAAGTCTGCAAAAATAGGGTAATTGGCTTAAAATCACCCAATTTGCCCCCCAGTTTGTTTAAAGTTTTTAGGTATATGATTCATTATTCGGCCAAGGATGTGGAATCAAAGCCTGATAAAAATGAACCTGCTATGTTCTTGGCTTTGTAGATATTACGGTTAAATCTATTTCCTAATACGATAATGGTCGCCGTGTCCTTGATGAATCTACTAAATACAGCATTGTTTCCATGCCACCAACCATTATGATATATAATTTTTTGATCTGGCTGATTTAACATGCGCCACCCTAAACCATAGTTATGAATAGAGGGTCGTTCATTACTTCCGGGCTCAAATGCCATTTGCAAAGTGGTTTGACTAACAAAAGCACCCTGGTACAAGGCTTTATCCCATAATAGTAGATCCCTAACAGTACTATATATATTTTTATCGCCATATATACAATCAAACTTTTCAAGTAAATAGGGTCGATTATTGGCATAATAGGAAGGCTGATAGCGCACCGAGTCTTTTTGCGAAAACACATAGCTATTTTCCATACCCAATGGGGTAAAAATGGCCTCTTTAATATAAGTAGGGTAGTCTTTTCCTGATAATTTTTCAATAATCAGGGCTAAAAGAGCATAATTGGTGTTTGAATAACTAAAAGCTCTATTGGCACCAAACACAACAGCTGGCTTGTATTTTATCATAAAATCAAGCATATCCTGATTGTTAACAAGGCCTGGCTTAACCACTACAGGAAGTTTTATGGTACGGTATTTTTTGATCCATCTACCTCTTTTACCTTTTACTTTATAGGCCTGCAATTGTTTATCTACCATGAAATAGGCATAATTATTTAACCCACTTCTGTGGTTCAGGAGCATCCGAACCGAAATGTCAGCGTAAGGGAAACCTGGCAAATAATGGTCTACTGTTTTATCCAATTCAATTTTGCCTTCTTCCCAAAGCTTTAAAATGGCCATGGCAGTAAAGGTCTTAGTAGTAGAAGCAATATGAAATGTTGAAGTAGGGGTGATGGGTGATTTTGATTTTACATCATAAAAACCTTGGTAGTCTTCAAATAATATCTCACCGTTTTTTGCTACTAATATGGCCCCATTAAACCCTCTTTTACCCAACACATTTTCGTAGGATGCACGTATTTGACTGGCATATTTTTCTTTGGTTGTTGAATCGATAACAGAAAAAATATAAGGGGTTGATGACGTAGGTTTTGGCTTGGCTCCACAAGCAAATAGGACAAAAAAGAAGGAAAAGGCGTATAAATATTTAGCAACCATATGTTAGTTTTCTAGTGGTGCTAAAATATCACATTAAAGCATTCGGGATGCAAACGTGAATAACTGTTGAGCAATCCAAACTTTCTACACACAATTGCTTAAATTTGCCAACATGAGCAAGCAAGCATTAACCAGTTTCCCCAAAGAGAAAATTAATATTTTATTTTTAGAGAATATTAGCGAAAAAGCAGTTCAGCAATTCAAGCAAAATGGATATGCCAACGTTAAAAAAATAGCTGGTGCACTTAGTGAAGATGAACTCATTAAAGAAATTAAAGACGTTCATTTAATTGGGATTCGTTCAAAAACACAAATTACCCCAAGGGTTCTTGCTGCTGCAAAAAAACTACAAGCCATTGGCTGTTTTTGTATTGGGGTCAATCAAGTAGATATTAAAGCAGCTTCTAAAAAAGGGGTGGTTGTTTTTAATGCACCTTATAGTAATACTAGAAGTGTTGCGGAGCTTGTCATTGGAATTTCTACCATGCTTATTCGTCGTATTTCAGATAAAAATATGGCAGCACATAATGGCATTTGGATGAAAGAAGCCAAAGGTAGTTTTGAATTACGCGGAAAAACTTTAGGGATTATTGGATATGGCAATATTGGATCACAAGTAAGTGTACTAGCAGAAGCGATTGGCATTAAAGTAATGTTTTATGATACCGAAACAAAACTCCCATTAGGTAATGCAGTGCCTGCAAAAAATTTAAAAGAATTACTAACTGTTTCAGATATTGTTTCATTACACGTTCCTGAAACACCACAAACAAAAAATTTAATCAATAAAACAAACCTTAAATATTGTAAGAAAGGGGCATTACTATTAAACTATGCAAGGGGAGAAGTCGTAGACCTCAAAGCCTTAGCAGAAGCCATTAAAGAAGGTCTTATTGGCGGTGCAGGTATCGATGTTTTTCCGGTAGAACCAGAAAAAAATGGAGATGTTTTTACCACACCATTACAAGGGTTACCAAACGTTATTTTAACCCCACATATTGGTGGATCCACAGAAGAAGCACAACAAAATATTGGTGAAGACGTAAGCATAAAATTATTTCAATACTTAGAGCGTGGCATCACCAATGGTTCACACTCTGTTCCATCCATTGCATTACCACCTGTAGAAGGTGCACACCGAATATTACACATGCATAACAATGTGCCGGGTGTATTAAGTGCCATTAATACGGCACTTTCTAAAAACAACATTAATATTGTTGGTCAATATTTAAAAACCAATGAAGAAATTGGATATGTTGTTTTAGACGTAGATACTAAATTGTCTAAACGTGCATTGGAACTCTTAAAAGAAGTCAAAGAAACCATCAAGGTGCGAATGCTCTATTAATTGTGTAGCGCATATTTACGCAATTGCAGCAAGCATATTTTTAATATCTGCTGCATCTACTAGCATATTTTGCAAATTTTCTTGCATTGACTCTTTGGAATATTGCATATTGGTTGGCACCACTTTTCTTGCAGACGAATGAAATTCTTTTGCTTTTGTTACCTGCTTAATATTCCCAATGTTATTTCCTCTAACGCCACTGCCTGGCATAATTATAATTTGTTCGCCTGCTTCCTTTACAAGTGTTTGTAAAAGATCTAAAGCATTAGGTGCACTTGGTACTTGACCACTGGTTAAAATTCTTTTACAACCCGTTTCAATAATATCATGTAAGCCTTTTATAGGATCATTACACCTATCAAACGCGCGGTGAAACGTAACAGCCATTGGTGCAGCAAGATCTACTAGTATTTTAGTATGCGCTTTATCGATACTACCATCTGGTAATAACGATCCAATTACAACGCCTGCAAAACCAAGTTCCTTACAAATTTGAATGTCATTTTTCATGACTTCGAACTCTGCGTTTGTGTATAAAAAATCGCCGCCACGGGGTCTTATAATTGGAAAAACAGGAATGGAAATTGTTTTTGCTACAACAGATAAAGTGCCATAAGATGGGGTAGTACCTCCTTCATTTGGATTTTCACAAAGCTCTAAACGGTTGGCACCAGCGGCTTCTGCAGCAATAGCAGATTCGATATTAAAAACAGCAACTTCAAGCATAGATATAATTTTGTACGCGTAAAATTAAAGAATGTGTTTACCGTCCACTAAAATATTAGAATCATCGCCTGTACAAACTGCAAAGTTGAAACCTTTTTGAATACAGTATCCACCATATTCACCACGCTTATTGATGGCAATAAAACCTACTTGAATATCACGTGCTTTGTCTCCTTTAATTTTGATAATGCGTTCTACTGCTTTTTTACAAGCCTCCTCTGGAGAATTACCCATACGCATGAGTTCAACTACTAAATGCGATCCACAAATACGAATCACATCTTCACCCTGACCCGTTGCTGTTGCAGCGCCCACTTCATTGTCTACAAATAAACCAGCACCAATAATAGGAGAATCGCCCAGACGTCCACGCATTTTAAAACCCTGGCCAGATGTGGTACAACTGCCACTTAAATTTCCATGGGCATCTAAAGCCACCATACCAATGGTGTCATGGTTCCAGTTACCATCGTCTAATTTTTTTGGTGCAAATGCCGATTGAGATTTTAAATTGTTACCCGAGTTTTCAATATTAATAACGGGCTTGTATTCACTTTTTTCAAGCCATTTTTTATAAGAACGCTCAGCGTCTGGTGATAATTTTTCAGATTCTAATGGGAATCCTTCGGCCACAGCAAATTGTTGCGCACCAGAACCAACGAGCATAACGTGGGGTGTTTTTTCCATAACACGTCTGGCCACAGATATCGGATGCTTAATCCGCTCCAAAAAAGCTACCGAACCACAATTGGCAAATTCGTCCATGATACATGCGTCGAGCGTAACGAAACCGTCTCTGTCCGGATTGGCACCAAGTCCCACACAACAGTTTTGGCTGTTTTCGGTAACCATTACACCTTGTTCAACGGCGTCCAAAGCACGACCGCCATTTTTTAAAACCGCCCAAGCAGCTTTATTGGCGTTTAAGCCTTCGGCCCAAGTAGAAATTACAATGGGCTTTTTACCAGCCGGATTATTGGTCTTACTGGTAAAACCAGAAAATGTGATGGCTGATAAACCAAGTGAACTGAGTTCTAAAAATTTGCGTCTTTGTAACATGGAGGTATATTATGTTAGGGTATAATGAGATTCAAATATAACCAATATAGACTCAAATAAGATTAGCCAATGATTCGTCAATATTGACAGCCAAACCCATATTTAGATCTAAAATTATATCCTATAATTAATATTATGTTAAATGGATACTTTGGACAAAGAAATCTTCTAGTCTACGGCTGCCAAATGAAATGTCTTAATATTGCGCATGCATATTTTGATCGTAAACAATACTTCTATCCCGGTTCATAAATATGGCGGAACCGAACGCGTTATTTGGTGGCTTGGCAAGGCACTTGTTAAAGCTGGACACCAGGTTTCATATTTGGTAGCTAAAGGATCAAGTTGTGATTTTTCAAATGTGTATACCTATAACGAATCGGTTCCATTTAATACACTCATTCCTGCAGGTATTGATGTGGTACATTTAAACCACCATGTAAACGAAATACCAAATATCCCATATATCCAAACCATGCATGGCAACCTTAACCATGCTATGGAATTAGATCAAAACACAGTGTTTGTATCTAAAAATCATGCAGCCCGATTTGGATCTGATTGTTATGTTCACAATGGTATTGACCCTTCGGATTATGGAACGCCCATATTAAATTCAGATGCAGTCAAAAACTACTTTCACTTTTTAGGTGACGCAGCTTGGCGCGTTAAAAATGTGAATGGCGCTATTCGTATTTCTAAACTGGCACACCAAAAATTAAGAGTTGTTGGTGGGGTTCGTTTTAATTTTAATCAGGGCATTCGCTTAAGTTTTGATACACATGTAAGATTTGATGGCATGCAAGGCGGCGCAGAAAAAAATGAAATTATTAAATACTCAAAGGGTCTCATATTTCCGGTACGATGGCATGAACCCTTTGGCCTAGCACTTATAGAAAGTTTGTATTTTGGTTGTCCAGTATTTGGAACCCCCTATGGATCACTTCCAGAAATTATAATTCCTGAGGTTGGATATTTAACAACAACAGCATCAGGGTTAGCTGATGCTGTTGGGAATATAAATAGTTACAGTAGAAAAACTTGTCACGAATATGTGATGGATAACTTTACACATATTCAAATGTCTGCGTCTTATGTACGCCTCTATGAGAAGGTATTGAATGGTGAAAAATTAAACCCAAAGGCCCCTACCATTCAATCCATTCAACACGAAAAGTTTTTACCGTTTAGCTAAAATTAGTTAAAAGAGTTTTGTAAGGCATCAAACTCTTTGTATTTAGCTTCGTACATATCAAATTTTTGCGGATCCTTTCCTCGAAATTTATTTCTTTTTACTTCGTATAAATTGGCAAGGTATCGCGCGCAGTTGTTTAATAAGTTATTATCTCTTTTTGTTTTTTCTTTTTTGTCTTTTAAGGCAGCAAAAGATTTTTCTAAAGCATCAATTGAGATGTCAATATTTTTTTGAACCTCAACATCCATTGCAGCATTGAGTTGTTTTAAAGGTGCTTGCGCAGCTGCTAATTTATCAGCTGCTGCTTTATTAACTGCAGCTTTTGCTTGTGGTGTTTTTGCAGCCGCTTTTTTAGCAGCAAATTCTTCTTCATTTGCGGTACTGATAGAACGAAGTGCTCTAATATTTTGACTCATACGATCATCATACTCACCAAAAATATTATAATAAATAACACCTACGTTAAAGATAGCAGCAGCATTGGTACTGTTTAATTGATATGCTTTTTTAAATGCCTCTGCCGCTTTTAATGTGTATTTTACTTGTGTTGCACTATCTAAGTCTTTTTCTTTATTTTTTACGTTGATAAATAAATCACCAAAACGCAAATACTTTTCTTCAGTTAATTTACCGGCAGCGTCTTCTGTATCATATAAAGATGTCTTTTTAGCTAAATCGTAATTGTTATCAAAAAAATCAACTTCATAATCATCCCATGCTTCTTTTGGATAAATTTCTTTACCTAAACCAAGATACTTGAAAAACGAAGCTTCATTATTTGTTTTAGTATAATGTTGAACAAGAAAACGATATAGGTCTAAATAAACTGCTTCATTTACTTTACTATCGGCTAGTCTTCCATAATATTTAGCTGCATCATCCATTTGATTGGCATTCTGAAATGCATAACCAGCGTATAAAAGCGCCGTGGTATCCATAGTTAAAGTTGGAGAAGCTGCCCATTTATTTTTGATGATGATATCAATATAATAGATGGCCTTAACAAAATTTTCGGCAGCAGGTAACCAAGATTTTTCATTAAAAACATTTACCCCTGTTTGAAAATAAGTAGCATACATATCAAAATATGGCTCTACCCCACCCAATTCTTTAATTTTTGCAAAACCAGCATCCATCGATGCATATTTTTCTAAGGCAGCAGCGGCTACCTCGCTTGCATTTGGATACTTTGCGCGTAAGGCAGCATCCTTAAAAAGAGAAGCATAAATACGTGCTTGATAGTAGTAAAATTCAGGCTTGTCTTTTGCTTTAGGGTCGTTGGCTAATTTATCTAACTCGTTTTTAGCATCTTCCCATTTTAAAATACCTACGGCAATTTTTACCTTTTTAAAGTCCTGTGCACTTACACAATTGGCTGTTATTGCAAGCATAAGCACTAATAAAATCTTCTTCATAACTGGAGTTTTATTAAATAATAAATTAATTAGTAATGGTGTTATCTGATTCACCTTGAACATCAGAAGCGGCGTCATCTGCATTTGCTTGCACATCAGCATCCGGTGCAGTAGTTTCTGTACCTTCTAACGCAACTTCCAATTCATCTTCGGCTTCTTCGATTTGAGAAATAGCAGCAATTTCATCGCCTTCATCTATTCTGATGAGTTTAACACCTTGTGTTGCTCTTCCCGCCTCTCTAATATCTTGAATACCGGTACGTATGGTTACACCAGATTTACAAGTAATGATCAAATCTTCTTTTTCGGTAACATATAAGATACCAACAAGACTACCCGTTTTATCAGTTACGTTAATGGTTTTTACACCCTTACCGCCTCTATTGGTAATTCGGTATTCGTCTATTGGAGTACGCTTACCATAACCTTTTTCACTAACTACTAAAATGGTACGGGTAGCGTCTTCTTTGTTGACACAAATCATACCTACTACTTCGTCTTTTTCATCGTCAACTTCAATACCTGTTACACCAATAGCACCACGGCCGGTAGCACGTACTTTAACTTCTTCAAACCTGATAGCACGTCCAGATTTTAATGCCAACATAATTTCAGATGAACCATCTGTCATACGTGCTTCTAGTAGTTCATCACCTTCATTGATAGTAATTGCATTAACACCATTTGCTCTTGGTCTACTAAAATCTTCGAGGGAAGTTTTTTTGATGATACCTTTTTTGGTACATAAAACGATGTAATGATTTTGAACAAAATCCTTATCCGCTAATTTTTTAACCTCGATAATGGCTTTTACTTTATCGTCTGGCGGAATTTGAATGAGGTTTTGAATAGCACGGCCTTTAGATTGTTTTTCACCTTCTGGAATTTCATATACACGAAGCCAGAAACATCTACCCTTTTCGGTAAAGAACATCATGGTATCATGAGTAGAAGCAACAAATAAATGCTCTACATAATCTTCCTCTCTGGTTTTAGAACCAACAGCACCTCTACCACCACGTCTTTGCTGACGGTACTCGGTAGCCGATGTACGCTTGATATAACCTAAATGAGAAATAGTGATGACTACGTCTTCATCTTCAATTAAATCTTCGATGCGCATTTCATCTGCGAGGTATTGTATTTCACTTTTACGCGCGTCACCAAATTTTTCTTTTACTTCTAGTAATTCGGTTCTGATAAGCGCATAACGTAAATCTTCAGATCCAAGTAATGCTTTGAGGTCTTTGATGGTGTTAATTAAACCATTGAATTCTTCAATGATTTTATCACGCTCCATGCCTGTTAAACGTTGTAAACGAAGTTCTAATATTGCTTTAGCTTGTGCTTCAGATAAACCTTCTTCTTGATTGTACAACTGACTGGTAACTTCATCAAACATTTCTTGTTTGAGCATCCAGCGTTCTTCTTTACTGCGTGCAATTAAAGTATCTTTTGCTTCGTCTGGTGTGCGGCTCGCTCTAATAAGTGCAATCACTTCATCTAAATGATCAAGCGCTTTTAAATAGCCTTCTAATATATGCGCACGCTCTTCCGCTTTTTTAAGTTCAAATTTAGCGCGGCGAATAACAACGTCCATTCTAAACTCAATGAACTCTACAATTAAATCGCGAAGGTTCATGATTTTAGGTTTGCCTTTTGTTAAGGCAACGTTGTTGATACCGTAACTTGTTTGTAGTTCGGTAAATTTATAGAGCTGATTGATAACAACCTGTGCAACCGCATCGCGCTTTAAATCAAGTACGATACGTGTTCCTTCACGCTTGTTACTTTCATTGTTAACGTTAGATATACCTTCGATGGTTTTATCGTTAACAAGCTGTCCAATACGGTCCGTTAAATTATCACGGTTAACTTGATAAGGAACTTCTGTAATAACGATTTGCTCGCGACCACTTTGCTTGGTATCTACATGGCATTTACCACGCACGACTACTCTACCACGTCCGGTAAGTAACCCTTGCTTAACACCTTCCATTCCAAAAATCACGCCACCTGTAGGAAAGTCTGGTGCTTTAACGTAAGTGATTAATTCTTCAACAGCAATATCACGGTTATCTACGTATGCAACACAACCATCTATCACTTCACTTAAGTTGTGCGGCATCATATTGGTAGCCATACCTACGGCAATACCTGAAGAACCATTTACCAATAACTGCGGAATACGCGTTGGTAAAACGGTTGGTTCTTTTAATGAATCATCAAAGTTGAGTTGAAAATCAACGGTATCTTTTTCGATATCGTCAATCATGGCTTCTGCAATACGTTGAAGTCTGGCCTCTGTGTAACGCATAGCAGCTGGTGGATCACCATCTTGGTTACCAAAGTTACCCTGACCATCTACAAGCGTATAACGCATGGTCCAATCCTGTGCCATACGAACAAGGGTATCGTAAATAGAAGCATCACCGTGTGGGTGAAACTTACCCATTACTTCCCCAACTATACGCGCAGATTTTTTATAAGGCTTGTTGAAATTATTACCAAGCTCATTCATGGCATATAAAACCCTGCGATGCACAGGTTTAAAACCATCACGTGCATCTGGTAACGCACGTCCAACAATCACAGACATCGAGTAATCGATGTACGCTGTTTTCATTTGTTCTTCGATATTAACCTGTATTATACGGTCGTTATCGGAGGTTTGTTCTGGGATCAAATTTTCTTCCATAATTTCTAATCTATAAACGTATCTATATCAACATTTTGACACGCCATTTTGGCGGCTTACGAAGATACTTTTTTTAATACGGAAATAGCTTAAAATGGCCCTCTAAAAAGGGGTGTTTTATCCACAATTTTACACACAAAATGTAGGTAAATAAAGGGGTAAAAATGGCCTAAGGAACCTGAACCCATTCATAATCTAGCAGACGCTTGTCTAAATTGGCCGCAATGACCTTTATAAACACTTTGTCGCCCATTTTAAAGGTGCGTCCACTCCTTTTGCCTACAAGGCTATAATCAGATTCTATATGCCTAAAATCATCAAATTCCGAGAGCCCAACAATGGATACCAAACCCTCACATTTGTGGGCTACTGTTTCTACCCAAAAACCAAAGCTAGAAACACCACTCACTACACCTTCAAAAGTGTCGCCAACATAATCCCGCATGTATTCTACTTGCTTGTATTTATTGGAAGCTCTTTCACACTCCATGGCAGCACGTTCACGGTCAGAACTATGCTTACATTTTTCTTCCATTTTTTTATCTACCACGGGCTTGTTGTCAAGCACGGTTTGAAGGACGCGGTGCACAAGTACATCGGGGTATCTTCGAATGGGTGATGTGAAGTGACAATAAAAATCAAAAGCAAGTCCGTAGTGTCCAATATTTTGTGTCGAATAAACGGCTTTGGCCATGGTTCTAATACCAAGTTGCTCTAGCACATGTTGCTCTGGTTTACCTTTTGCATCTTCTAACAACTGGTTAAAACTTGCAGAAATCTTTTCGGGTGAACTGGCATCAAAACCATGTCCGTATTTTTTGGCATACTGCACAAAGGGTGCTAGTTTTTCAGGATCTGGTTGATCGTGAATACGGTATGGAAAAGGAAGTGGTTGTTTATTGATTTGAATTTTAGAAATATTTTCGGCTACCGTTTTATTCGCAAGTAGCATAAATTCTTCAATTAACTGGTGCGCTGGTTTACTTTCTTTGACAGTTATACCAATTGGTTTGGCATTTTCATCCAGTGTAAAACGAACTTCTTGTGAAGAAAAATTAATAGCACCTTTTTTAAACCTGGCTTGTCTAAATTTTTGTGCAAGGTTATGAAGCAGTAAAATATCTTCTACATTTTCACCCTCCTTGGTATCTATAATAGTTTGCACATCTTCGTATGAATAACGCTTATCTGAATGAATAACGGTTCGTCCAAGCCAGTACTGTTTTACCTCAGCATCTTCGTTCATTTGAAAAATGGCAGAAAAAGTAAATTTATCTTCGTTGGGGCGTAGCGAACAAAGTTCATTTGAAATTTTTTCCGGTAACATGGGGTTTACACGATCAGGCAAATACACTGAGGTTGCGCGCTTATAAGCTTCGGCGTCTAAATCGGTATCTGGTAACACGTAATAACTAACATCAGCAATGTGCACCCCTATTTCGTAAAGGCCACTTGGTAATTTGCGGATAGAAAGGGCGTCATCAAAATCTTTTGCATCAACAGGGTCAATGGTAAATGTTTTGATATCACGGCAATCTCTACGTTTTGCAATTTCAGCTTCATCTAAAACAACAGGCAGTTCTGCAGCTGCTTCTAACACGTCTTGCGGAAAAAATAATGGGAAGCCGGCCTGCGCCAAGAGTTCCTTCATGGCGGCGTCATTTTCGTCTTCTGGCGACATGATAGCGGTTACTTCTCCTACAGGTTTTTTATCGTCTTTATCCCATTTTACAAGCTTTGCAGATACCCTATCTTTATTTTTTGCGCCATTTAAATACTGGAGCGGAATAAAAATATCGGGCATGGGTTTGTCGGTATCTGGCACAAAAAATGCAAACTTATCGGAGAGTTGTATATGTCCTATAAATTCGGTTTGACGGCGCTCTACTACTTCTACAACCTTACCTTCTTTTTTGCCGGTTCTTCCATTTTCACGGGTAATTTTAACCCGCACAATATCACCATTAAGGGCATTGCCCATATCGGAAGGACGTACCATAATATCAATGGCATTGTTGTCTACAATAACGTAGCCCATGCCAGATCTTGTGATTTCTATTTTACCTTTTAAAGTAGCAACCACAATGGTCTTTGCAGTTTTCTTTTGTTTTGACTTTTTTGCTTTACTCATGTTGCATATTGGTGTTAAACCCATTGATAAATGAAAGGATCAAAGCGTCAAATTGAGGGCCTTCGTCAAATAAAAAAGAGTGTTTGATAGGGAGTACATAAAAAGGCAGTGACTTTAATTCTTCTTGGAATTTTATGAGTCGTACGGCGTCTTTTTCTGTGGTGATAATCATTTTATGGGTAGCTGCGATATTGTTATACTGACCCACTACATCTTGCAAATCATCGATCGAAAAAATATGGTGATCTGCGTAATCTTGTTGGTAATAGGTACGTGCCTGTTCGTGTAAATAATTTTTAAGTGGTTTTGGATTGGCAATACCACACATCAGTAATACTTCATCTTGGTTGGTGATAGGTCTCTTATTTGTAACATCCAAAATATGATAGGGAGTCTCATATTCGATGCAGGTAAAAAATACCTTTTGATACGGTTTTGGACGTAAGGCTTTGGTTATTTTTTGACGCTGCTCCTGGGTTAAATTTTGCGGGCATTTGGTTACAATAATTACCTGTGCCCTTTTTGATGAACCTCTTTCATCCCTTAAATCGCCGGTGGGTAAGAAAAAATCGTGGTTATAGGTATTACCAAATTCGGTGAGTAAAATATTAAAACCAGCCTGCACCGATCGGTGTTGAAATGCATCATCTAAAACAATGGCTTGCAAATCTTTAATGTCATGTAATAATTGTGGAATAGCATCCAATCTTTCTTCACCAACTGCAACAGGCACCGATGGAAATTTTTGATGAAAGAGCATGGGCTCATCTCCTATTTCTAATGCTGTTGTAGTAGCACTTGCTAAAACATATCCTTTTGTTTTTCTTTTATAGCCCCTACTAATTGTAGCCACTTTATATCGGGTATGTAGTAAGCCTAATAAATACTCTACCATGGGGGATTTACCCGTACCTCCTACTGCTAAATTACCAACACAAATGAGTGGGAAATTAAACCTTGCCGAACTTAGATATTGCTTATCAAACAACCAGTTGCGAATTTTAATAAATGCCCCATACAAAACAGCAAGCGGCAATAATAAAACACGAAAGGAAGTAAGAAAAATAGTATTAAAATTCATAGATGCGACTCGGCGTAATGAGGTAGTGCAAAGGTACGTCAAATTGGTCTGTATCTGCTATTTGCTCGATAGGCTCAAAATAGGAAAAGCCCATAGCTATGACACCCTCGTTACAAGAAGCTAAAAAGCGGTCGTAATAACCTTTCCCATAGCCAACTCTAAAGCCATGGGTGTCGGCCACCAAAAGCGGTACGAGCACTAGGTCAATGGTAGATGGGTCTACCGGATTTGGGGCATCGGGTTCTAACACACCAAACTTACCAGGTTTGTAAACCGTGTTTTCATCTATTTGATGCGCCGTAAAGGAATGTGCATCTGGATCCATTACCGGATATGAAATCGTAAGTCCTGGAACCATATGACGGAGAAATCCCGAAAACAAATGTGTGTTGGGCTCTGCTTGATTGGGCATGGGCCAATACGTAAGTAGTGATCTCACCCCAGAAAAATCAAATTTTTGAAACTGAATGAGCATTAAATCGTCATACTGTAAACGCGTTTTAGAGGGTAAATCTTGGCGTTTGTTTTTGTATAATTCTCTTAATGCTTGCTTGTTCATAGGATACTATGTGGCAACAAAAAATGAAAAAATAGTAGTTCCATAATTGCGCTGAAAAGAATAACCCTCAAATGTTTTGTAATCGTTTCGAGGTGTGTGCTCTAGTACAAAAAAGCCCCCCGGTCTAATTAATTTTTTAGCCACAATTATTTTAGGTAGTTCATCGATCGTGCCTAGTGCATAAGGCGGGCCGGCAAAAATAAAATCGTAATTACTAGTACATGTATTTAAATATGAAAACACATCAAGTTTTAAAACCTGCGCCCCTTCTATTTGTAATGTCCCAATATTTTTTTGAATAAACGCCTGCATGATGGGGTCTTTTTCAATAATCGTTAGTTTACTAGCACCCCTAGAGGCGAGCTCATAACTAATACATCCAGTGCCACCAAACAAATCGAGTATTTCAATATCATCAAATGACATTCTGCTTTGCAAAATATTAAAGAGACCTTCTTTTGCGATATCGGTAGTGGGCCTTGTGTGCGGCATATTGGCGGGTGGACTAATGCGGCGACCACCGTATTTACCTGAAATTATCCTCATGCTAATGGCTTCAAAAAGGCAGTAAAATAATGTGAAACTGGGGCATCAAACATAGCAGGTAACACTTTTTCTTGTCGAGGCTTTTTATATTCTACCTGCGGATAAATTTGCTCGATACATACCGCTGCTGCCGAACTTGCATCAATAAAGCCCATCATATTTACCTTAATGGTAGCTGCATCAATTTGATGTGCGGTATTAATATGTAAAAGATGGTAACAGATATCTTCGGTGCTGGTAAATGAAAAACTTTGAACAAATTGTAGCGTGCTTGACACAAACAAACTGGCTATAAAATGATTTTTATAAAACTGAAGTTTGAGCATCGGTTTATCAGAAACCGCTTCGGCATATAATCCTGTAATATTTGGCGTATACGCATGTGCTAATTGATGCAGCGGGTACCTCGTATTTAAAACATCTAATAGTGATGTAGGTATTCGGTAACAATTAATAAGCGAAGGCGTATTTTTAATTTTTTCGTGCTTTAGCGTAACCTCAACAGCAGGTCCAAATAATAATTGTAAATAATCGGTGGCCGCTTCGGTATTAAATTTTTCGAGTGGCACAATAACGGATGAAGCATTATTTATAAATACTTGCACCGCACTCACCGGCTTTTGCAATAAAGAGGATGCAACAGTAGCCTCCGTAAAAATGGCATCCCAATTGTTTTCAAGTGCACTAACCCCTGTCTCCCATTCAAAAAATTCGAAGGCCTGAATAGCCTGGTTACCCATATTAATAAGGGAACAGGCAATATGATCATTTGCGATATCAAATTGTAATAATTCGGCAGTTGATGTTAAGGCAACCGAAGTTTCCCCATAAAAAGAATATGTTTTTTGAATAGCCATTGGGTTTAACTGCTTATTTATGTGCAATAATATAAAAAAAGAAGGTGATTTGAACAGCCTATTATATACTAGATTTGCAAACTATCTATGTCTAGCAGTTCAAACACGTCCAATTTACAGGTAAACAGCTCTCATAAGCAAATATTATCCATTGCTTTACCTATTAGCGCCTCCATATTAGTACCCCAAATTAATTTTATCACCAATAATATTTTTTTAGGGGGCCTTGGCCAAGAAGCATTGGGTCTTGCTGGTATTACTGGGGTCTTCTACCTCATTTTTGCCGTTATTGGACATGGACTTAATAATGGATTACAGTCCCTAATTTCACGTAGAGCAGGCGAAAATAATATTGAAGAAATTGGTAACCTGTTTTCGCAAGGCATCCGAATTGCGCTTGCTTTTTCACTATTTGGCATTTTATTAACCTGGCTTGTGGTACCTGCACTTTTTAAATTTGCGCTACATGATCCACTACTTGTAGATAAAGCAGTTAGCTTTTTAAATATCAGAATTGTTGGCCTTCCCCTACTTTTTGTCTACCAAATGCGCAATGCATTACTCGTAGGTACCAACCAAACGAGGTATCTTATTATTGGTACTGCCACCGAAGCCGTTACCAATATCTTTTTTGATTACGGATTTATTTATGGCAAATTTGGTTTACCCAATTTAGGTTTTAATGGAGCCGCTTATGCTTCTATTATTTCTGAATTTGCGGGCCTCGCCGTTTTATTTATTTTAATTCATGTCAAAGGAATTAGCAAACAGTTTCAACTTTTTAAATATTGGGCCTTTGATTGGAAAAATATAAAATTGATTTTGACCATTTCAAGTCCCATTATTTTACAATACGCCATTAGCATTATTAGTTGGGAGTTCTTTTATATTTTGATAGAACATCATGGCGCCAGAGACTTAGCCGTGTCAAATACGATGCGTAATATTTTTGGATTTTTTGGTTGCTTTACCTGGGCTTTTGGTGCAACCGCAAATAGCATGGTCAGTAACTTAATGGGTCAAAACCTAAACGATCAAGTACCCATTGCTATCAACCGCATCATGATGTGGAGTGCGGGCATGGCAATATTTGTTTGTATTATTTTAAATATTTTTCCAACTCAGGTACTATCTATATATGGACAAGGTCCTGCATTTATTGAAGCAGGTATACCGGTATTACGTATTGTTTCGATGGCGCTCGTGCTGATGTCTGTGTCAGTGGTGTGGTTGAATTCGGTAACCGGAACGGGTAATACAAGGGTTAATTTATACAGCGAGTTTGCAGCCATTATTTTGTACTGCAGCTATGTGTACATCGTATTAGAGCACCTCAAATTATCCATCGAATGGGGATGGTTAAGCGAAGTTATATATTGGGTAACCCTATTTATCCCTTCGTTTATTTACATGAAAAGTGACAGATGGAAAAAACTAGCCAAGTACTAGTTTATCCACTAAATCGATGTACGCTTTCATGGCATCTTCTTTAGACATGCCCGCTAATTTTTCCCAAGCGTTGTATTTAAACATAGCAACAAAATCAAAAGCATTCTCTGGCTTATTGGCTTCTGTGGCGTCACCAATGGTTCCTTGCTTGTATAATGAGTACAAAGAAAGCAGGGTTTCGTTATCTGGCTTTTCCGTTAAAGTTTTTGTTTTGGCAAATGCTGCTTCAAATTGTTCTTGTAATTCCATGACGTATAATTTTAAATAGCTTTTAATTTATTGGGCAGCTGCTAACATTTTAGCACCGACTGCTTTAAGTGAAATATCTTCTGTTTTGCGGGTTGGTAGTTTAACCATTTTGGTAAGCACTTCAATAACCTTGGTTGGCTGGTGTAACTGGTCGTAAATTTTTGCGAGTTCTAAATAGGTATTTACAAAATAAGGATCATATGTACGTGCTTTTTCTAAAAACACAATGGCACTGTCTATACTGCCTTCAGGTAATCCTCCATACATGAGTTTTACGGCCGCCTTTTTTACCATATTTAAATTGGCCATTTCCATATGCCACTTACCTACTGTAAAATTTGCTTTGGCGTGTGTAGGATTAATGGCTAGTGCTTCGTCGGCGTATATTTTTGAATTGCGCACACACTCTATTAATTTTTTATTATCGGGCTGAATGTCGGCAAGTTTTGCTTGAGTTAACGACATCACATAAGCAGCATCTGCATTTTTAGGATTCGCGCTATAGGCACGCACTGCATAAGCACCCGCCGATGATAAAAACAACTGCTTTGATTTTGTATCTTTTTCGTTGAATGCTGCAAGCATCGTAGAGAGCTCTGCTGCCCTTATAAGTGCTGTAATATTTGTTGGCTCCTGACCTAAAACGAGTTTGTATTTTTCAAGTGCCTCAATTTCTTTTTGAGATCGCTCTAATTGTACCCCTTCTTTTAATAAGGTAGGTATGTCCTGTGCCATCATAGGCATTATGCCCACCACAAAAAACACCCACACAAAAAGAATTAATTTTTTCATGACGATACATCTTTACGGTTCATGGTTAAACCAACAGCAACAGACCCTACCATACCGGAAATAGGTGGCACCATTTTTTGAATATTAATTGAAATTTCTTGTGCAGTCGTAAACTTCTCAAAAACAGATGTACAAAAATTAGCAGCAAGGGTTTCTAGTAATGGTGTTGGAACCTGCATTTGGCTTTTCAAAATTTGAAAGACAGCACCGTAATCGATGGTGTCAGACAAATTTGTGATGGGAAAATGCGCTGGCGTGTATACAACCGTTACATTGATTTTAAAAGTATTGCCAACTAATTTTTCTTCTTCAAATAACCCATGATAACCATGCAGTAAAATATCAACTAGATGTATGGTTTGGGTCATAGAAAAAAATTAAGCCAATCCTTCAGAAGTTAAATAACGCTCTGCATCAAGTGCCGCCATGCAACCGCTTCCTGCTGCTGTAACTGCTTGACGGTAGTTTTTATCTTGCACATCACCAGCTGCAAATACACCTGGTACATTTGTTTTGGTGGTACCCGGAATAGTAGTAATATATCCGGTTTCGTCCATATCAATAAAATCTTTAAATATTTTACTGTTAGGCTCGTGACCAATGGCAACAAAGAATCCGGAAATAGGAATTTCCTGTGTGTCACCGGTTTTATTATTTTTAATGCGTACTGCTTCTACTTTTTGTGCGCCTAAAATTTCATCGGTATCGGTGTTCCAATAAACTTTAATATTTGGCGTATTTAAAACACGGTCTTGCATCACTTTACTTGCACGCATTTGCTCTCTTCTCACAAACATGTGAACCGTGGTACAAAGTTTAGATAAATAAACCGCTTCTTCGGCTGCTGTATCACCAGCACCTACAATGGCAACTTCTTTTCCTCTAAAGAAAAATCCATCACAAACGGCGCAAGCACTTACACCAAAACCATTGAGGCGTTGTTCGCTTTCGAGGCCCAACCATTTTGCAGATGCTCCCGTAGAAATAATCACTGAATCTGCAGCAATCCATTTTTCTTCATCAATTTCTACTAAAAAAGGACGCTTACTAAAATCAACTTTGGTAGCCATACCATATCTGATATCGGCACCCATTCTTTTGGCTTGCGCCTCAAAATGCACCATCATTTCTGGTCCTTGAATACCATCTGGATAACCCGGATAATTTTCAACCTCGGTGGTAATGGTTAATTGACCACCGGGCTGAATACCTTGGTATAAAAGAGGCTTCATGTTAGCACGTGCCGCATAAATAGCAGCTGTATAACCCGCCGGGCCAGAACCAATAATTAATACGTGTACTTTTTCTGAAATTTCTTGAGACATAAACTTCTATTTTACAAAAAAGCCCCAACAATAATTACTTGCAGGGGCTTTTCATTTATTATTTTTAATTAGCCCAAATAAGCTTTTAATGCATTGCTATAACGCGCTTTTTGCAAACGTTTAATGGCACGCTCTTTAATTTGTCTAATACGTTCTTTGGTTAAATCATATTTCATACCAATTTGCTCAATGGTTACACCATTTTCGCCATCAAGTCCAAAATATGCATTTACAATTTCTGCTTCACGTGGGCTCAACGATTTTAGAACGCGTCTGATTTCTTCACGTAAAGAGTCTTTCATAACGTCTTCATCGGTATCGTCAGAACCTTCTAATAAATCACCCATCGCAACATCTTCTGCTTCGTGCACTGGTGCATCAAGTGAAGTGTGACGTGTATTAGATTGGAAAATATTGTTGATTTCGGTTTCAGACATTTCTAAAATTTCCGCTAACTCCTCGGTAGAAGGTTCACGCTCATGCTCTTGCTCAAATGCCATGTAAGCTTTGTTGGCCTTATTGTAGGTACCAATTTTATTTTGAGGCAAACGCACCAAACGACCTTGCTCAGCTAATGCTTGCAAAATAGATTGACGAATCCACCACACTGCATAAGAGATAAATTTAAAACCTTTGGTTTCATCAAAACGTTGCGCAGCTTTGATAAGACCCAGGTTACCTTCGTTGATTAAATCAGACAAAGACAAACCTTGGTGTTGGTATTGTTTAGCCACCGAAACCACGAAACGTAAGTTGGCTTGCACCAATTTATCGAGTGCACGTTGATCTCCCATTTTAATGCGTTGCGCCAAAGTCGTTTCCTCTTCTGGCGTAATCATTGAAATTTTAGAAATTTCTTGAAGGTATTTTTCAACTGCTTGTGAGTCACGGTTGGTAATCTGTGTAGCGATTTTGAGCTGCCTCATGCTGTCTTACAATTAGTTCTTTGAATAGCTTATAAAGTGAGCGAAGATACAAAATTGGGCTACAAAAACCGCATAAAATGTCGATTTTATTACGGTTTGTAATCTTATCTTCGCAACCATGATAGACTTTAGGTCCGATACAGTAACAAAACCAAGTGCCAAAATGTTGGCGGCCATGTCAAGCGCCCCTGTTGGAGACGATGTTTTTGGCGAAGATCCTACCGTAAATGCCCTCGAAAAGTTAGCTGCTAATATGTTTGGCATGGAAGCTTCCCTATTTTGTCCGAGTGGCACCATGACCAATCAACTAGCTATCAAGTGTCATACCCAGGCAGGCGACGAAGTTATATGTGACGAATTATCCCATATTTACCAGTATGAAGGTGGTGGAATCGCCTTTAACTCCGGTGCTTCAGTAAGGTTATTGAGGGGAGACAGAGGCCGAATTACTGCAAATCAGGTAATGGCAGCCATCAATCCAGACGACATTCACAAACCGCCTACTACCCTTGTCTCATTAGAAAATACAGTAAATAGAGCCGGTGGCAGTATTTATCAACTAACTGATATTAAACCAATTAAAGAGGTTTGTTCAACTAAAAATTTAAGCTTACACCTTGATGGTGCAAGACTTTTTAATGCACTTGTCGCCACCGGTGACACCACAAAAGCATACGGTGAGACATTTGACAGTATCAGTATTTGCCTCAGTAAAGGTCTTGGCGCCCCTATTGGAAGTTTACTGCTAGGCAACCAAGCTTTTATTAAAAAAGCAAAACGGTTTAGAAAGGTTTTTGGAGGCGGTATGCGCCAAGCTGGCTTTATTGCAGCAGCCGGAATTTATGCCCTTGAACATAATGTGGAGCGTTTGGCACAGGATCATGCTCATGCCAAGCAGTTAGCTGCTGCCCTATCTGAACTTGATTTTGTGGGCGAAATACTGCCGGTAGAAACCAACATTATCATTTTTGAGGTAAAAGGCAGGTACACTGCTACCGAACTTATTAAGATATTACAACCATTCAACATATTTGCCTTTACGGTGTCGGATCACCAAATTAGATTTGTACTCCATTTAGATATTACCCCAGCTATGGTAGAAGAAACGATAGCTGTATTACATAAATTATAGAATTGAAGCGACATGTTACCCAGAATTAACCCAACAAGCACACAGGCTTGGTTTGTACTACAAAAACATTATGAAGAAGAAATGAACCGCAGACATATGCGCGATTTATTTGCTTCGGATCCAGAAAGATTTAAAAAGTTTTCGATTACCCTAGGTGACATCCTTTTTGATTATTCTAAAAACATTGTCAACGAAAAAACACTTAAGCTGCTATTGCAACTCGCCGAGGATTGTAATGTTAAGCAGGCCATTGCCGAGCAGTTTGCTGGTGTGGCAATCAACGAAACAGAAAATAGAGCCGTTTTACATACCGCCCTCAGAAGCTTTGACGCTAGCCCAATTTTGGTAGATGGCACAGACATCAAGCCGGGCATTCAAAAAGTACGTGCACAAATGGAGGCTTTTTGTGCGGCTATTCATAGCGGAACGCATAAGGGTTATACCGGTAAAAAAATAAAATACATTGTAAATATTGGTATTGGCGGAAGTGATTTGGGTCCCGTAATGGTTACTGAAGCATTAAAACCATACTGGGTAGAAGGTATTCAAACCTACTTTGTTTCCAATGTAGACGGCACCCATATTGCAGAAACATTAAAAAAAGTAACGCCCGACGAAACCTTATTTTTAATCGCTTCTAAAACATTTACCACCCAAGAAACCATGACCAATGCCAATACGGCACGTGATTGGTTTTTAAAGCATGCTACCGATCAAAAACACATCGCCCTTCATTTTGCGGCATTAAGTACCAACGAAAAAGCAGTAACAGCATTTGGTATCGACACAAAAAATATGTTTGAATTTTGGGATTGGGTTGGTGGCCGTTACTCTTTATGGAGTGCCATTGGATTATCCATTGCACTCACCATTGGCTACAATAATTTTGAACAATTATTAAAAGGGGCCGAAGCAACAGACAAGCACGTGGCTTCAACTCCATTTGATAAAAATATTTCGGTACTGATGGCGCTTATTGGCATCTGGTACACCAACTTTTTTGGTGCTCAAAGTGAAGCCATTTTACCATACGATCAGTACATGCACCGCTTTGCTGCCTATTTCCAACAAGGTAATATGGAAAGCAATGGTAAAAGTATTGATAGAAGCGGCAATCCTGTTAACTATGCAACGGGCCCTGTTATTTGGGGCGAACCAGGCACCAACGGGCAACATGCTTTTTACCAACTCATTCACCAAGGAACTTTGTTAATCCCTGCCGATTTTATAGCTCCAGCCAATTCGCATAACGCTATTGGTGACCACCATGTTAAATTACTCTCTAACTTTTTTGCACAAACAGAAGCCTTATTAAATGGTAAATCTGAAAATGAAGTGATGGTAGAATTTATGAAAACGTCGATGGATGAAAAAGATGTAAAACGTTTAACACCATACAAAGTTTTTGAAGGTAACAAACCCACCAACTCTTTTTTATTAAAAGAAATCAATCCATTTACTTTAGGTTCATTAATTGCACTTTACGAACACAAGATTTTCATACAAGGTGTTATTTGGAACGTCTTTAGTTTTGATCAGTGGGGCGTAGAACTTGGTAAGCAACTTGCTAATAAAGTATTACCTGAATTAGAAAACAACGATACCATTAGTTCACACGACGCTTCTACCAACGGACTTATTAATGCGTACAAGGCTTTTAGAAATGGACATTAATATAACGCCCATAGAACCGGAACACAACAAAGCGCTTGCTACTATTATTAGAGCAGCACTTGAAGAGTTTGGTGCCAATAAGCCTGGTACCGTTTACTTTGACGATAGTACCGATCATTTATATGAACTTTTTACAAATGAGCCGCAAAGCTTTTATTTTGTAGCGCTTGAAGGTGACACTGTTTTGGGTGGCGCTGGTATATTTCCTACCGAAGGACTCGGAGATACAACTTGTGAACTTGTGAAAATGTATTTAACACCAACTGCACGCGGAACAGGACTTGGCAAAAAATTAATTGACACTTGTTTAGCAAAAGCAAAAGCCATGGGTTACACACAGGTGTACCTAGAAACAATGCCCGAATTAAAAAAGGCAGTTAGTGTGTACGAAAAATTTGGCTTTACGTATTTAACAGGCCCAATGGGAAATTCAGGTCACAATGGTTGTGACATTTGGATGATTAAGACTTTGTAAAAAAATTACTGCAAATAATTACCACTTATCTACCTCTTCGGTACTTAAGTTGTCGCCAGCACTTACATCCGGCTTAGGAGCTGGAGCAGCTGGTGTTTCTTCAACTGCAGGTGCCGCGGGTGCAACTGGTGTTTCAGATGCTACAGAAGTTTGAGGTGCAGCATGTGTGTATCCGCCCTCTTGTCCTTCACCCTCTTCATACTCATGGTTAAAAGCATCAAAATCAAAATCAGGCATTAAATCAGTTTTCACATAATCAACAGCCTCACCTAGTGCTTTAACAAATTTGTTGAAGTCTTCTTTGTATAAAAATATTTTGTGACGGTCGTAGCCAGAATCATCGGCACGCTTTCTACTTTCTGTAATTGTCAAATAATAATCACTACCTCTTGTTTCTCTTACATCAAAGAAATAAGTTCTTCTTTTTCCAGCTTTAATTCTCTTGCTGTAAACACTTTCCATTTTCCTATCGTTGTTCTCGTACGCCACAGTTGTAAGTTTTAATTTTTAGATAAATGATGCTTAAACAAATATAAGATTGTTTGGGAACAAGCAAAATTTTAGAAAAAACTATGAATAACATGTGAAAAACGCCCATTTAAAAGGCTTAATCATCGTTTTCGGTACGCTGCAAACGGTATAGTTCTGCGTAATAACCCTGGGCCTGCAATAGAGATTCATGGGTACCCATTTCTAGAATACGCCCCTCTTCTAACACCACTATCTTATCAAATTTAAGTACCGAGAAAATGCGGTGTGTGATAACAATAGCTGTTTTTTGGTCTAAAAAGCCTGCTAAATTGTTTAAAATTTTATGCTCTGTTTTGGCATCCACGGCGCTCAAACAATCGTCCAAAATGAGTAATTCGGGGGTTTTTAAGAGTGCGCGCGCAATAGAAATACGCTGTTTTTGGCCTCCACTTAACGTAACCCCTCTTTCACCAATGAGTGTATCATATCCTTTTTCGAAGCCTTCAATTTCATGGTTTACGGAGGCTAATGATGCCGCTTTTTTTACAACATCAATACTTACTGGCTCTTTGCTTCCAAACGAAATATTATCGGCAACGGTATCACTAAATAAAAACACATCTTGTTGCACATAACTAATATGGTTGCGAAGTGCTTGAACATTAAACTGCGGCAGCGGAATTCCACCCATGCTAATTTGCCCCGATGTAGGATCGTAAAAACGAAGCAGTAACTGAGCAAGTGTCGTTTTACCTGAACCTGTTTTACCAAGTACCAAAACTTTTTCTCCTGCGTTAATCGTTAACGAAAAATTAGAAAGTGCTTTAATACCGGTATGATTGTAAACAAAATTTACATTGTCAAAAACAATGGATTGACCCGCCTGTGGTTCGAGCGCATTGCTTGGTGAAGACACTGCTTCTTTAATATCTAAAAATTCGTTGAGTCTTTTTTGAGAAGCCGCTGCGCGCTGAATCATACTCGCCGTCCACCCAATAGCACTTACTGGAAAAGTAAGCATGTTAATATAAATGACAAACTCTACAATCACACCTACTCTACTAGGATCTTGTAAGGCTTGCAACCCTCCTAAAAAAATAGTAACCACCGTGCTAAGTCCAATGAGTAACGCCATCGAAGGAAAATAAATAGATTCTACCTTGGCTAAATCGATGGCATTTTTTTTATAGTTTTCGCTATTTTTTTCAAAAAAAGAGAGCATTGCTTTTTCTTGCACAAAAGATTTGATAACCCGGATACCTGCATAGGTTTCTTGTGCGTTGGTTGTTAAATTTGACAACAGCCCCTGAATTTTTTCGCTCTTTTTATTGATAATACTGTTAACAAAATAAATGGTAATTGCAAGTATGGGAAGTGGCGCTAACACATACAGCGTAAGGGTTACATCCTTTTTAAGCATGTAATAAAGCGCAAGACCTATTAGGGTTACTAAATTTATTAAATACATAATAGCAGGTCCTGTATACATTCGCACACGGCTTACATCTTCTGTAATACGGCTCATTAAATCGCCGGTGTTATGCGTTTTGTAAAAACCTGCGTCTAGTGCTTGGTACTTAGCGTAAACTTCGTTTTTTTGATCATACTCGATATGCCTACTCATTACGATAATGGTTTGGCGCATAAAAAATAACATCACACCTCTAAAAATTGCCAATAGTAAAATTGTAACACTGCAAATGGCCACAAGTTTAGCAAAACTCATTTGCTGGGTATCCAACCAATCAATTAAAATATTAACCAGGTAACTATGGGTTTGGATATGTTTAATTTTGATGGCACCTGGTAAATTTTGTTGCACCTGACTCACCACATAACCGGTAATTTGAGGAGCAATTACAGCAAAAAAATTAGAGAGTACCACAAATAAAGTGCCCAGTAAAAACCGCTCTTTATACTTCCACAAATACTTATTGACTGCTGCTAATTCTTTCACGAACCTTTGGTTGATTTATTTGCAAATGTATGATGGAGAACTTGATTCAATCAATTACTTTTGTAACATGCTTTCCAAACAAGAAAAAGACTTTGTAGACTATTGGGCCAAAAACAGAATTGCCGAAAAAACGAGCAAGCGTCCTTTTTTAATTGGCCTTTCGGCAGGACTTGTATTTGGACTCGTGGTGCTTGTAGTACTTTATTCTGGCTGGTATACAAGGGCTAATATGCAGGCCAATAGTAAATTAAACGGGTTCGTATTTTTTGCAGGTATTTTACTGGTTTCTTTTTTTATGGCCTATTTATACCGCAGCTTTAGTTGGGAAAATCGAGAACAGCAGTATAAAGAGCTAATGGCTAAGCAAAAGCGCCAAAACCCCCAATCTTAATCCCTCCCAAGATTTTTAAGGCACGTGGGCTTTATCTCATTAAATTTGTGATTATTCTATAAAATGTATTTATGAAAAGAAATGTATTGTTGGCTTTTTTAATAGCCCCACTTTTATTTACCGCCTGCGGAAAAACAAATACTGAATGTGTTCCTGCAACGGTTGCTTCTGAAAAAGCGGCCATGGTTGCCTATTGTACGGCTAATAATATTACCTATACCGAGCATGCAAGCGGTATTTTATACGAAATTATGTCTCCAGGACTAGGCACACAGCCTACACTAACCAATACAGTTTCAACTGTTTACACCGGAAAGTTGTTAAATAATACGCAATTTGATGCAAGTGCTAATCCGGTAAGTTTTTTATTAAGTGGTGTAATTAAGGGCTGGCAAATAGCTATTCCACTCATTAAAAAAGGTGGCCGTATTAAAATGGTGATTCCTTCTTCATTAGCCTACGGTTGTAATGGTTCAGGGTCAATTGCACCCAATAGTCCACTTTATTTTGAGGTAACCCTTACGGATGTTAGATAAATAATTGATTTTTAATACTTTAGATGAAAAAAGCGGTGTTTATGCCTATATTATAGGCATTCCCCTATCTTTGCCGCTCTAAAAAAATATGTAAACCCTTACCCATATGCAACTGAAAGGTTTAGTTAGATTCTTTGCGATAGCGCTGATTTTGATTTGTTTATACCAGCTATCATTTACTTGGTTTGTTCGTAGTCACGAAAAAGCAATGGATGAAAAAGCACAGGCTTGGATGAAAAGATTTCCAACGCCAGAACAGCAATATCCAGGTGATAAAGAAAAGCAAGCAATTTATGCTGATAGTTTAGCAGAAGTTAAAAAGGAAAGAGTACTTCGTTTGTTAGATAGTACCAAAGAAACCAAATTAGCTTTTGGTCTTGTAACCTACCGCAGTGCTAAAGAAAGTGAGTTGATGCTTGGTCTTGACTTACAAGGTGGTATGAGTGTTACCATGGAAGTTGGCTTAGATGGTTTAATTAAATCATTAGCAAACTATACCAAAGACGCCAACTTTAATAAAGCATTAGATAACGCTGTTGCGCGCAAAGCTAACAGTGGCGCTAACCTTATTACTTTATTTGAAGAAGAATATAAGAAATTAAACCCTTCAGGTAAACTAGCTCCTTTCTTTGCTGCACGCAGTAATGGTAAAGTAAAATTTGATGCTACAGATAATGCAGTGAACGAATATTTAACCGCTCAAGCAACAGCTGCGTTTAATAATACCTACCGCATTTTACGTACGAGAATTGACCGTTTTGGTGTTGCTTCTCCAAGTATCAATCCTGATCCAGCAAAAGGTATTATCAATATTGAATTAGCAGGTGTAAATGATAAAGAGCGTGTACGTTCTTACTTACAATCTACCGCTAACCTTCAGTTTTTTGAAGTATATACTTTTGAAAGCACCGACTTACAAAATGGTATTGTTGCTGCCGATAAAGCTGTACAAGACATGCTAGAAGGCGCGCCAGCCGTTAACGACACTGCTGCTGTAAAAGACACAGCTGCTAAAAAAGCAACGGCTAAATTAAAAGATAGCGCTAATGCAAACCCAATTGCACGTTTAGTTCAGTTTACACAACCATACAACGATGGTGCTGGTAAAACTGTTTTCCCTGCTGCTATTGGTTATATTCAATCTAAAGACACTGGTACTTTAAATAGTTATTTAAAACTTGATTTTGTTAAAAACAAATTCCCTGCTAACCTGCAATTTATGTATGGTAAAGCAGAAGCAAGTACCGATCCTAAATTCAAAGACATCCTTACTTTATATGCAATTAAAACACTAGACAATGGTCAGGCCGAATTAGAAGGCGATCATATTTCTAGCGCTTCTCAAGATTATGACGAGCGTGGTAAAATTGCAATTAAAATGAACATGGACAAAGTAGGTACCAACTTGTGGGCTAAAATGACCACAAAAAATGCTGGTAAACCTATTGCTATTGTACTTGATAATTTCGTGTACTCTGCACCAAATGTTAATGAGCCTATCACTACAGGTAACTCTCAAATTAGTGGTAGCTATTCATTAAAAGAAGCACAAGATTTATCTGAAATATTAGAGAGCGGTAAATTACCGGCGCCTGCTAAAATTGTTCAAGAACAACAAGTAGGTCCTACCCTTGGTAAAGAATCAATTATGGGTGGTGGACTTTCATTCTTTATTTCGTTCTTGGTCATTTTTGCCCTCATGCTACTTTACTTTAATACAGCAGGATGGGTTGCAAACGTTGCGCTTATCTTAAACCTATTATTTACAGTAGGTATTTTAAGTGCCCTAGGATTTACATTAACTGCACCAGGTATTGCCGGTTTGGTACTTACCATTGGTATGGCGGTAGATACCAACGTACTTATATTTGAGCGTATCAAAGAAGAATTGACAAAAGGTAAGAGCTATCCACTTGCTGTAACAGATGGTTATAGAAGATCTTTGGCGCCAGTACTTGATGGTCACATCACTACCCTATTAACAGCTATCATCTTAGCTTACTTTGGTCTTGGTCCAGTACTTGGTTTTGCAACCACTCAAATTATTGGTATTTTATTATCATTATTCTGTGGTATCCTAGTTTCAAGATTAATTACAGACTGGTACACTAATAAAAATAGACACCTCGAATACTTTACAGGTATTTCAAGATCTATCTTCCAAAAAGCACAATTCAAGTTTATCGAATACCGCAAATTTGCGTACGGTTTATCTGCTATAATTTTTGTATTAGGTGTTGCGAGTTTCTTTAATGGTTTTGACGAAGGTGTTGAATTTGCAGGTGGCCGTAGCTATACTGTTAAGTTTGACAAACCAGTAAATGTTGAAGAAGTTAGAAATGAACTAAAAGCAGTATTTGGTGAAGCGCCAATTATTAAAACGGTAAATTCTAACAACCAATTAAACATTACCACTTCTTACAAAATCAAAGAAACAGGTAACAACGTAGATTCTTTAGTAGAAAAAATGTTGTTCACTGGATTAGCAAAACAATTACCTGCTAATGTTACTTTCTCTGAATTTGAAACAACATATAAGCAAAGTTCTCAAACGGTATTACCTACCATCTCTGACGACTTAAAAGCAGGTGCAACCAAAGCAACCGTGATTGCAATGATGGTGATTTGCTTATTTATCTTTGTTCGTTTTAGAGACTGGAGATATTCTTTAGGAACTATTTTTGCCCTTTTACACGATGTGTTTGTAACACTTATCATATTTAGCTTTGCACGTACTATTGTTCCGTTCCCGCTAGAAATTGATCAGCACTTTATTGCTGCCGTGTTAACCGTTATTGGTTTTAGTATGAACGATACCATCATTGTATATGACCGTATTAGAGAAGATAGCAGACTACACCCGAACTTAGACAATCATACGGTAATCAATAAAGCGATTAATGAAACGCTAAGCCGTACCATCATGACTTCATTAACCGTATTCTTAACCATCTTAATATTATTCATATTTGGTGGTGAAGTAACCAAAGGTTTTGCCTTTGCAATGTTAGTGGGTGTTATAACCGGTACTTACTCTTCAATCTTTGTGGCAGCTCCAATCTTAGTAGATTTTTCTAAGAATAAAAAGCTAAGCAAAGCAGCTAAAAAATAAGAACCTTACATAGGATTCCATAAAAAAAGCCTCGCACTTTAATGAGTTGCGAGGCTTTTTTATGGGCAAAATTTTGTGTATTGCGCTGAACATTATGTTGCGCTAAACGATTTTGATTTAAACGGCAAATGATGTACCACATCCGCAAGTTTTACTTGCGTTGGGGTTGCTAAAAGTAAATCCACGGCTATTTAATCCACCCTGCCAATCTACTTCCATACCAAAAAGGTAAAGCTGATGGCTATTGTTCATGATACACGCAATGCCTTCTATTTCAAAATGTGTATCTTCTGGTAAGGGCAAATCAAAGCCAAGTACATAGGTCATGCCGCTGCAGCCACCCCCTTTAACGCCAATTCTAAGGCGCTGGTTGGTATCAAACCCATCTTCTGCCATAAGACGCTTGATTTCCACGATGGCACCCGCTGTTAGGGTTACTGGAGCCGTTTGTGTTATTGTTGAGATAGACATAGTATCTAATTTTGTGCAAAGCTACTAAGAGCAGCTCAGATTGCCTTATTTTTGGTAAAATTTACAAGATGCTTGACACATCAACCGTATTAACTGTTGTCATCGCCGTTATCATTGGCTTATTTATAGCGGTTCTCATTTACCTGCAGCAAAAAATTGGTGTTGCCACCAAATCCATCGATAAGGATACCAAAATTTTAAAACTACAAGCCTACGAAAGATTAATATTACTAGCCAACCGTATTTCGATTCCTCATTTAATTACCCGGCTTCAAAACGATGGCAAAAGTAATTCAACCCTTTCTGCCACCGACCAACAACTACTTTTAGTATCAACCATCAAAGAAGAGTTTGAACACAATGTTACCCAACAACTGTATGTATCAAAAATAGCTTGGGATGCAGTTACTAATTTTAAAGAAAAAAATATACTTCTCATTCATCAAGCGGCGACAACACTTCCAGTGGGATCTAATGCTGGAGAACTCAATAGATTACTCATTAGTTTTTTGGGAAGCGACCCTGCTGGAGATATGCACCAACTGGTAACTGAGGTTTTAAGTGCAGAAGCAAAACAAATATTATAATGAGTACGCCTACCAATAAAAAAACAGATAGCGGCATTGCCATTAAAACGGTATATAGCGCCTCTGATATTGCAGACAATAAACAAGCGCTAGAAAATTTACAACCTGGCGAATTCCCTTATACGAGAGGCGTACAGCCCGATATGTACCGCGGCAAACTTTGGACAATGCGCCAGTATGCTGGTTTTTCTACCGCCGAAGAAAGCAATAAGCGATACCATTATTTATTATCGCAAGGTGTGATGGGGCTTAGTGTAGCTTTTGATTTACCAACCCAAATTGGCTATGACAGTGACCATGAATTAGCAGATGGAGAAGTAGGTAAAGTAGGCGTTGCCATTGATAGTATCGAAGACATGGAAATTCTTTTTAAAGGTATCGACCTAGAAAAAGTAAGCACTTCCATGACCATCAATGCTACTGGTTTTATATTATTGGCGTTTTATGTGGCGCTCGCTAAAAAACAAGGTGCCGATTTAAATAAACTTACAGGCACCATACAAAATGATATTTTAAAAGAATACGCAGCAAGGGGCACTTATATTTATCCGCCTAAACCTTCGATGCGTATCATCACGGACATTTTTGAATGGTGTAGTAGTAACGTTCCAAAATGGAATACCATTTCTATTTCTGGCTATCATATTAGAGAAGCTGGAAGCACTGCTGTTCAAGAAATCGCATTTACACTGAGCAATGGTAAAGCTTATGTAAAAGCAGCGATCGAAAAAGGAATGGACATTAATGTTTTTGGCAAACGCCTCTCCTTCTTTTTTAATGCACACAATAATTTATTTGAAGAAGTAGCCAAATTTAGAGCAGCACGTACCATGTGGGCTTCTATCATGAAAGAACTTGGTGCCACAGATCCTAAAGCGCTCATGCTTCGCTTTCATACGCAAACTGGCGGCGCAACACTTACCGCGCAACAGCCACTTAATAATATTAGCCGTGTAACCATTCAAACACTTGCCGCTGTTTTAGGCGGTACGCAAAGTTTGCATACCAATGGATACGACGAAGCCCTTAATTTACCTACCGAAGAAGCAGCACGTATTGCCTTAAGAACCCAGCAAATTGTTGCTTTTGAAAGTGGTGCACCTGATACTGTTGACCCACTAGCTGGTAGTTATTTTATTGAAAGCTTAACTGCAGAGGTAGAAAAAAAGGCCTGGGAACTCATAGCTAAAATAGACGCCATGGGTGGCAGTGTTGCAGCTATCGAATCTGGTTTTATGCAAGACGAAATTGCAAAGAGCGCCTATGCGTATCAAAAAGAAATTGAATCTGGCGAAAAAATAATTGTGGGCGTTAATAAATTTACCATCGATGAAGCCCCTACTAATATTGCATTTAAAATAGATGACAGTATTAGACATGTTCAAATAGAAAAAATAAATACCCTCAAACAAAATAGAGACAACACCAAAGTTGCCGCTTGTTTAGATGCGATTACAAACGCAGCAAAAGGTACTGATAACATCATGCCGCTGGTGGTTGAAGCAGTAGAAAACAAAGCCACCCTTGGTGAAATTTCAAATGCCTTACGAGCTGTATTTGGCGAATTTTAAAAATTAAAAACAACCCTCATGAAAAATATTTTACTAAGTACTTTAATTGTAGGAAGCTCTTTATTAGTTAGTGCGCAAAAAAAACAAGTACCACAAGCTGCTACCCCTCCCGCTAATTACTTGCAACTTGTAAAAGACATTACGCCGCAGTTAACTACTTGGCGCAGACATTTCCATGAAAATCCAGAGCTTAGTAACCGCGAATTTAATACTGGAAAATACATTGCGCGTTACATGCGCTCTATCGGTTATGAGGTAAAAGAAAACGTTGCAAATACGGGTGTGGTAGCCATTTTAAAAGGTGGTAAACCAGGTCCTGTGGTGGCGCTAAGAGCCGATATTGACGCATTACCAGTTACCGAAAGAAACAGCTTACCCTTTGCCTCTAAAGTTGTTACCGAATACAATGGTCAAAAAGTTGGGGTGATGCACGCATGTGGTCATGACGCACATACTTCTATTTTAATGGGCACGGCAACCGTACTTAAAAAAATGCAAGCCGACGTTCCGGGCACAGTTGTATTTTTATTTCAACCCGCCGAAGAAGGCTCTCCAGAAGGTGAAGAAGGTGGCGCTCCACTTATGATTAAAGAGGGCGTATTAGAAAATCCTAAAGTTGATGTTGTCTTTGGTATGCATATAAAATCTGAAGTGCCGGTTGGTGAAATTCAATACAAAGCACAAGGCTTTATGGCTTCTTCCGATTGGATTAAAATTGTAGTGAACGGTAAAGGCGCACATGGCTCAAAACCTTGGACTGGCGTAGATCCTATTGCAGCATCGGCGCAAATTATTCAGGGACTTCAAAATATTGTGAGCAGACAAATGGAACTTACCAAAGCACCAGTTGTTATTACCATTGGCGCTATTCATGGCGGTGTTAGAAACAATATAATTCCAGAGTCTTGTGAAATGATAGGTACCTTAAGAACGCTAGACCCTGCCATGCAAAAAGAATTACACGAACGAATTAAAAACACGGTTAAACATATTGCTGCGAGCGCTGGCGCAACCGCAGATGTTAACATTACCACTAAAACACTCGTTACCTATAACGATCCAGCACTTGTAAAACTAACCGTTCCTTTTTTAGAAACAGCAGCTGGTAAAGGCAATGTGAAAGAAAGAGATTGGGATACGGGTGCCGAAGACTTTTCATTTTTTGGTGAAAAAACACCTGCGTTTTTCTTTTACTTAGGTGCGATGCCAAAGGGTATGAAACCATCAGAAGCATCATTACACCATACTCCAGAATTTTTTATTGATGAGTCTGGATTTGACCTAGGCGTAAAAGCTTTTTGTCAATTAGTGTTTGACTACGCGGGCACCAAAAAGTAAACTACCAATACGTACCATATTACTTCCTGCAGCAATGGCCAAAGGATAATCGGCACTCATGCCCATACTTAATATGGATGCTGGCTGCTTGTGAAAATGATGCGTTGTAAACAGCTTATGTAAGTATTTAAATTCGTTGGCTACAAGCTCCTGGTTATCAGAAAAGGATGCCATACCCATCAGGCCCTTAATGTTTACATTGGGCAACTGTTTGGCAGCTTCTAGTGCAGCTGATAATTCAGGTGCGTCTAGGCCAAATTTGGTTTCCTCTTTGGCGATATGAACCTGCAACAAGCAATCAATGACACGGTTGTTTTTGACTGCCTGCTTGTTTATTTCTTGTAGTAATTTTAAACTATCCACTCCATGAATGAGGTGCACAAACGGCGCAATGTATTTGACTTTATTGCTTTGTAAATGACCAATAAAATGCCAATTAATAGTTGATGGTAAAACGGCCTGCTTGTCTACTAATTCCTGCACATAATTTTCTCCAAAATCTCTTTGACCCTCTTTGTATAAATCTTCAATATCAGAAGCTGGTTTAAGCTTGCTTACTGCTACAAGCGTTACCGATTGCTTTACAAATTCTTGTTGTATGGAGTGATACGCTTCTACATTAACTGACATAAAGCCTATTATTTGTGCAAAGGTACACACAAGTACCTATTTTCCCATAATAATGCTAGGTTGTAAGCAGGGCAACGGTATTCGAACTTTGCAAAGGCTAGTTTACTTAGCGGGCGCTTAACTGGACTTGGAAGCATGGACGCCATATTAGCTATAAAAAACGGGTACTTACTTTGTTCGATGGCAGCTTGGTCAGGTGTTTCAGATACATCATTAGGGATTCCGCCAAAATGAACTCGAGCAGTATTTAGTAAAATGGCTTCGAGTGGATCCTTGCTAATTGCAAGTAACGAATCTGTTTGTTTTAGTAAGGTAGGTTTTAATGCAATTAAGGTTTGAATATTTTGTTGATTGCCTGCAGTTAGTAAACGGGCAATATGGTACATAATAACAGCAGGCTTTGCATAATGTGGTGCAATAAAATCGGCCTTTGTTACATGCCAATTTTTATGAATAGCAGTTGTAATTAATTGCAGAGAAGCCGAGTCGGAAGCCGTCCATTTTAAATCATAGGCATTAACAAAACTGAGTACATTACAAAGTACCGCCATGTCAAAATCTATGGGCATTTTTTTACCAAACCAAGTAGAATATGCAGGTAAATTTTTGAATGGAGCAAGGGTATTTTTAACGGTTTTAACTTTGGTGTTGGCATAAAATTGCATGGTATCATGAACCACTGCTGCCCGCTCTTTGGTAACCTCCTGTGCCCAGAGTAAAATAACGGTATCATCAAAATCGTCCGGTAAAGATTGGGATTTATCAAATTTATTGAGCCAACCCGCATTTGGAAAAATTTGAGGTGTATCGGTGCGCCAAAAATTATAGGTGTCTCTCCCACTCTTATTTTTAAATAACCCAACCGATAATAATCCATCCTTTACAATTTGCTGAATCAACCCCTGCTGATAAGGCGTACAATGTTTCTGGTACTTTTTGAGTGTATGAACTATAAGTCCCGTAAAAAATACATTGGGGTCGTTTTTGCTATTATTTTTATTGTAGGCATATACCCTACTGGAAGGGAAAATACCAGGAGGAAAACCTGTATTTGTTTGTTGTAGGGCCTGTATCTTTGTTAAAATCTGATAAGACCAAATGGTATCGGTGCTAGATTGTGTGTTACCACGCACAACCAAGACACAAAAAATTATAAATAAGATACTTTGGATTCTTTTCATAAATTGAACAGCAATTTACAAGATTCGCTCAACAAACTGCCCACAAACCATTTAACATATGTATGTAAGACTCTCTATTGTTGTTTACCCGAACTGGTTTGGCTGGGCTGGTTTTTTATCAATGGCGCTGTTTAGATTACCTCTCTGGCTTTCAAAAGGCCTACGTTTTTGGAAATTAATGGGCACCGGTAAAAATGGAACTTTTGATAAAAATCCGGATTGGAAAAGATGGGCAGTACTAGAAGTGTATGACACTCCTACAGCTACCCCATCATTTATTACTTGGTGGTGGAAAATGTTTAAAACAACCAACACTGTTTATCAGTTAGAACCCATCGAAGGTCATGGACTATGGGATGGCAAACAAGTTTTTGGCGACCTGCCTAAACAATCGGATTATGAAGGAAAAATAGCCGTGCTTACAAGAGCTACCATAAAACTTTCGGGGCTTAAAAGATTTTGGGCACACGTAGATGCTATTGCAGAACAAATGGCCACTGCTCCAGGATTTATAACATCGGTGGGGATTGGTGAAGTGCCATTTATAAAACAAGCTACATTTAGTATTTGGGAATCCAAAGAACAAATGCGCAGTTTTGCTTATAAACTTCCACTACACAAAGAAGTGATTAAAAAAACACACCAAGAGAAATGGTATTCCGAAGATATGTTTACCAGGTTTAAGGTGATAGAGGGTTAGCTGCTACTTGATTACAAACACATAACTATACCTATTTTCTAATTGCTTATTCTTGTCTTTATCTGATTCTGAACAACCCATTATCAATTGCTTTTCACCAACAGGCATTAAGACAAAGTTATTTCCTCCATACTTAGATAAGTCTTTTTTAATTTTTTCTGTTCTTCTACTTGATAGTATTTCATTGTAGGCATCAGTACCAAAACAGTCTGTAGCAGAAACAACCACAATGGTTACACCGCGTAAATCTTGTAATCGGTTTTGCAATTCATTGTATAATTTTTTATCCTGCTTTACAATATTTACTTTATCAAATTCATGATGCACCAAAATATAATCTTTGGTAAAAGACATTAGAGAATCAACAACAGATGCAAATGTTCTTTTTGTTGAAACAATAACAGGCTCCTCTTTTTTAGGCGTTACGAAATTAAACTGACCTAAATCTTTATTTAAATTAACGTAACCATTTGCACCAATCTCCTGAAGTGATTTATTGCCATTTCCATCTTCAATTAACAATTGATATTCACGATTAGGCTTTACTTTAAAATCATAATTTCCATTAGCATCGGTATATAAACTGTCTAAAATGGTTCCAGCCTTATACCCATCATTTCCATTTGACAAGAGTGTAACTTTAATGCCCGGTTTTTTTATACCATCTACAGTTACTTCGCCATTAATAGATATTTTAACTAGCTTATATTCATAAGAAAAAATGTCGTCACTACCATACCTATTTGAACTAAAGAAACCTTTGTTTTCCCGGGCACTAAATACCAAATCATCTTTTTCACTATTGATAGGCTTACCTAAATTTTCAACCCCTGTAGATTTGAATTTATAAATATCCAATCCGCCTAACCCTTCATGACCATTGGAACTAAAGTATAAATTACTTTCATAAAACGTAGGGAATAGCTCATTTGCAGCTGTGTTGATGCCTGTACCTGCATTTACAGTAGCATCCCAACTCCCATCTTCTCTCCTGTTCACATAGTAGATATCTGTACCTCCAATACCGCCTGGCTGATCACTTACAAAAAATAAACGTTCGCCACCAGGTGTAATTGCCGGATGAAAATATGAATGTGCGGGATTGTTAAAATACAATTTAACAGGTGCATTCCAACCATTATTAACACGTCTTGTACTCCAAATCTCTAATTGCTTTACACCTTTTGCATTTGTTTGATTTTTTGTAAAAAAGGCCTGCATGCCATCTGCTGTAAATGAAATAGAACCAAAATTATAATCACCACCAAAACCAGGTGCAAATAATGGAGACTCCACTTTTGGTGCACCATTTAATTTATGAAGGTCAAATTGATTTTGTAAAGATCGATTGTCATTTACAAGTGATGGCGTTTTATCAGAAATCCCTTTATTAACAGACTTTTCTTTCCAATTACCGTAAATAATACTATCTGTTGCTAAATCTTTTGTAGAAAGCTGATAATACAATTTTGTAAATGGCAAACCATCCCAACCAAACTCATTAGTTCGTGTCACTTTTTTTGATCTATTGGATTCAAAAACAAAACCACTATCTAATAGTGCAGCACCAAACTCATTATAGGGTGTATTAATTTGCAAAAAACGTACCTTATAATCTAGAGAGTCTCTATCATATTTTGCACGTGTTAAAAAACCTTGCAGCCTACGCTCATACATGCTATAAATTGCTGTTGACTTATCAGATTGCAATGCAACTAATTTTTGATACGATTTAATGGCTTTATCATAATCACCAACAGTTGCATATAATTCTGCTAGATCGTTAGACTGAACAGGGATTAATGAATCCAATTTTTGATAAAAATAAATAGCACTATCAAACCTGTTTTGCATTTTATAACACTGACCTAGCATCGATAAACTTGCACTATCAACCTTACCTTCTTTAATATACTTTTTCAAAAATGGAATGGCGTAAGCATACCTAAGCTGTCCCATTTCAGTTTTAGCCAAGGCAAGTAAAGAAGCTTTTGGCTTTGCAACTTGAGCCGCCCCATAAAAATGGCTAGCAATAAAAACAAAAGTGAATAATGTATATAGTTTAAATCTGGTCATGTTAGTTCTTTTCAATAATCTTAAAAATACCTGGTTGATTTAATATTGGTTTTATCCTTACTAAACTCATATCTGAGCATGATTTCATGCGTACCTATCGTATACAATTTTAAATCAGAAACAGGAATGTCATAAGCGTATCCAATTCTAAAATTTCGATTAGCCTGTAATTCAATCATACCAAGAACCGCATCTTTGGTACGATACGATACTCCAAAACCAATTACATCCTTTAGCCAAAAATTAGCGTTAAAATCATATTGAATGGGTGCACCTGAAACAACTTTTACCATAGCAGAAGGCTTAAACTTTACCTGCTCGTTTATTTCATACACGTAGCCAGCTGTTGCAAAAAAATGCATGTCGTTTACATTTCGAATGCCGGATTTTATCATATCAAAAGTAGCCAACCTTGTACGCATTAGATTTGGCATCGAAGCGCCAATATAGAACTTATCGGTATTGTAAAATAGACCCATACCAACACTAGGAAGCCACTTGCTATAATTTTGAGAAAAAGCAGGATCGCCAGGCGTAAATCTATTTTCAACTTTAGTAAGATCTGCCCTATAATTCATGGCACCAAATTGCAAGCCTCCAGATAAAATACCATTTTCTGAAATTCTCACTCTGGCACTCCACATGGCATTTACACCCTGTGCTCTTTCTACGCCTAACCTGTCATCATACATCTGAATCCCAAGACCTACCTTTTTATCATTAAAAGATTGATCCATTGTAAAAGAAGTAGTTTGTGGTGCACCCGCAATTCCTACCCACTGTTTTCTATGAAACATATTCATGCTCATCACTTCTCTACTACCCGCATATGCAGGATTGATAGAAAGCATATTATACATGTATTGAGAATACATGGGCTCGGTTTGAGCTTCCACTTTTATATTCGATAGTAATAAAACTACCAATACAGGAATAGCGTATGTTTTAATAAATAACTTCATCGTTACTAATTATCTAATTAAGGTTACTGGTCCAGTAAATTTCTTCACTTCGCCACTTGGCAATATTGCCATCACAGAATAATAGTAAGTACCAGCAGGTAAATCTTGACCCAACATATTACCTATACCTCTACCATCCCATTCATTCTGGTAATTATTGTTCTGATACACAACATTACCCCACCTATTAAAGATTTTTAATTGAATTGTAGAACCGCCTGGTCTTAAAATGATAAACTTGTCATCAATACCATCTCTATTTGGAGAGAAACCACCAGCAATAACAAGATCAATTCTTGGAATAGCCACTTTATTAGCAAGGCCTGCGCCGCTAATTCTTCCACCAGATAAAACTGTATCAATAGACTGCCTACTTACATTTCCCCACTTGGTTAATGCTGTTGCGTCTGCTATGTTATTTACATCACCAACAAAACCATTTGGATTAACAGTCACACTAATTGTAACAGAATCTTTTCCAT